>Ga0102938_10000601_pt1 | contig 26697 bp, 28 predicted proteins | sample SalPonR2_B_D2_MG_FD_84516 | JGI IMG/M metagenome (GOLD analysis project Ga0102938, IMG submission 84516) | Salt pond soil microbial communities from South San Francisco under conditions of wetland restoration - Salt Pond MetaG R2_B_D2_MG | ecosystem: Environmental > Aquatic > Marine >... | reverse complement strand
TTTATCTGCTTTTTGAAGGGTTTAATGATAGTGGAAAATATTGGTTTCAGGTTGGAGTGAAAAATTTTGGAAGGTGCTATTAAGTCTTATGAATAAAGGGCTTATTTAGCCGAAAATCTTAATTTCTTAAAAAGGGGGGTTGACGGTGCCTGCTGATAAAACAATTCTAATTAATGGTAATAAAAGAATTAAGTCTGATCTCTTTAAGCTAGACAAGGTTAAGATAAATAAAGCAGAAATTGAAAGCCTGCCGGAGATCTCTGTAAAAGAAAAGGTGAAAGATAATGGCTTATAGTCAGTTTACCCTTTTTGAGGAATATCAACCATATGAAAGGCCTTATAATGACTTTGCGGTCTGGAATCCTTCCCAAAATATGGCCCAGGCGATAGATGAATATATGGGTGTAAGAGGTCACAGTATTATGGCAGAGTTAGGTTACACCGACAGTCCGCCTGTTAGATGGATCAAAGCGGGCAGTGTATATAACACGACTTTGGTTTGTAAGTTTGAATCACCTATCGAGTTGGGGGATGAACAGGCAGCCGAACATGGGATTCCGGCTGGCACACCCTGCATAAAAACCGGACAGGAAGAAATAATGTTAAGGGCGGGCCAGAATTACAGTAATGCAACCGACTATCTTTATTTTAAAGTGATCTATGACTGGTCTACTTTAAGCATTCATCTTATGCAGTATACTTCATCCACAAATAGCCACACTTCCATAAATAGTGTCAGCACGCCCAATGTGATCGAGTATGCGGGTGATATGTTGCAGTATTATTTAGTTAAAATTGAACTTATCGATGACACGATTAATGTTAAGTTCTGGCAATCTATTGATCCGGAGCCGGCCAGTCCAACTTTAACTGCTACCTGGTCGGGGACTAATTCCGGTCATATAATTTTAAGGCAGTATTTAAAAGCTCAGTTTGATGGTTATGAGACGGTCAATACCACAAATATGATCTTTATGCACAGTGACGCAAGCATTGACACCGAACAATATCGGAGTGCCCTAATTCAGGGGGCGATAACTCATCCTTCTGGGAGTCCGGTTAATTGGTCGGGCCTGCAGGTGATTGGGTTTGACAAATGGGAACGATTCCCACATATTGATGCCCCGGATAACACAGAGATTGCAGCGAACGGTGGTGATGTGTCAACTGATGGGAATGGCACCTATTCTTTTTATTTAGAAGCAGTTGAGCATTATATTTCACCCTGGCCGAGGAATGTCGGCTATGAACCCAACGAGCAGATTATAACACCCCAGGGCGGCCAGAATCATACGGTTAATATTCAATATATTTCTTTGAGCAATAATGTGAACACTCTGGACCGCTTGTGGCAGATCAGGTATTATCCCTCTTATACTTTTTATTTATCTGTCGATCTGGACTTGACAGATTATAATTTCAGGCATAGAGCAGATCACCTGGCAGATTACGGTAATTGGATTCCAGCAAGTTGGACTACGGCACAGTTCGTTGGTTATGATACTGCTACTGGTTCTTATGCGAACAGAACAATTTATAATGCTGAACTTAACCAAATAACAAACAAGTCACTTGCGATTCCAATTCGCGAAAGAAATTACATGTCAAATGCTTTTTTTAGAAATTCAGGCCGGTCGGATCAAACTGAAGGGCCAACTTTATATAAAATAGATTTTAAAAATATTACAGTAACTTCTAATTTACCCTACATTGCCCTGGTATTTAGTTATGTTACCTGCTCATCAGTTCAATATTGCAATGTTCAGGGGACTATAAATGCAGAGCTTTATTATAATGGCAGCCCTGTTGCTGAATGTGTTGGGGGAATGGCCGGGCTTGAAGCCGGAAGTGCCGGAGCTTCAACAACTCATTCTTTTAATGAGGTTGAGGTTACTATAAACGGTCCGGGGATTATTAAATATGTGGGCGGTTATATCGGACAGAGTTATCTGGGACAGGTTAATAGGACATTCACAAAGGGTTCTATAACTGCAGCAAGTGCAAATTATGTTGGAGGATTTGTTGGGAATCATTACAATGATAATTATTATAATTATTCCCGTTGTTCTGTTGTTGGCAATAATTATGTGGGAGGATATGCGGGTTATAACCATAGCTTTATAGCTGATGCCTATTCAACCGGTTCTGTAAACGGCAGTCTTAATGTGGGTGGTTTTTGCGGTTATAATTCTGGTATTATTCAAAAAGTTTATTATGATCTGCAGACAGCCGGGCAAAGCGATACCGGGAAGGGCGTTCCGAGGACTACCGAAGAAATGACTTATCCCTTTGACCTGGGGAGCACTTACATTGATTGGGATATGGGCACTATGCCCCCAGCTAATTCTTATAATTATCCGCCTGGAGTTGATCCTGAGACTGATTCTGTCGAGTTTGTTATTTATGAGGTCAATGATGGATATCCGGCCTTAAAAGCGGTTGATGGTTACTGGTGGCCGGAGCCTGAAACTGGAGTTTTTTGGGTTAAAAAAAGCGGGATATGGCATTCAGCGGAAGCTTATGTTAAGTCGGGAGGGAATTGGTATTTGGTTTTATTGTCAGCAGTGAAAACAGATGGAATATGGAATTGATTTATAAAAAAAGTTGGTGATGATATGAGAAAGGCCGATCAGAAATTATTAGATTATATTAAACAGCCTCTAGTTAAGCATAGATCAAAAATGAAAGACATCAAAATAGAGGGTTATAAATTATATTACGGAGATGGTTTTGTATTTACTGCCAAGGGGTCATATCTACACTTATTTAAAGAGTGGCATAGGGCACCCTTTGAAAATATACAAATTATAATGCTATATGAAAATAAGTATTTTGGAGCAGACAAAAAGCATTACAGAATGAGCATATCTGGTTTTGATTATTATCTATTCGATGGAATCGATTTTATGGCATGTAATGACACGAGAAAATTCTCTTTAATTCCAAAAAATTCATTAAAGTATGGCTGGTATATGGATAAAGAAAAATTTAAGGAAATAAATGAGAAAGCAATAATGGATTTCTGGCTGAAAGGAGAGAGTTAGAGATGGCGACTTTTTATTTAAGTAATGCTGATGCTAGTTATTCTAACGGGTATTATTTTGATAAACTCTTATCATTAACTACTCTGCCTGCTGATTCAATAACGGTGACTGCACCCAATAAAGATACTAATTTTTATCACGGCTTTTTTTATACAGAGGCTGGTATTCCAAATAACCCTCATTGGGAGGATGGGGTAATTAATGTAGAAATTAATGTGACTACTGTTCCAGCAAAAGACACGGCAATAACGATGAGCATACAAAGAAGAAATTCCAACGGTGTGCTACAGGAAGAAAACCAGGATGACAGCACCTATTATATTTCACAAGGAACAGGCGTTTATAAAATGGGAATTTATAATTGTACTTGGACTGCGGGGGATGCAGGTGATATATTAGTTGTCAGATTTTCTTATAAGAATGTAGATGAACATTCATCAAATAGTATGACTTTTGAAACCGGCACTATTGATGCTGAAGTTATAACGCCGATTTCTATAATCACTTCAAATTTACCGACCATAAATATTGTGGGCTACACAAAAGATAAGATTTCAGACGAAGTTGGTTATCAGACCTCAACGGTTACTTTCCAAAGCGACCAGGATTTAGTGGAGTGGGAAGCGAGAGCAGACGGGACAGGTCATGGTTCAGGTCTGCTTGTTGGTAGCGGTGGTTCTGTAACTGCCAATACTGATGTCACTTTTGATGTCGATTATACCGAATTAACGCAAGGAGATAAAACCTATCAAATAAATGTTTATGGCAAAAATTCAGACGGCCTATGGTCAGATAGTTAGGAAAGGAGTTGCCTTTATTTTGTTAAAATTGTATTTAAATTTAAAATACAAGTTTATAAAGGGTGATAAAGAAGCTTCTGAAAAAATGTCTAAAATGCTGATAGAAGAAGAAAATTTAAAAGATCATTTTGATGTGGGTAGGTTTGTAAATAAAAAAATGACTTATAAAAGTGATAAACTATTCGGAATAATAGATACTATTCAGGATTTAGATTATACAGTGAAAAGTGGATATAAGGGTGATTGTGATGACTTTTCTATGCTGGCTTATCGACTTTTAGAGCAATTAGGTTATAATCCTTATCTATTAACCATTATCCCATTAAAGTTTTGGAAAGGCCATGTAGTTTGCCTATATAAGGTTAAAGGGTATTATTATTTCATTTCCACTAATGGAAATACCGCAATAGGTGGATTTCAACAAATTAGGGGAATATTTGATTATTTAAAATATAAATATGCTTTGACATTTAGCATAGATAAAATATAAAGAAAGGGAGGCTTTAAAATGGCAAATTATTTTTTATTAACTTTGGACACAACCGGGCCGCAGAGTCCTGCTATCTCATTAGAAAGTGGAGCTCAGTATGCAACTCAGCAGTTAATTAATGCAGATATTTCAACTGCAGATGGGGAGACCACAGGTTATCAGATGAAAATCTGGGGAGATGTCGATCTAACTGAAAACCCGAATATTCAGGACACAGAAGTCAACTCAAGTTGGATAACTTATTCAGCTACACAGCAGGTTAAATTGTCTATTGGCGATGGGGCAAAAACGGTATATTTAAAAATAAGGGATGATGTCTTAAACGAATCAGCTCAAACCAGTGATTCTATTACTTTAGACACTTCACTACCGGTGGTTACTATTTCTGGTCCTGATGTGAATAAAATTTCTAAGATTGCAACTGCAAATGTGAGTTCTTTTAGCTTTACTGTTAATGAAATCTTTGATGAATATAAGGTTAAGGTTGTAGCATCAACTGGGGCTGCTCATGACACAGGAACTCTTATCGGAACTACTAATGGATCAACTAATATGTCGGGGGTTGCGGGTGATTATCCGGCTGAGACCGCTATTAACTGTCAGGTGTATGGTTCTGATTTAGAAATTGCAAGTGCGGGTGATGGTGAAAAAATAGTTAAGGTTTTTGCGAAAGATAAAAGCGGGGCCTGGTCTGTATAATAAATTAGGTTAGGGGGGATTAGATGAGTGCTTATTTTATATTGGCTTTAGATACTCAAGGTCCAGCTGCAGAAATTGTGTCACCGGGGTTCGTAGATATGGAAGAGGAATTTACAATAACTGTTAATTCTGACGAAACATTAAAAGCCGCTTATATCCACGAACTTTATTTAATTGATAGTTTGGGAACCAGATTTGATTTAAGTTATTCATTAAATACTCATTCTCTAGTGAGCACTCTTTCCCTTAACTCTCTGGGAGCCAGTTCTGGTTCTTTAACCATTTATGCTTTAATCTATGATGAGGTCTTAAATCCTTCTGAGGTTGTGTCTAAAGAATTAAGCACAGAGATTCCTTTGATCATAAATATTGTATCTTTAGAAGCAGAAATTAAAAAAGAGTTAAGTTTGAATGCATCTTTAGAAAAAGAGAAGGATCTAAACTCTAGTATTATAAAAACCATCAGCCTGCAGGGCAGAATAGGTGGTGATCAATAAGTGGCTTATAAAAATCAAGATTTTGAGGTTTGGCAGGGCGATGATTTTAAGTTAAATTATAATGTTGATGGGGTACAAGCTGCTGAGGACTTAACAGCAGCAAAATGGGCTATTTCTAGGAGCAGGTCTGGAGCGGCCATGTTAACAAAAGATTCAAATATAACGGGTGAAATTGCAATCGACACTGTAAGTAATATTGTGTCGGTTATTTTATTTTCCGCAGATACTTTAAACTTAAAAGAGCAAAAATATTACTGTGAATTAGAGGTCTTTGATAGTGAAAACCTTAGAACTACTATTGCTATTGGCACCATGGATTTACAGCCCACAATTTTAAAATAGATTGGAGTTGATTATATGGAAAAACATGAAAAAGATACCTGTCCTTTTAAAAAAGAAATTGAAGAGATTATAAAAAAGACCGGGCAGAAGGAGTGGTATGAAAACAAGGACCTTTATGATCTAATAGTTAGACTTACCGCCCAAACTGAAGTCCTTTCCAATAAATTAGATAACACAATAAGAATAGTGGGGAAGTATAACGGTTTGAGAGAGGATTTGTTGAGCATCAAAAAACGGATTGATTATATTGAAACTGAAAAATTAGCAAAAAATAAAATAGGTGATCAGATTATTAAGTGGTCAGGTTGGATAATAGCGATTATCTCTTTAGGGTTCACTGCAGTGAAAATATTCGGGTGGTGATTTAATGACAGATATTTATGATGTGGAACTGTTTGAGAACATTTTCAATCATATTATTGATTTAGAAGGCGGATATAGTAACCACAGATATGATCTGGGCGGTGAGACAAAATTCGGAATCACAGAGGCAACTGCCAGGCGGAATGGTTATGAAGGCTCTATGTATGATTTGTCTTTACAGACTGCAAAAGGGATTTATTATCAAGAGTATTGGCTGGAGCCTGGGTTTAATAAAATAAAGGAATATACTATTGCCTGTGAACTTTTTGAACAGGGAGTTAACCTGGGACCGCATGAGGCGGTTAAAAACTTTCAAAAAAGCATAAATTATGCCTGTCGGAATGTTTTAGAGGTAGATGGAATTATTGGAGCAAAGACTTTAACTACTTATAAAAAATGTTCTAATAAGAACGAAATTTACGTTTTATTGAACGTATTTCAGGCTCAGAAGTATATATCTATTGTTAAAAACAATCCTTCCCAAAGGGCCTTTTTGAAAGGCTGGTTGAAAAGGGTTAATCTAACGAAGGAGTGATTACTTGAAAGATCTAAAAGAGGATTACACAGACTTTACAAAAAGTGATAAGTTCCAGTGGTTTATGACCATACTTATTACTTTATTGATTTTAAGGATCTTAAATTATATTCCAGAACCGGATTTTGTGGAATTAATCAAGTGGTCTATTTTTGGCCTCTTTGGATCTGAGGGCCTGGATCAGTTTACTAATATAAGGAAGTGATTTAATGGTTAATAAAATGTGGATATATACTGCAGTGTTGGTTATTTTATTAATATTAGGTTATTGGCTGGGATCTGAGTTTGCAGCTTTAATAGGGGTGGTTTTAGTTTTTCTAAGGTTAAGAAAATCAAACAAAGACAAACTAAAGGCTGCCCAGAATAATATAGATAAGGCAGGTGAGGATGTTGAAGCGAAGAAGCACGATGCTAATTCTGCTCTTAAGTTTTTTGATGATTTTTTCTCAAAGCGTAATGGGAGGTAATGGTCTAGATGAGGTTGACTATGAAAACATTGAAGTTGATAAAGAAGGGAACCTGGTCCTAACGAAGGATCAATATGTTAAGTTGGCAAATTATATTGAAGAATTAAAAGCTGAAAATTTAAAACTAAATATGAAATTAGAACAGGCGAATAAAGAATTAGAGAAAGCCTATGCTGATGAAAATCCTTTTAACTTTACTCGGTTGTCAGATAAAATAACAGGGGCCGGGTTGGCAGCTTTGATTATTTTGATTGTGCTGAATATAAATTGAATATTATTGTTATATAATGTCTAACTATTTATGCAGGATTATTTTATCCTTCAAAGAACTAATCTTAATAAGATATTTAGAATTTTGGAGGTTAAAATATGCCAGGCTTATTTAACAAAAAAATACTAGAGCAAAGGATAAAAAATTATTCTGTTGATAATATCGAAAGAAAAGTTAATCAAATAAAAAATTGGCAAAAGAATTTAGCAGACATTAAAGGGTTAAATGAAGTTGAATTACAAAATGCTTTTATGGGAGCTATATTTGAAGATATTTTAGGCTATGAAGATGCACCACAAAAAGATAAGAGCACTTTAAAATCACAGGCTTCAACAGATGTAGATGCAACAAGGCCTGACGGTATAATCGGATTTTATGATAAAACAAAGCGAAAGGAAGAGGACCATAGAGCTGTAATTGAATTAAAAGGGCCACAAATACCCCTTGAAAAAGACCAAAAAAGAAAAGGAACTACCTATAGATCACCTGTAGACCAGGGTTTTAGCTATACTAATAAGCTGGATAAATGCAGGTGGGTTATAGTTTCTAACTTTACAGAGATTAGGTTGTATCAGGTAGGAAGAAGTAAAGAGTATTATGAGATATTTTATTTAAATGAACTAGATGATATAGAGGAATTTAAAAGGTTTCATTATTTATTATCTAAAAATAATTTAATTTCCAAAGATGGAAAAAGCCAGACATTACAGCTGACTGAAAAAACTCAAAAAAGACACGAAGATATATCTGTAGAGTTTTATAATTTATATAAAAATGCCAGAATAAATCTTTTTGGACACCTCAAAGAAAACAATGAGAATATAGATTTTGAAGTATTATTGGAAAAAGCCCAAAAGTTTTTGGATAGGATTATTTTTATCTGTTTCTGTGAAGACAAGGGATTGCTGCCGAATGATTTATTACATAATGCTATAAAACAGGCCAAGAATTCTTTTTATTCCGGGGATACACGTATATGGGACCAGATTAGAGGAGTATTTAAAGCCATAGACAAGGGTATGCCTAACAAAAATATTAATGCCTACAATGGTGGTTTGTTCGAATTTGATAAGGTTTTAGATGTTCTTGTAATAAAAGATGATTTCTTTGATGTTATCTATGATTTTTCCGATTATGATTTTGATAGTGATGTAGATGTCAATATTTTGGGACATATCTTTGAACAATCAATAAGTGATATAGAAAAATTGAAATCAGATATAAAGGATAATGAATTTGATAAAAATAAATCTAGAAGGAAAAAAGAAGGTATATATTATACACCTCAATATATAACCAGCTACATAGTGAAAAACGCTGTTGGCGGTTATTTAGAAGACATTAAAGAGGATATGGGATATTATGATTTGCCTGATATAGAAGAAGCTGGCAGTGATTCATGGCAGACTAGATATACTAATCAACATCTTGAATTTTATGATAATTATGAAGAAAAATTAAAAGAAATTAAGGTTTTAGATCCAGCCTGTGGAAGTGGGGCTTTTTTAAATCAGGCTTTTGATTATTTGTTGCAGGAGCATCAATGGTTAAACAAACAAAGAGATTTACTCAAAGGCGGCCAGAGCAGCATTTATGCTGTAGAAGCATTACAGAGAACTATTTTGAAAAATAATCTATATGGGGTTGATCTAAACGAAGAATCAGTGGAAATTACAAAACTATCATTATGGTTAAAAACAGCTAATAAAAATAAACAACTTACTAACCTTGATAATAATATTAAATGCGGTAATTCTTTAATTGATAATCCAGAAGTTGTAGGGGAGAAAGCTTTTAAATGGGAAAAAGAGTTTGCTGATATTATGGTTGATGGTGGTTTCGATGTAGTCATTGGAAATCCTCCTTATGTACGGCAAGAAAAAATAAAAAATATCAAACCATATTTAAGTGATAATTATAAAGTTTATAATGGAGTAGCAGACCTATATGTATATTTTATTGAAAAAAGCATTAAACTTTTAGACAACCAAGGTTATTTTTCATTTATTGTATCTAACAAATTCACTAAAGCTAAATACGGGGAAAAGTTAAGAAAATTTTTAATGAATTATACAATTAAACAAATTAATGATTATTCAGGGGAAAAAGTATTTAAAGATGCAGCAGTTGATCCTTGTATAGTTGTTTTAAAAAAGAAAATTTCGAATTTATCAAACAAAGTAGAGTTAAATAATAATGTTTTATTAACTCAAGATAAAATAGCCCAATATAGTTGGACTTTTTCGAATTTAGATGGAATAAAAATTTATGAAAAAGTAAAAGATAAAGGAATAAATCTTGAGCATTGGGATCTTGATATATATTTCGGAATAAAAACTGGACTTAATAAAGCTTTTATTATAAGTCAGAATAAAAAGGACGAAATAATATCAAAAAATCCAAATGCTAAAAAAATTATAAGACCATTAATTACTGGACAAGATATTTCCAGATATAGATATTCTTTTAATAATCAGTGGTTAATTTTAATAGAAAATGGTTGGACAGATAAAAACAGGGGTAATACAGAACCTTATAAATTTGTAAAAAATAAATATCCCTTTGTTATAAAACATTTAAAAAATATAGGAGATAAAATTGAAAGGGGGGAAGTATATTCAAAAGGAAGAGGATTATATAAAAGGGATGATCAAGGTGATTACTGGTGGGAGTTAAGACCGTGTAATTATTATGATTATTTTGAAAAACCTAAAATTATATATAAAGATATTTCCGAAAGATTAGCATTTGCTTATGATGATGGGAATATTTATTTTAATAATACAGTATATTTTTTAAATGTAGGCAACTTTTATTTATTATCGGTATTAAATTCTAAGCTTATTAATTTTTATTATAAAAATATATCTTCAAATTTAGGATTAAATGCATCAAGAGGTTTTACAATATTTATTAAAAAAATACCTATTCCAAAGAATATAGTGAATAATAGAAATGATTTGGCAAAAAAAACAAAGCTTATTACAAATAAATATAAGAAATACTCAAAGAAAAAACTTATAGATTTTAATGGATACATTAAACTATATTGTTCATCGAATAAAAATTCAATTAAAAATATTCTTGAAAAAAATGAATTTGCAAACAAAATATATAGTGGGAGAGCCAGAAAAGTAAGAAATTTTACAGTAAATATTAATACTAATATAGTAACCATTTATTCTGAAAAATCAAGCAGTGGTAAATATGAACTATTAAAATATGAAGAAAATAATGAATATAAAAGAAGATATATAAAATACTATCTCGAAAACTTAACTGAAGATCAATTAGAAAAAACAGATAGTTTCAGCGGCAACTTACTTGAAAAGGTTTTACAGATAGAAATACCAGATTATAATAAAGACCAGGTAGTTAGGAAAGTAGTTAATGAATGGGAAAACTTACAGCAGGAAATTAAAGGTTTGGAAAATGAGATAGAAAAAACTGATAATGAAATAGATCAAATGGTATATGATTTATATAATTTAACAGAAGAAGAAATTAATATTATTGAAAATAATATGAATAAATAATACAAGGTTGTATTTTAAATAAAGACAATTATTAATTTTTTAGAAAGAGGGTTTTTAAGAAATGAAATTAGAAAAGTTTTTAGAATCTTATATAAAAGCCCAAAATAAAAAAATTAATAAGATATTAAAGGAAACAAAACAACAAACTTTGTCACAATTTAATGATTTATTTAAAGAACTGTATGAAGATTTAAAGCAATTTGAAAGCACTCATGAAAGATTTTCAATGATTATGTCAAAATTAGGATGGCCACCACAATCCAATCTTAATGTGAATGAAGTCTCTGAAATAGTCTACTATTATGATGAATATGGGGAAGAGGCTACTAAAAAAGAAATTGATAAATACTTTTTAGAACGATATACAGCTGACAAGATAGATGAAAAAGTAAAGAATTGGGATAAAAAGAAAATTATGAATAAAAGAATGCCAATTATAAAAGAAGTTATAAAAGCTCACAAGAATGGAGATTACTATTTGTCTGTTGCTACTTTATTGCCTCAAATAGAGGGTATAATAGCAGATGGATTTGGTCATGTGGGGCAAATGTGGAAGGATGATTTAAAGGAATATATTACGAGGTTGAATACAAATAGAAGAATCTTTAATAATCTTTTAAAAGATTTTTATTTAAAAATAATTTTAGTTGGCTTTGGACATGGTGAGGAGATTAATTCCTGTTTAAGCCGACATGCAATAGTTCATGGCGGTGATGTAGATTTTGGTACTAAAATTAATTCTTTAAAAACTATTTTACTTTTAAATTATGTGCAAGATTGTTTTAATATAATTCTTATAAAAGAAGAAGATGTTTATCATGAATATGGTTGTGATATATTGATGTCGAAAAAAGATAAAAAATGGTGCCCCTATAATTCTCCAGTTTCAATAACATATAAAGACAAAACCCCTTGTCATAATTGTAATCCTAATAGTAAGTAGTTATATATTTATTTTTGTATTTGGTTTAGAAGTTTGATTGGATAATAAATAAATCTTAGGATATAAAAAGCAAGTTAAAAGAATGTATAATAAATTGAAAGAAACAAGTGAATGAGAACATATAGAATTGTAAATTTATGTATGGAACAAAGTTGGGAACACAGCTGATTTTGGTTGAATAAATAAGTTTTGTGTTCCCATAATGTTCCCATACATCTTTATTTCCTTTTATTTATGTTTAATATTGATTTATGGTGTCCCAAGAAAGTGCTGCTATATTAAACATTATGTGCTATATTTAATGTAAAAATATGCTCAAGACTTTCTTGAAATCCGGTGAAGCCGAAAGGTGTCGGGGTTCGAGTCCCCGTCTCTCCGCCATTGATATGACTGGAACCATGAGGTTTCGTTGATTTTATAGAAAGCAAGAAAAAAGCACCCAAGGTGCCCAAAAGGTGCCGAGAAAATTATTTAGATAATAAATGAATATTTGTCAAACTTATAAGTGCCTTAGATAGGCGCTTATTTTTTTTATTCAAATTTTATTGTATTCTGTAATTTTTCAGCTGCTTCTTCTTGCATATCTAAATCAACGTGTGTATATAAGTCAAGAGTTGTTGTAATTGTTGAGTGCCCTAGCATTTCTTGAACTACTTTGGCTGGAACGCCATTTCTTAAATTAATTGTAGCGAATGTGTGTCTTAAAGTATGTAGAGTAAATTTTTGGGGCAAATTTATTTTTCTTAATACAATATTAAACTTCACATTTAAAGTTTGTGGATTATAAGGATAACCGTCTGGTTTACAGAAGACATAATCTTTTTCCTTATAATAATCAGTGCCGAAAAATAATTTGTTTTCTTTTTGCTTAATTTTATAACTTTTAATTATAGGGATTAGTGCCTTTGGTATTTTGATAAGTCTTTTGCTTGATTCATTCTTTGTTTTATGTTCATGTTTTATCCCGCCAGTAATCGTAATTAATCTTTTTCTAATAAAAATAGTTCCTTGTTTTAAGTCTATATCATTCCATTCCAAGCCTAATATCTCGCTTCTTCTCATCCCTGTTGAAATTAATGTCATAACAAATGTATACATAAAGGTATCTTCCTTTAACGATTCTAACAATTTGTTGTATTCATTTTCTTTCATAACTGGAGCTTCGTATTTCTCTGGCTTAGGTGATTCTATTGCTTGCATTGGGTTATATTTTATTAATTTGAGTTTGACAGCTCTTTTGAGGGCATTATTTAATAAGACATAATGTCTTTTTAGTGAGTTTTCTGATAATCCTTTTTTATTCCTTATTCCCTTTTTTCTTTTTTGCGAAAAATAATGTTCAATATGGAAAGGCTGTAATTCTTGGATTGGAATTTCCCCTAATGCAGGGATTATGTGAGCATTTATTAGAGATTTATATCTATCATAAGTAGTGATAGTAACCTTTGGTTTTTTATGGTTTTCTAACCATCTGTTTAATATAAAGTCCCCTAAAGTAATTTGGGATGGGTTTACATAAGACCCATTTTGTATGGAATTGACTTTATTAATAAGCCATTTATCAGCATCTTTTTTTCTTTTAAATACTTTAGTTTGTCTTTTTCTTTTACCTGTCGCGGGGTCTTTACCTACCTCTACAAACGCTTTATAACCTTTAATTTTATTATCCTGGTCATACAATTTTTTTATATGAGCCATTTCTTCACCTCCAATCAATATAATAAAGTTTTATTTTAAAGAAGTTAATATGATTGTTGTGTTATCTTTTAGATAGCAGATAATTAATATAGTTTTTGAGTTCTTCAATTTCTTCTTCATTTAAATTTTTGTCTTTTAATATATTAATTATAGATTGATACTTTGAATCTATATCTGTATTTTGATTTTCTTCATTTTTGGTATATTCTGTCATTGATGTGGATGTTTTTAATAAATTGGGGCTTTGTTCTAAGTAAAAATGATCAGATTTTGTAATTTTAAGCAAATAACTTTCCGACAAATCTAAAGTTATTTTTTCGATTTCATTCAAATCTAATTCTAATAATAAGGTTATGGCCATATAATCTTCCAGATATATTTTACCATCATATTCAGGAGACCACTTGATACTTTTAAAAATTAAATTAGATAATTCAAATAATTCAATATAACTTAAGTCATCATTTTTATAAAATTTATCTATTATACTATCACAATAAGTAATCACTTCTTCTTGGATTCCTTTGCTTTTTAACAAATCAATTCCTTCATAAGGTTCTAAAATTTCTAAGTAGTAATCAAGATTTTCTTTGATTTCCTTAACTACTGCTATACTAATAGAATGTTGTGCTTCTATTTTATTTTTAAAAGGAATATCACTCATTAAATAATCTGTACTAGCTTGAAAAAAATTTGATAGTTTTTCTAATATTTCATAACTGGGTTTTCTTGCATTGGTTTCATACATTCCAATCATTGAAGTAGTAACTCCAAGTTCTTCTCCAAGTTCCTTTTGTGTTATATTGAATTCTTTTCGTAGTCTTTTTATTTTTTGGCCGATCACTGTTTAGCCCTCCTTTATAACTATTAGTTTTATTATAACTTAAAGTTATGAAAAAGTCAACTTAAAACAAAATATTTTACTGTAAAGCATACTTAAAGTGAGAAAAAAGTTGACAAGGTCAGACTTAAAGTTATATAATGTTATTAATATAAATAAAAAAAGGAGGGATAAGAATGGAAACAAAGAATGACATTTTCGAAAACCTAATCAGGGAAACTAGTAATAAATATCCAATATCTTTAAAAGTAAGAGATATAATCGAACTAACCGGATACAGTCAGGCAACAGTTTATAGGATGCTGGAATGTGAAGAGATCCCTGGTGCTAAAAAGATAAGAGGCTGGCGTGTACCTCGGGATGTGTTTTTAGCCTGGTGGATGGCGGATGGAATTGGTGACAATGAGATTATTTAGTCTGTCTAAGTATGAAATAAACCTTTAGGAAAGGAAGATGTAAATGAACAAAGTCAAACCGGGTCAAGATAAAGAGCATCTAAGAAAGGAGTACAGAGATATAATATTTAAAAGCGGCTATTATGAAGACCTTTCATATGATGCCCAGATGATATACATTTACTTAAAAGATTTGTTTATTGAAAATTATGAGCAAGATTATCCGGAACAAATTACAGATGGTTTTGTAAAATTTAAAGACTTCATAGAAGAATATGGGGAAGAAATGTTTGATGCCTTTAATGTTGAGGGTAATTATGAGGAGACCAGGTTTAGTATGTTAAATGCTATCAAAGAATTAGAAGACAATAAGTTAATAACAGTTGTGCTTCTTAAGGATGCTGACAATAAGCCAATAATTTTATTATATCTTCAAGATATAAATCTATCTTACAAAGAGAAGGTATTAGATTCTATGCTTAAAGAGATGTTTTATAATGAATACAAAAAAAGAAAACAACATTAATACTGATAGGACCCAGCCCTGCAGGGCTGGGGTATCTCATATTAACGGGGTGAATAGATGGGTAAAGATGCTTATTATTTTTCTCATGATTACAATGCAAGGCAGGATCCTAAGATTTTAGCTTTAAAGGCCGATTATGGGGTGGAGGGATACGGACGGTTCTGGGTGATAGTAGAGATGATGGCCGAGCAGGATGATTATAAGCTCAAGCTAAACCAAATAACTAATAATGCTTTAGCCGTAGAGTTTATGTGTCAAAAAGATGAAGCCGAGAAGTTTATCAAAGATTGTATTAAAAAGTATGAACTCTTTAAAAGTGATGATAACTTTTTCTGGTCCGAGTCGCTTTTAAGGAGAATGGCCATAAAAGATGAAAAGTTGGAAAAGAAGCGTAAAGCTGGTAGGAAAGGCGCCAGGAAAAGATGGAACGAGGGAAAAGAACATAATGATGGAAAGCAAAATGATAGCACTGCTATAGCAGACCCATGGCAGTGCCATAGCACCGCTCTAGCAAAAAATAGCAAAGGAAAGGAAATAAAAGAAAAGGAAAGTAAAGAAAAAGAAATTAAAGAAAATAATAATATAAGTAATGAAAGTTTTTTAACTTCTACTACCTCTTTTCTATCTGATTTTGAGAAAGAGATTTTATCGGTCCTTAAAAATATCAACAATTACCCCTTCGATTATGAAACTGATCTCGAACATATCAGAGAACTTTCCCTTGATTATCCAAAACTTAACCTTCTAGAAGAAGTTAAAAAGTGGAATACCTACAAAAAGGACAAGCCCCTAAAGAAAAACTCAAACTCCCGTCTTCAGTTTAGAAATTTTATTAAAAAGGCAAATGAATGGAATAAAGATAAATCATATCAGGTCAATAAAACAGATGAAAAAAAGCAGAGAGATAAAAGATTAAAGCTCCAGCAGAAGAGAGCTGATAAATATGGTTAAGAATCAGTTATATGACCTTGAAATGGAAAGAGGCCTCATTAGCAGCATCTTAAGCAGCCCGGAAGTTATTGAAGATATAATTGAGCTACTATCAGTTAACGATTTTCACTTTCATCCCCATAAGGTCCTTTATAAAGAGATGGAGGACCAATATTTCAAAGAAGGACAAATCTCAAAAGTTAAAGTAATGCAACTTTTAAAAAAGAAGTATCCCAAGACAGATTCCAATAGTTTCTTTACTCCCGATTACCTTATCCCTTTAGAAGTTAAGAACATTGCCCAGGAATTAAAACAGCTTTCTCAAAAAAGACTGATCAAGACTTCTCTTAAAACTTCTTATCAAATCCTAATGGATGAAGGGCTTACCGCAGATGAAATTAAATCAAAGGTTCAGGACAATGTATTTAAAGCCACTTCGGATCTTAAAGGCACCAAACTTATCTATGATGTTAAGGAAGTAGCTGAAAAAGCGTTTAAGAGGCTAAAGGAACGAGAGGAAGGTGTAAGGCCTGAGAAGATAAAGACAGGTATCAGGTCATTAGATGGGATGTTAAACGGAGGATTTTCTCGAAAACAATTAACCATTTTAGCCGGCCGGCCTTCGATGGGAAAGACCGCTATGGCTCTTATTTTGGCCGACGCTGTCTTGGAATATAAAACTATACCTACCCTCTATATCTCTCTTGAAATGGACCGAATTAAGCTTCTGGACCGACTTCTAATTCAGAAATCAAAGGTGGCAGCAGATGATTTTTATAATGTCAAAAAAGGTGATAATTTACCTCTGAATGGTCAGCAGAAAAAAAGTATTGAACTAGCGTATAGTAAACTATTGAAAAAACCTTTCAAAGTTATAGATAAAAGGGGATTGACTGTTGATGAAATCAAATCAGCAGCTCGGATGTCCAATATTACCTTTGGAGGTGAGCTTGGCTTTATTATAGTTGACTATCTAACAGAGATCAAAATAAATGTTAAAGGAGCCAGGTGGGATAAAGGTGTCGCAGAAGTTATCCGGGAGCTCAGAAACCTGGCAGCAGAACTTAACTGCCATATCCTGCTGTTGCATCAGATAAACCGGGAGTTTAGGCATAGAGATAGCAAAAGGCCTCTGCTCAGTGATCTAAGAGATACCGGTGAAGCGGAAGAAAAGATTGATAACGGGCTCCTCCTCCACAGGTCCAGCTATTATATTAGCCGGGAAGATGGAATAGATGAACCGCTTATGCAGGAAGATGTTGAACTCAATGTAGCTAAACAGAGGGAAGGGAAGACAGGCATCATCTATTTTAACTGGTATCCAGAAATCCTTTATTTTCAGGACAATGTTGACTTTAAGGGGAACGGCAAGATTTATTATCTTAAAAATTAACGGAGGTGGGAGATGAAAGGATGGTCAGCTCTTCATGAATTCCTAAGAAATATGAAAATAGATCACGGATTGACAAACCCGGATATATATAAGTTGTTAAAAAATGGAGTCAAAATATATAAGAACAAAATATTGGATAATGGAAAGAAGTTAAATTATTAAACTTTTTTAAAGAAGTGTAACCGTGAAACCTTATGGTCCATCTGAATTCAGAGGTATTATTTTTTTGCGGTTACACTTTATTAAAGAGAAGTGTAACTTTTTGTAGAGAAGTGTAACCAGTAAGTTAAATTGTCTTAATAATTAAATTATGTTTTATAATTAAAATTACAAATAATACAAATACATCTGAGAATAATATGCTTTAAAGGTATTATAGGAGTCTAATTACCCTAGCAGAATGAAAAGTTTTGACATTAATATTGCTTTGAAGTGGGATAGCAGTCGTTTAAAAAGTTATTATTTAGATATAACAGTTTAAAAATATTTTAAAATCCTTACACCCTTACACCGACCTTACAGTCGAGAAGATTACAGTGTAAGGCTGGAATTACTAGAGCCCCAAAGGTTTTCAGAAAAGCCTTACACTCTTACACTGATAATTAAAAAACTAGTTTAAAAATAATTATACTATAAAGGTTTCTTATTAAGAGTGTAAGGATAGAAGGGGCTTCCTGAAAGCCTTGTTATTATTAGGTTTTAAGCCTTACATTCTTAAATATTTAAGTGTAAGGATTTGGTCTAGAGTGTAAGGTTTTTTATATTAAGTATTACATATATGATTTTTTAAAGAAAAACATTAAATTTTATTTTATATATAAAGCAGGAGAAATATGTATATTAAAGAAATTAAGATACAATATGATTTTGCTAGGAGGCTATTAAATGGCTAAATATACAAATTCTCTTAAGAGTTATGAGATATTTGATGATTTTATGAATAATTGTTTAGTTGAAGATAGAAGCTTACTATGGCCGGAAAAAGAAGCTTGGACTTTAGATAATTTACACAAGATAAAAGAAAATTTTATTGATAATCCAATTATTGGAGGAGAATTTTGGGATAAAATATTTAAACAATTTTCTACATTAGATGATGGTTGTTGGAGGATTTTAGCTGATGCTTTTTTGATTTATACCTTACCTTCTACTTATATGAACCCAGAGAAAAAGTTTGAATACATAGATAAAATATGTAAAAAGAAAGGATTTGATTTGCCTGTTTTTACAGATGAAAAATGGGATGTTTTAAATCAAGGCTTTACAAGGACTGCTATGAGATATCACCAAAAATATAGACAATTATGGTTAATATTTTTATTTGCTATAGAAATCAAGAAAAGAGAAGATAGGAAAAAGATCATAAGAAATGATGTTAAAGTTCGAGAAATTCTTTATAAAGTTACAGAAGAGGAAATTAAAGATAAAAGAGACAGGTCTTATGGTATGATAAATGCGATATTACATTTGGGGTATCCAGAAAAATATGAAAGAATAATAAGCAAAACACATAAACAAAATATAGTAAATGAATTTAATAATCTTATTGATAGAGAAATAAAAGAAGAGGGAAATATTGACGATAAATTATATTCAATAAGAACTAGTTTAGAACAAGAATATAAAGATAAAGAGTTTGATTTTTACCTACAAAGCGTCAAAGAAAAATGGCAAGAAAAAAAAGATGAAAGAAAAAAAGAAGATGAAAATTATATAAATGCAGAAGATCCGACTCTTGATAATTTAGTTAGAACACTTAGAAGGCATAAACAGATAATATTATATGGTCCACCTGGTACTGGGAAAACTTATTATGCTGAAAAATTGGCCAAAGAAGTTTTGGCACAAGATAACTTTGATAAAGATTATAACGAATTAAATAAAAAAGAGCGACAACAATTGAAAATTGGATTTACACCAGATGAAAATAGTAATAAGAATAATTATCTGCGATTTTGTACCTTCCATCCAGCTTATGGGTATGAGGAATTTATCGAGGGATATAGACCTTATATAACAGAAGAAGGCAGACCAGCTTATAAATTAAAAAATGGAATATTTAAAAGAATGTGTAAAGAAGCTGAAGAGAATAAGGATAAAACTTTTATATTAATAATAGATGAAATAAACAGAGGAGATATACCAAGAATATTTGGTGAATTAATAACATTAATAGAAACCGGAAAGCGTTGGCAATTAGATAAGGATTATCCTGATACAGCTGTCATTTTGCCAGCTTCAGAAGAAGTGTTTGCAGTACCGGATAATATTATATTAATTGGAACGATGAATACAGCTGATCAAAGTATAGCCTTATTAGATGTTGCTTTGAGAAGAAGATTTGGTTTTAGGGAATTATTACCTGAATCAGATATTCTAAAAAATAGGAATATCTCTGGCATCAATTTGGCAGATTGGTTAAATGTTTTAAACAAGCGAATATCTAAAAATGTTGGTAGAAATTTACAAGTAGGCCATTCTTATTTAATGAAAAATGATGAACCTATTAAAAACGAAGACCAGTTGCTGGCAACTGTCAGAGATGAAATTTTACCTCTTTTACAGGAATATTGCTATGACGACTATTCTGCTTTGAAAGAAATATTAGGGCCAAAAATTGTTAAAGTAGAACAAGGTGGATTTGATCCGGAAATATTTACTTCTAAAGGGTCAGATATAATAATAGAAGCCATGAAAGATATGATAAGTGGAGTTGAGTAAATTGGATGACTTAAAGACTATCTATACCTCTGAATGGTCTATTCTAAAGCCTGCCAAAATAAGAATGATGTATGGGAATATTCAAATAGATTATGAAGATTATAATTTGATAAATGAACTGGAAGAACAGCGGAAATTAAAGGTTAAACAATTTTCAGAGGGAATGGAAATAGAAACATATTCTTATGTTGGAGTAATAAGATTTAGCAATTTTCAAGTGATTATAAAACCTAAAATAGATGATATATGTTTAGCCAAAATGATTTCTTATTCCTATAATTTAGATTTAGAAAATATTAGATACTATGATTTTACGGTAAGTTTAGATACAGAGAGGGCAGCCATTACTGATGTAATAGCTCTGCTTTATATAAAAGAAGTAGAAAAGATAATTTTAAAAGGTTTAGCGAATCGTTATAAACAAAAAGAGGAAGACTTATCTTCTTGTAGAGGGAAAATTGTTTTTAATGATTTAGCAAAGAAATCAACTGCAGACCTGACTTTGCCTTGCCGGTATGGAGAATTAACCACAGATATTGCTGAAAACAGATTAATATATTCTACTCTCGAATTTTTAAAAAAACATATATCGTCAAGCAGAATATCTAGAAAAATTAATATATTAAGTGAAAAACTTTCTGATAAGGTATCTTATCAAAATATGAATAAAACACTTTTTCAAAAAGTAAACAAAGAAAGTAATCGACTAACAAAACACTATGAAAAGGTTATTAAGTTATCAAAATTTATTTATGAAAATCAGGATTTTAGTCTAATATCTAGAAAGATGGGGTTTAGTTCTTTTCTTATTGACATGAATGAGTTATTTGAGAAGTTTTTATATAGATTGTTTGAAGTCACTTTTCAATATCAATTAGATATAAAATACCAGAATTCATTAAAAAATAATTATATTGCATCTGACGGTCAAAACCGCAGCTTGATACCAGATTATCAATTCTATAAAGATAATGTATTAATTGGAATAGCTGATGCAAAATATAAAGATTATCAAAAAAAGAAAGTTTCTTCGGGAGATTTGTATCAATTAACTGCTTATGCAGTAGCAAATACGAATAGTATAAATAATATAATGCTTTTCTATCCATTAAGAGAAAATCAACAAATAGAAGAGTATTCTCTTTATAGCTATTTGATTGAAGATGATATTAACATTATTAATATTGGAATATCAATTGAAAATTGCTTAGAAGACTTGAAAAGTAGTCAATATTATTTGAATAATATTATAGGAAAATTTATGAGGTGATCTTATGAAAGCATCAGACTTTTTTGAACTCTCTGAAACAGAGATTAAAAATACAAAAGTTCATTTTGCTACAGGTGATGGTAATAATGAAGAAGCCCTAACTGAGTTTCTAAAAGCTGGGTTTAAAGACTGGCAGGAATGGCAAGGACTAAAAAACTTTTCTCGCAAATACATATTATCGTTAATTTATATAAATCCTAATGAATGGTTATTTGGAGGCGTATATGAGGTTTTGGGATACGAACAAAAAGAAGATGGTAAGGGCTCACATTATAAATACTCTACTAGACTAACAAATAAAGGCAAAGATTGGATAGGCAGATTAATAATAAGATACCAGAAAAAGTTTAGAATATCATATGCTTTTTGTGAGAAGTATATTAGTGATTTTGAAATTATAGAATTGCGAAGAAATAGGTATGAAACAATTGATTTTCCGGGTTATGAAAATGTGTCTATTGATTTTGATGATTTGAGATTAATAATAGAAACTGGGAATATAAGTTGGAAGTCAGCATTATCCAATGTTCAAGGAATATATCTAATTACAGACAATCAAAATGGGAAATTGTATGTTGGGAGTGCATATGGAGAAGATAACTTTTGGCAGAGATGGAGAGAGTATATAAAAACAGGCCATGGTTACAATAAAGAATTAATTAAATTGAAGGCAGAAAATAATGAAGAATATTTTAATAATTTAACATTTTCAATATTAGAAATTTTTAAGAACACAACTGATGCAGATGAGATTTTAAAAAGAGAGAGTTATTGGAAAAAAATACTTGCAAGTAGAGAATATGGTTACAACAGTAACTAGAGTCAGTTTAATAACTACAAAATATTGTGAGTAAAATTAATTGATATATTTGATTTATCTTTAAATTTAATAAGAGAAATATTAAAAAGAGCCCTGCAGCAGGATGAGCAGATGGCTCTTTTTTAATAGATCATACTTTTAATCAAAATTACCGAATTTTTTTGTTAAAGCAAATATGAATAACGCTGTGAATAAAATTCCAAGAACTGCTTCAAGACCAGAAAATATTCTAGAATATCCCCTTGGAGTGATATCACCGAAACCTGTTGTGGTGAAAGTAACTATAGAAAAATATAAACTCAATATTAATTTTTTAAATTCCTCATACTTATTAGTTCCAAAATTTAAACCTCCAAGACCAAATAAATCAAAACTCCAATATATAAAACCAAATAATATCCAAGTCGATACTGTTAATAATAAAGTTCTAAATGGTTTAAATCCATACCCACAAGTTATTTTCATAAAAAATGATATAAATTTTGAAAAAATATTTGTTTGATTTTTATTTTTCTTTTTCATAAATTCATATCCTGCTTTTGTATATAGAGAATAGTCATTACTATTTTTTGCGGAATTCATTATTAACTGAAGAGTGTTCATATTTTTATTATTAATATTATACATATTACAATTATGAGTCTTCTGAATCGTAGATAAATTTATAATCATTTTTTCAACTTTACAGTTTTCATGAAAAACTAAATTATTTATATTGGAGTTTTTTATTTGAAATTTTTCTATATTTCCAGATAAATATAATCTTTTAATATCAGAGTTTATCCAAATTTTAATTAAATCAATATTGAATGCGGCTCTTTCTTGTATAGCTAAATAATTTATATTAGTTCTTTTAACTTCAATTTTTCTATTCGGAACAAAAATTCTTGCTCTTTCAATTTTTGATCCCCTTAGATCAGTTTTAACTTTTTTTATATTATCAAAATTTATTTCATCAATACTCTTACCATGAACAATTGAATTACCGATATTCAAATCAAAAACTTCTGATTCAACTAATAACAAATCAGCATTATTAACATCTAGTTTTTCTATTGTGAAATTATTTAAACTGCAAGAATCATCTATATTAGATATTTTAAAATGAGCAATACTAGAGTTAATATTCATAAAAGATTTAAGTGAAAAATATTCAAATCCGGAAATTTCAATTATTTGATTTTGACAGTTTATATTTGCATTAAATCCGTAAATTTTTTCTTTGTCTAAATCGAAGTTATTAGCTAAAACAGCAGGTGTAATATTAATAAGTGGATCATCAAATTGAATATTTGCATTTTGAATTAATGTTTTTCTTTGTCCATTTATTTTTTCTTTGCTATAGATATTAATAGTTAAATTTCCCATTTTTGTATCCTCCAAGTTTATTTTCAAATAAAGTATAAATATAATTATTCTAGTTAATAATTTAAATAAAGAAATAATTAATCCTTTTATAGATATATAAACTTTATTAAGTCATTAATTTTAAAAAATAATTAGATAGTGGGTATAAATCTCTGGAGGTCCTGAGATCCGCACCGCGCCGGCAGGTTAAGAGATACGACCGCGAAATTGGAGTAGGGGGGATATTGAATTTATTTAAACAAAACAATGCTGTTATAATAGACATAATTTATGAATTACATATTCATAAGTTTTTTTGTAAACTTTATGACAGAGAGCATGTCCGAAGGCAGGCTGGTTTTTAGCTGTAGCGGAAACCCTTTGTTATGAAGTTATCAGTAAACTTCAAACTATTTATTATTTTTCTTTGTTTTTAAAACTTTTATGTCAAAATCAAATTCTCTAATATCTTCATCAGGATATAATTCCTTCATTACTTTTCTATGTTCTTTTTGAATACGCATAGCTTCTTGATAAATAAATGGTATTTCTTTAACAATTCTATTAGTTAAATCTTTATATTGATTTGCTAAACGAGAACCTACAATTTTTTCAAGTTCAAAATCAGTTTTATCTGATTCATTTATATTTTCTTCCTGTGAATATATATTGTTCAATTCGCTTATTAACTTCTTCTGATAAATTTCTATGTTTTTTAAATGTAATGTTCACTCTTTCAATATTTGATTCAAAAATATAAGCATCAGAAAGAAATTCTTTATTTTTTTCCGAGCGAGCACAAAAAGAAATATCATCAACTTTAAGAACTGGTTTGTTTGGAATTAGATCAGTATGTGCAGGTAAATCTTGCCATGATACTTCTTTTTTTTGTAAATATTTTAGGTTATATTGCAATGCTGCTTTTGCTACTACATAAAGTCTAGCCATAAATTCTCGGCTTTTATTAATTTCCTCTTTTTTATTTATTTGTTTTTCATGTTTATAATTTAAATAAAATGCAAACCCTGCTCCTGCTAATGATGATCCAAAGATTGGTATTATTTCAATCAGTTGCTTAAGCAAATTAAGACTTTGATTCGCTTCACTCAATAAATTCAACCTCCTAAAATAATGCTGATGATTTCATATAACGTTACTGGGATTTCCGCTCGAGCTTGCTTCAATATTTTTAGCTGCCTAAATCTGCAAGTTTTATGATAGAAGGCATGACGCAATCCCATGTTAGATGATGTTGTTGCAGTTTTTATTATAAGCTGCTAATTAGATTATCTACATCCTCCTTGTTTTGGATATGCATTAATTTTGCAGTATTCCCTCGTAATAATTTCTTAGCTTTATTTAAGTTAAGTAAACAAGTTTTAATAATTTCTCTTTTAGCATATTTAGTAAGTTCTTTAGTCTTAGAAGAGCCCATTTTTAAACGAATAAATATCATATCATATTTAGCGTATAACAAAAATAAATATATAAATGGAAGAAAACATAAACTTAGTAAAATTGGTAAAAGAAAACTTTTTAAAGTGCTATAAGAGATAAAACCTTGATAGCTACTCACCAAATTACTAATAAAATAATATATTAGAAAAAACCCAATTGCAGTTTGTAATGTTTTCATTAGTTTTGTAACTGATGAATATTTTTCTTTATTATCTGTAAAAGTATCTAATAAAAATATTAAGATAATAATAGGCATTACAATTAATTCAATTATAAGAGGAAATGTGTAATAATTTACTATGAATTCAATAAGTATAAGTGCTTTAAGATTTTCATAAATAATCTTTTTTAATTTATTTTTATCACTTCTTGAAGTTATTGCATTAACACAGGTAACAATACCTGAAAAAAGAAACCATATAATTGTGTCTTTTAAAAAAGATATATTCCAAATGTTAACAAAATATAAAACAAAAATTATTGTGGCGGTCGATATAAACATGAATAATATAGAAACTAATATTTTTTTATTAAATAAATTTTTAAGTAACCTCTTTAAAGAATGTCTAATATCTTTTTTTATAATCATTAAAATAAAAATTATTAATAACCATATACCCGAAGCTATTTCTCTATTATTGAAAACCTCCATAAAAACACCTCGGTTTCCTAGTTAAAAAATTATTTGCAACAATTTTGTCTAACTCATATATTTATTACATACACTTTACATTATATACCATAATATAAATGAAGTTATTTTTCTCATCTTTTAACTATTTGAATATAAGTTTAAAAATTCCTTTTAATAAGAATTTTTATATGATACAGATTGAAAATATGATTATTTATTCAGAAAGGAGCTTAAATGAATATTTCAGACAAAATCATTTTAATAAAACCTGAAGAATTGATTCCTTATCATAACAACCCGAAGGAACATTCAAATGAGCAGATAGATAAAATAGCAAGCAGTATTAAAAACTTTGGATTTGTCCAGCCTATTGTTATTGATAAAGATAAGGAAGTTATTATAGGTCATGGAAGACTAGCGGCAGCAAAGAAGCTGGGCTTGAAAAAAGTTCCAGTAATGGTTAAAGACGATTTGACTCCCACCCAGATAAGGCAGCTACGGTTGGCTGACAACAAGGTTGCTGAAAGCCCCTGGGATGAAGAGCTGTTGGCTGTCGAACTGGAACTCCTGATGGAAGAAAATGCTGATTTAAGTTTAACCGGATTTGAAGAGGATCAGATTAATTCTATTCTTGATTTGAACAGTAATGTAGTAGTAGAAGATAGTTTTGATTATGA
>Ga0102938_10000598_pt1 | contig 26722 bp, 24 predicted proteins | sample SalPonR2_B_D2_MG_FD_84516 | JGI IMG/M metagenome (GOLD analysis project Ga0102938, IMG submission 84516) | Salt pond soil microbial communities from South San Francisco under conditions of wetland restoration - Salt Pond MetaG R2_B_D2_MG | ecosystem: Environmental > Aquatic > Marine >... | reverse complement strand
GGCTTGGCAAGGCTGAAGGTCATCGGCCCGAAACCGGTGTACCAGGTAAGACCGACACCGACGGAATAGCGCAGCTCGTCCAGATCGACATCAAAGCAGTTCTGCTGGGTGCCCCGGCAGTTGTCATCGAACACGTTGCCCCAGTCGAGAAAAAACGCCGAGCGCAGCTGGGTGCGGTCCTTGATGAACGGCAGGGGGAACAGCAGCTCGGCGCTGCCCTCGAGCAGGATATTGCCACCGAAGGGATCGGGGTTGTCCCTGACGTCCTGGACGACAAGTTTGCCATCCCGCGCCACATAGCCAAACTCGCTCCCGTCGGACCCACCCAACTCCGTGGGATTACCCTCGTCATCAATAGCGGTAACCGGCTGATCAATGCGGTACTCATCCGCGGGCGTACTGCGTGGACCCAGCGTGTTGCTTTCGTAACCACGCACCGAGCCGAAACCCCCGGAAAAGAAGTGCTCATAAAAGGGCAACTCGGTGGTCTGGCCATAGCCGTCGCCGTAGCCCAGTTCGGTGCGCAGCCGCAGTGTCCAGCTATCCAGAAGCGGCACCGGGTAGTAAATTTCACCCCGATAGGTCAGCTTGTAAAACTCCAGGTCAGACCCGGGCATGGACACCTCCAGCGCCACTGACTGCGAGGCGCCGCGCGTGGCGAGACGACCGCGGTTCAGCGTGGACTGCGTCCAGCTCGTGGTAATCGTCCAGTTCAGGAACTCGTCGCCGTTTTCATCCAGAAAGCCGGTTTCCCCGGAGGGAGACAGGAAGTCCGGCGGGAGCGAGCCCACGGACAGCAGCTCTTCGACATCGGCGTAGGTGCCGTCGTCCTGCAACGTACTGAGAAAATAGTCATCGACACCCTTGTTCAGGCGCGGGCTTGCCTGAATTTCCTGCACGGCAAAACGCCCGGTGTTGATCCTCGTATTGGAGACACCAAAGCTGAACCCGAGACGCTCGGTTTCCTTGATGGGATAGCCAAAGTTGATGGCGCCACCGAGCGTATCCGTGCTGTAGCTCGCCACGTTGACCTCATCCAGATCGGTGGACCGGTAGAACAGGTTGAACCCGCGGCTGACACCGTCCTCGGTGAAGTAGGGATTGGTATAGCTGAAATTATAAAGATCCTGGAACTTCGAGGAATTCAGCGCAATGCCCACGCGCTTGCCGGTGCCGAGGAAGTTATCCTGCTGCAGGTTGAGGCCAAGTATCAACCCGGCGTCCTGGGCGAAGCCGAAACTCGCGCCGATGCTGCCGGAGGACTGTTCCTCCACCGTATACTCGACATCGATGAGGTCGTCGTGTCCCGGCACCTCCGGCGTTTCAACACTCGCCCTGCTGAAAAAACCCAGCCGTTCCAGGCGCACGCGTGACTGTTCGATCGCGGCAGCGGATGCCGGTGCGCTCTCCATCTGGCGCATTTCGCGACGCAGTACGTCGTCCACGGTTTTCAGGTTGCCCTTGAAGTCGATACGCCGCACGTAGGTGCGCTTGCCGGGATCGACGAAAAATTTCATCGCCACGCTGTTGTTTTCTTCATCGACCTCGGGAATCCCCGTGACCTTGGCGAAGTTGTAGCCCTCGTTACCGAGCCGCCGCGTCATGAACTCCTCGGTAGACGTCACCATCTGCTGCGAAAAAGTCTGTCCTTCAGACACCAGCAGAAATCGCTGCAGATCTTCCTCGGGCAGAACCAGGTCACCGGACAGGTCCACAGAGCTGACAGTGAACTTTTCACCCTCGCTGACATTAGCGGTGATAAAGACCGACCTCTTGTCCGGTGAGACGGAAACCTGCGTGGAATCGATACGGAACTGCAGATAGCCACGATCAAGGTAATAGGACGACAGCGCCTCGAGGTCACCGGTGAGTTTTTCCCGCGAGTACTTGTCATCATTGGTAAAAAACGAAAACCAGCCGGTGGTTTTCAGCTCAAACAGATCGGTCAGTTCCTCGTCGTCAAACACCGCGTTGCCGACGATATTGACGTGTTTGATCGCGGCGACCGTGCCCTCATCCACGTCGATATTCACGGCCACGCGGTTGCGGGGCTCGGGAATCACTTCCGTTTCGATGTTGGCATCGTAGCGACCCTGCTGTACATATTGCCGCTGTAACTCAAGCTGCATACCCTCAAGCGTGGAGCGCTGGAACACCTGGCCCACCGAGAGCCCGGCGCCTTTCAGGCCTTCCAGCAGCGCTTCCGTCTCAATGGCCTTGTTACCTTCAATGTTGATTTCCGTGATACTGGGACGCTCCACGACGATCACAACCAGCACATTGCCGTCACGCCCGAGGCGGATATCGTCGAAGTTACCGGTGGCAAACAGGCTGCGCGCCGCCTCGCGCACCACGCGCGCACTGATAAAATCACCGACTCCTACCGGGAGTGCCGCAAATACACTGCCCGCGGAGATGCGTTGCAGCCCCTCCACGCGGATATCGGAAATGATGAAGGTCTCGGCCTGGGTCTGGTTCTGGACCTGGACCTGGGCCTGGGCCTGGAGTACAGGAACCAGCAGCAGCGCCAGAGCCAGCCATTTGGGCATACGTGATATCAACATTCAATCGACCGCCCGACTCGGGCAGGACATCTCCATCAATGGGTTATTATCAAAGCCGCCGTGTTGCGTCGAGGGCCACTACCTTCCGGCCTCCAGGGATTCTGCCACCGGGGGGCCACTACAGGCGAGCGATATCGTTATAGATCGCGAGCAGCATGATCCCCAGGACCATCATCAACCCCAGCTGATACCCCAGCGCCTGTATTTTCTCAGGTACGGGGCGTCCAGCCAATAGCTCAACGGTATAAAACAGCAGGTGCCCGCCATCCAGCACCGGTATGGGCAGGAGATTCAGTACACCGAGGCTCACGCTGAGCAGGGCGAGAAAACTGATGTACGATTCGAGCCCGGAATCGGCGGACGCCGTCGCCACCTTGGCGATGGTGATGGGGCCGCCGAGGTTGCTGGGCGAAATCAGGCCCGTCAGCATCTTTTGAATGGATTTCAGGGTAAAAACCGTCAGTTCACCGGTGCGCGTAAAAGCAGCCCCCAACGCCTCCAGCGGCCCACGCTGGAAGCTGCGCACCAGGTGCGGCGGCATCTCCGGAATAGACACCGCCACGCCGATGCGGCCAAACGCTTCACCGTTGTCGGCGATGAGCCGCTCCGGGCGGATGACGCTGGTGAGCTCTTCGCCGTCGCGCAACAGCGTCAACTCGATAGCCTCCGCTGGCCGCGCGCGCACATACTCGACCCAATCGCGCCAGTAAGGCATGGCCACCCCGTCAGCGGTGAGCACCTGATCGCCGGGTTCCAGGCCCGCCGACGCGGCGGGACTGTCGGGCGTCACTTCTCCGACCACGGGAGGCACCTCCGGCGTGTACAGGGTCACACCCAGTCCGCCGAGCAGGTCGGGTTGCTCCTGATCCGACAACCAGCGCTCAATGTGCGCCTCGGATTCATACAGCATATCCGATTCCGGGTATTTCGCCGTGAAATGCATACTGCCGGTGTCGCCTATGCGATCCAGCAAGCGAAAGTTCAACGCCTGCCATGTCGGCGTGGGGCTGCCGTCGACAGCAACGATCTCCTGACCGGGCTCCAACCCGGCCACCTCGGCTACCGAGCGCTCCTCGACCGTATCGATAATCGGCACGCGTCCCGATTCGCCAGCGAGAAAAAGCCCCCAGAACGCCACCACCGCGAGTGCCAGGTTCGCCAGTGGACCGGCGCTGACAATGGCGATGCGCTGCAGCACAGGCTTGCGGTTGAACGCCATGTGCGCCTGTGCGGGCGGCACTTCACCGTCCTGCTCACCCAGCATTTTCACGTAACCGCCGAGTGGAATAGCAGCGATGCAGTACTCGGTGCCCTGCCGGTCGCGCCAGCTCAGCAGTACCTTGCCAAAACCGATCGAAAACCGTTCCACATACACGCCACAGCGCCGCGCCACCCAGAAGTGGCCGTACTCATGGATAGCCACCAGCACAGCGAGCGTGACAAGAGTGAGAACAATTGTGTACAGGAGTCCCATCAGTGTTGCTCCGCCGCCCGCAGGTGCGGGCGCAAATCCGCCAGCTGGCTCGCCGCGCATTCACGCGCCAGCGTATCCGCCAGTTCGACCACCGAGAGGTCGGTCGGTTCAACAGCGGAGACGTGTTCAAGGGTTGCCTCGACGACCACAGGGATGTCGGTAAAGCGTATATCCCCCGCCAAAAATGCCGCCACCGCGACCTCGTTGGCGGCGTTACAGACCGCCATTGAAGTGCCGCCAGCGGCAACCGCTTCGCGCGCCAGGCGCAGGCAGGGGAAACGCGTTTCATCCGGCGCCGCGAAATCCAGCCTGGAGGCAGCCACCAGGTCAAGGGGAGCGACGCCGGACTCCAGGCGATCGGGCCAGCCGAGGCCAAAGGCGATCGGCGTGCGCATGTCCGGGTTGCCCAGCTGGGCCAGCACGGAGCCGTCCACATACTGCACCATCGAGTGAATAATGCTCTGGGGATGCACGACAACCTCCACCTGCGACGGCTCCAGGTCGAACAACCAACAGGCCTCTATGAACTCCAGACCCTTGTTCATCAAGGTCGCGGAATCCACGGAAATCTTGCGCCCCATGCTCCAGTTGGGATGCGCACAGGCTTCATCGGGGGTGGCGGCGCGCATCTGTTGTGCGGACCACGTCCGAAACGGCCCTCCGGATGCCGTCAGCAGAACCCGGCTGACACCGCGCTTCCCTGGCTTACCAGCGGCATCCAGCGGCAGGCACTGGAAGATCGCATTGTGTTCACTGTCGATCGGCAACAGGGTTGCCCCGGATTCCCGCACAGCCTGCATGAACAGGTGGCCGGCCATCACCAGCGATTCCTTGTTCGCCAGCAAGACGGTCTTACCCGCGTGCGCCGCCGCGAGCGCGGAGGGCAGACCCGCAGCGCCGACAATCGCCGCCATCACCACATCGACCGGCTCTCCAGCCGCCGCCTCGGCCAGGGCTTCCTCGCCGTGCTCGACGCGGGTGACGCCGTCTGCGGGCAGTCGCTCCGCCAGTTCACCGGCCGCGTCCGCATCCATCATTACCGCCAGGGCTGGCTGGAATTCCAGGCACTGGGCCAGCAGTGCATCCACCGAACGGTGCGCGGCGAGCGCATAGACCTGGTAGCGATCGCTGTGTCGACGCAGCACATCCAGTGTACTTTGACCGATGGAGCCGGTAGATCCCAGCACGCTGACTCGACGCATCGACATACCTTACCAGCCCGCCAGCAGCAGTCCGAGGGTAAACACCGGCGCAGCACTGCTGAGGCTGTCCAGCCTGTCGAGGATTCCGCCGTGACCGGGCAGCAGGCTGCCACTGTCCTTGACCCCGCTTTCCCGCTTCACCATGCTTACCGTGAGATCACCCACCACGGAAGCCAGCGCCGTGGCCAGGGTAACGGCCAGCATGGATCCCAGGCCGATATGTGCATTCTCTTGCGGCTGCAACAGCCATAACACCACCGCCAGAAGCGCGCAGGCGGCAATGCCGCCCCAGAACCCCTCCCAGGTCTTTTTGGGGCTGACCGCGGGCGCGAGCTGATGGCGGCCCAGGGCCCTGCCGGTGAAATAGGCGCCAATATCTGTCACCGCCACCACCAGCACCATGACCACCAGCAGCACGCCACGCGGGGCAAAACTGAGCAGGTAAACTGCTGACAGCCAGGCGGGCGCGAGCAATAACAGGCCCATGAGGCTGCGCAGCGGCACACTACGCCAGATAACCGCGCTGCTCGGATACGCCTTGACCCACAGCAGGGCAAAGGACCACCAGAGACAGGCCAGTCCCAAAAACGGCTGTACCCGCTCCCGCTGGGGAAGGCCCGCCAGTTCACAATAGTGATACAGGCCTGCGAGTACGGCGACCAGCAACAGCACATACGCGGCCCGGTAAATACGCGACTGCCATCCTGATAGGCGCGACCATTCCCACGCACCGAGGGCAACCAGGAGTCCAAAGAGCAGCGCCAGCAATGGCAGTGACAGCACGACCAGGCCCCCGAGGAAAATACCCGCCATGACCAGGGCAGTTATCACTCGCTGCCTAAGCATTGTTGTCTCCGCCGGCTGCTATCCCGTCGGGCACCCGCTGCCCAAAACGCCTCTCGCGTTGGCTGTAATCCTCCAAAGCCCGCGCAAACTCGAGCTCGCCAAAGTCAGGCCATAGCGTCTCGGTAAAGTACAGCTCGCTGTAGGCGAACTGCCAGAGCATAAAATTGCTGATTCGGGCATCGCCACCGGTACGGATGCAGAGGTCCGGGGAAGGCAGGCCAGCGGTGGCGATACGCCGGTCAATCGCGTCGACATCAATATCCTCGGGATCCAATTTTCCAGCAACGGCTTCCGCCGCCAGCTGCCGCGCCGCCTGGGCGATATCCCACTGCCCGCCGTAGTCAACGGCAATCAGCATGGTCGCCACGCTGTTGTCGCGCGTGAGATGCTCGGCTTGCCGCATCAGCTTTTGCAGCCCCCGGCTGAACCGCGCGCGCTCACCGATGAAGAGCAGCCGGATACCGTCCTCGTTCAGAGCGCGAACCTCGTTGCGTAAATAGCGGGATAAAAGCGCCAGCAATGCGCGTACTTCCGGTACAGGACGGCTCCAGTTCTCGCTGCTGAACGCAAACAATGTCAGCACCTCGACGCCGTGGTGTCGGCATGCTCGCAGCACCCCGCGTACCGCCTCTACCCCCGCCCGGTGCCCCGCGGGTCCCGGTACGGCATGCCGTTTGGCCCAGCGATTATTGCCATCCATGATGATGGCAACGTGCCGCGGAACGAGCTTCTTGGCAGCCGACCGCTGGCTGCTTGCGTTCTCAGACACGGGTGAGTCAGATCTCCATCAGGTCGGCTTCTTTCTCGGCCAGCATTTTTTCTATCCGGCCGACGAAACCGTCCGTCAGCTTCTGCACGTCTTCCTGCCCTCGCCGCTCGTCGTCTTCGCTGATTTCCTTGTCTTTCACCAGTTCCTTCAGCATGGCCATGGCATCACGTCGCGCATTGCGTACCGAAACACGGGCCGCCTCGGCCTCAGTGCGTGCCTGCCGTGTGAAGCCCTTACGGGTTTCTTCCGTTAGCATCGGCATGGGTATGCGTATCACTTCCCCGGCGGTCGACGGGTTCAACCCGAGGTCGGATTTATAGATCGCTTTCTCTACGTGCGTGATCATGGATTTATCCCAAACCGTCAAAGACAGGGTGCGCGCGTCCTCAACATTGATATTCGCGATCTGGTTGAGCGGCGTGTCAGCGCCGTAATACTCGACCTTCAGCCCATCCAGCAGGCTCGGGTGCGCCCGCCCCGTGCGGATCTTGTTAAAATTATGCGCCAGTGCCTCCACGCTTTTCTCCATGCGCTGGCGGGCCTCGTCGGTGATGTCATTGATCATTGTGCTGCGCCTCCGCTGGCTAGTCTACTCTATCAAAGTCCCTTCTATTCCGCCGCGAACGATATTCAGCAGTGCGCCGGGCTTATCCATCTCGAATACGCGCACAGGCATACCGTGATCCCGACACAGGCAGATAGCGGTCAGGTCCATCACTTCCAGTTTCTTGTCCAGTACCTCGTCGTAAGTCAGGCGCTCATAACGCACTGCGTCGGGCACCTTCACCGGGTCAGCGGAGTAAACGCCGTCCACCTTGGTCGCCTTCAATACCAGCTCCGCGTCAATTTCAATAGCTCTCAGGCAGGCCGAGGAATCCGTGGTAAAAAAGGGATTGCCCGTGCCGGCTGCGAAAATGATCACATCGCCGTTCATGAGTGCGCGGATTGCCTTGCGGCGATCGTAGTGGTCGACGACACCGCTCATGGGTATGGCAGACATGACCTGGGTGGAGATATCCGAGCGCTCCAGGGCGTCGCGCATGGCGAGTGCGTTCATCACAGTGGCCAGCATGCCCATGTGATCACCGGTCACCCGGTCAAGACCGGCCGCCTGCAGCGCGGCGCCGCGAAACAGATTGCCGCCTCCTACAACCAGCCCGACCTGGACACCGATCCCCACAAGTTGCCCTATCGCCAGGGCCATGGAGTCGAGTATCCTGGGATCAATACCGAACTTTTCACTGCCAGTCAGGGCCTCGCCACTGAGCTTCAGCAAGATCCGCTTGTACTTCTTGTCGCCGACAGTCTTGGACATGCAAGCCCCTCCAGAAAACTGGGGGGTATGTTACAGGACAACGGCTTGCGTCCCTAGGGTCTGTTAACACTATCTGAACCGACCCGGATAGCGCGGCGTGCTGCCTGCTCCAGGGCCGGATTTGCCGCCTGGCGACACCGCCACATAATCCGTATGCAAAAAAAAACGGGGCAGATGCCCCGTTTCCCGGATCAAACCACGCCTCAACCTTTCAGTTGGGCAGCGACTTCCGATGCAAAATCCGTCTTTTCGACGGCGATACCCTCGCCGACCTCGAAGCGGCTGAACGCCTGCACCTGGGCTCCAGCCTGCGACACCAGCTTGGCCACCGTCACTTCGGGATCCTTCACAAACGCCTGCTCGAGAAGGCTGTTTTCAGCGAGGAATTTCTTGATGCGACCGCCAATCATCTTTTCGATGATATCGGCCGGCTTACCTGAGTCCTGCGCCTGCGCGGTAAAGATCTCCTTCTCTTTTTCGATCACTTCCGCCGGCATGTCCTCCGGGGAAACCACCTGCGGGTTAACCGCCGCCACATGCATGGCCACGTCGCGCGCGAGATCCTGATCGCCCTGTTTGAGTTCGACCAGCACAGCTATCCGGTTGTTGCCATGCACATAGGAACCGATGACGCCGGTGTCGGCGGTCATAAGCTGAACGCGGCGCACGGAAATATTCTCTCCAATCTTCTGCACCAGCGCCTCGCGGGCAGACTCAAGCTCTCCCTGCATCAGCGCCTGAACATCCGTTTCCCGCTTTTCAAACGCAGCGTTCAACACCGCCTCGACAAAACCGAGAAAGTTATTGTCCCGCGCGACAAAATCCGTCTCGCTATTGACCTCCAGTAATACGCCGTAGCTGCCGTCATCGGCGATACGGGCGGTAACCACGCCATCTGCAGCGGTACGCCCCGCTTTTTTCGCTGCCTTCATACCGCTCGATTTGCGCAGTTCCTCAATCGCTTTCTCAACATCGCCCTCGGCCGCCGCAAGCGCTTTCTTGCACTCGAGCAGACCGAGACCTGTGCGCTCACGTAGTTCTTTTACCAGTGCTGCGGACATTCCCTAACCTCCTGAACTTGTTTTGGCGCACTCCCGGGAGGGAGGCGTTCAGCCCCCGGCGTCGCGCGAAGGGGCTGCAAAACTGACATGCCGACGCCCGGTGGAATCGTCAGCGGTGAAAAGCTATTGCGCGGGGGAAGCATCCGGTTCAGCCGGCGCAGCATCTGGCGCAGCCTGGGTGTCCGCCTCGGCCGCGGGTGCCGCTTCCACCTGCGCCTCGGCAGCGTCGCTCTCTTCCACAAATTCATTCTTTGCGACGATCGCTTCGCCCCCTTCAGCCCTGCCCTCGAGGCAGGCATCAGCCACGGCTGTGACGTAAAGCTTGACCGCTCGAATAGCGTCATCGTTGCCCGGGATGACATAATCGACGCCGTCCGGATCACTGTTGGTGTCGACGATACCGATAACCGGGATGCCGAGTTTGTTGGCTTCTGTAATCGCGATACGCTCATGATCCACGTCGACCACGAACAGGGCATCGGGTAACCCGCCCATATCCTTGATGCCGCCAATGCTGCGCTCCAGCTTCTCCATGTCGCGCGTGCGCATCAGCGCTTCTTTCTTGGTCAGCTTGGCAAGCGTGCCATCAGCCTGCTGGGCCTCGAGATCACGCAGGCGCTTGATCGACGCGCGAATCGTTTTGTAGTTGGTCAGCATTCCGCCCAGCCAGCGATGGCTGACGTAAGGCATGCCAGCGCGCGCGGCATTTTCCTTGATAATCTTGCCGGCTGCACGCTTGGTGCCCACAAACAGAATCTTGTTCTTGTTGGAAGCGAGGCGTTTGACAAGCTCCAGCGCATCGTTGAACGCCGGCACCGTCTGCTCGAGGTTGATGATATGTATCTTGTTCCGGGCACCGAAAATGTACTGGTCCATCTTCGGGTTCCAGTAACGGGTCTGGTGACCAAAATGCGCACCCGCCTGCAGCAGGTCGCGCATGCTTACTTGCACGTCTGACATGGTAAATTACCTGTGTATGGGTTAATCCTCCACATATCCCACCTGTCAAACCGTCGATTGCTGACAACCGGGCCGGCACCCTGACAGGGGTTGCGATATGTGTGTGTCGTTGTGTTGCCCTCCGTCGCGGGCCGGGTCTTTGACCGTCGTACCCCCGCGGAGGCGCGCTTTATACCACAACCGCGGCGGCGATTAAAGCGCGTCGAGGGAGCCACGGCAGAGCCCATTATCGCCTTGTGCGGCGAATGCGTTAGAATGCCCCCCTGTTCACGCTATCCGGGCAGGCCCTGTGGACATACAAACTTCCCCGGTGAAGCCCCCGGAGGCGATAACCTTGCTCTTCAACAGGTAATTCATGACGGTTTCGATAAAAACTGCGCAGGACATTGACCAGATGCGCATTGCAGGCCGCCTGACCGCCGAGGTTCTCGAGATGATCGAGCCCCTGGTTCAGGTCGGCGTGACAACAGGCGAACTCGACCAGATCTGCCATCGCTATATCACGGAGACGCAGGACGCGATTCCCGCCCCACTGAACTACCACGGCTTTCCCCGCTCGATCTGTACCTCCGTCAACGAGGTGGTTTGCCACGGCATACCCTCTGACAGCAAGAAGCTGAAAGACGGCGATATCGTCAATATCGACGTCACCGTCATCAAGGATGGGTTCCATGGCGACTCCAGCATCATGGTGCAGGTGGGTGACGTGCCCTCACACGCAGCGCGACTCGTCGAGGTGACCCGCGAGTGCCTCTACCTGGCCCTCGACGTTGTCAAACCGGGGGCGACTCTCGGTGATATCGGCCACGTGATCCAGACCCACGCCGAGAAAAACTACTATTCAGTGGTGCGGGAGTACTGCGGACACGGTATCGGGCGGGTTTTCCACGAGGAGCCACAGGTTTTGCACTACGGGCGCAAGGGAGAGGGCCTGCAGCTCGAACCGGGCATGACCTTTACCATTGAACCCATGATCAACGCCGGTCGCCGCCACACCCGGCTGAACAAGAAAGACGGCTGGACAGTCACCACGCGCGATGGTCGCCTGTCAGCCCAGTGGGAACATACCCTCTGCGTGACGGACGACGGCTGCGAAGTGCTGACCCGCCGCAGCAATGAAACGTCGCTGGCCTGAACCATGCCAGCGCCCCCGCTAACTCTGCCCCACGCCATGTTTGACGCAGTCGCCTTCGAGGAGGCACTCAAGGCAGGCGAAGCCCTCAGGGCCAGTAAGGCGGCGGTCGCTCATGCTACGGAGTATCAGCATCAAGAGTTTCGCGCCGGTGCCCAGGCAACCGGGCTGATCCGGCTGCGTGCCGCGTTTCTCGACACCCTGCTGGGCATGCTCTGGGACCACGAGGCTTTCGACAACACGCAGATGGCGCTGGTGGCAGTTGGCGGCTACGGCCGCGGAGAGCTGCATCCTCACTCCGACATCGACCTTCTGATACTACTCGGCGAGACCAACCAGGACTGCCGCGAGTCGGTGGGCGGCTTCCTGACCATGCTTTGGGATATCGGCTTGCACGTGGGCCACAGCGTGCGCGATGTCAGCGAGTGTGTCGCGCTGGCGCGCGAGGACATCACCGTCCTGACCAATATCATGGAGGCCCGCGTAATTCGTGGCTCGACAGCGCTCATGCAGCGCGTAAACCAGTTGACCGCGCCGGATAAGATGTGGTCGAGCCGGGATTTCTTCCAGGCCAAGATGCAGGAACAGCGGGAGCGGCACGCCAAGTTCGCCGAAACGGAATACAACCTCGAGCCAAATGTGAAGGGCTCTCCCGGCGGCCTGCGCGACCTGCAGGTTATCGGCTGGATAGCCGAGCGTCACTTTGGCGTGGACTCTCTGGAAAGCCTGAGCGCCGGCGAGTTTCTCAGCCCGGATGAAATCGAAATTCTCAATAACGGCAGAGCCTTCCTCTGGCAGGTCCGCTACGCCCTGCACATGATCACAGACCGCGAGGAGGACCGCCTGCTGTTTGATCACCAACGCGAGCTGGCCACGCTATGGGGCCTCCAGGACGCCGACAAGCTCGCGGTGGAGCAATTCATGCAGGTGTACTACCGCTGGGCCCTGGCGCTTGCCCAGCTCAATGAGGTGATTGTCCAGTACTTCGACCAGGCAATCCTGCGCCAGGACATGGCGGACGATATCCGCGTGATCAATGCCCACTACCAGGTCCGCAATGGCTACATTGAAGCGCGGCACGCTGCGCTATTCCAGGAGCACCCGCCGGCACTGCTGGATATATTCCTGCTGTGCGCCAACGACAGCGAGATCAACGGCATTGCCGCGCCCACCATTCGCCAGATTCGCAACAACCGGCAGCTGATTGACGATGCTTTTCGCGCCGACCCGCGAAACCATGAGACCTTCCTGGCCTTGCTGCGCAGTCCACACAAAATGACGCTGCAGCTCCGGCGCATGGCACGCTACGGCGTGCTCGGCGACTATCTTCCCGAGTTCGGTCGTATCATCGGCCAGATGCAACACGACCTGTTTCACGTTTACACGGTGGACGCGCACACCCTCGAGGTCATCAAGTTCGCGCGACACTTCATGTACCTGGACAACGATGAAAAATTCCCGGTAACCAGCCGTGTCGCCCGTCGCCTGCCCCGCGTTGAGCTGCTCTACATCGCGGCGCTGTATCACGACATCGGCAAAGGCCGGGGCGGCGACCACTCGGAGCTCGGTGCGGAAGATGCAAAACAGTTCTGCCGCCAACATGCGCTCGACGAACACGCCACGGAGCTGATCAGCTGGCTCGTGCGCAACCACCTGCTGATGTCGGCGGTATCGCAGCGGAAAGACATTTCAGATCCGGACGTGATCCAGCAATTCGCCGAACACGTGGGCGATGAAGAACACCTGAACTATCTGTTCACGCTGACCGTTGCGGATATCAACGCCACGAACCCGAAGCTGTGGAACGCCTGGCGCGGCAGCCTGCTGCGGCAACTCTACACGGAAACCCGCCGCGCACTGCGCCGCGGCCTGGACAACCCGCTGGACAAGCAGTCGCTGATTGCGCAGACACGCGGTGTGGCGATGGATATCCTGGAAGGTCGCGGTTTCACCCCGGAAGAACTGGACGACCTGTGGCGGGAGCGCGGGGAAGACTATTTTGTGCGCGAACGCGCGGAAGATATCGCCTGGCATACCGAGGCCATAGCGGATCACCACGACCGCGACACGCCCATGGTGCTGGTGCGCAACACCGCCGAATCAAGCGTCGCCAATACCACCCAGATATTCATCCATGCGCGCAGCCGCAGCCAGCTTTTTTCCAGGGTCTGCGCAACGCTGGAGCACCTTGGCCTCAGCGTGCACGATGCGCGCATCTACAATGCCAACGACGGCATGAGCCTGGATACCTTCTTCGTACTCGACTCCTCCGGACAACCGATCACGGAAGACACAGCTCGCCTGCGGCACATTCGCGAAGTTCTCAGCGAGACCCTGTGTTCGACCAACACCGAGCTCGATATCGTCGAGCGGCGCACTTCACGGCGCATCAAGTCATTCTCCATTCCCACCGAAACCCGCATGAGCGTCGATGAGGCCAAACACCTTACCGTTCTGGAAGTATCCACACCCGATCGCCCGGGTCTGCTGGCCCGGCTCGGCAAGATATTTACCGAATTCAGGCTCGAGCTGCAGGCCGCCAAGATTCAGACTCTCGGCGAGCGGGTTGAAGACGTGTTTTTTATTACCGACGAAAACCAGCAACCCATCACCGATGCCGAGCTTTGCCAGCGAATACAGCAGACTATCCGTGATGAACTGGATGAAAAAGCGGCCGCCTGACACATCGTGAACAAACTCCTGAGCGCCCTGCAGCCCTACCCCTTTGCTCGCCTGAATAGCCTGCTTGAAGACCTTCAACCGCCGGATACGCGGCTCATCAAGCTGTCAGTTGGCGAGCCGCAGCACGCACCGCCAGCATTTGTCCTGCAAGCTGTTGCGGCGAATCTTGGACGCCTTGCAAACTATCCAGCGACCGCGGGCCTGGACGAATTGCGTCAGGCGATAGCGATCTGGCTGCAACATCGCTTCGACCTGCCCGCGCTTGACCCCGAAAGCCAGGTTCTCCCCGTCACCGGCACTCGCGAGGCCCTGTTTTCCTTTGCGCAGGCGGTGATCGACCCCGGTGCGGGTTCGCTGGTAGTGAGCCCGAACCCCTTCTACCAGATTTACGAGGGTGCCGCCCTGCTGGCAGGTGCCGAGCCCCGGTTTGTCAATTGTGACGCTGTCAGCGGTATCCCCGACTTCGACTCGGTGACGCCGGAGACGTGGCAACGTTGTGAGCTGCTGTACCTGTGCAGCCCGGGGAACCCTACCGGCGCGGTTTTGCCGCTATCGGTCATGCAGCAGCTTATCGGGTTAGCACATAAGCACGATTTTATTATCGCCAGCGACGAGTGCTACTCCGAAATTTACCCGCAGGAAAATCTACCACCACCGGGTCTGCTGCAGGCCTGCCTGGCCACGGGTGATTCGCAATACCGGCGTTGCGTGGCATTTCACAGCCTCTCCAAGCGCTCGAACCTGCCGGGCCTGCGATCCGGTTTTGTCGCCGGCGATGCCGCAGTGCTGCGCAAGTTTCTTCACTACCGCACCTATCACGGCTGCGCTATGCCGTTGCATCACCAGATGGGGAGTATCGCCGCCTGGCAGGACGAGTCCCACGTGCGCGACAACCGGCAGGCCTACCGCGAGAAATTCGCTGCCGTAATCGCGGAGCTGGACGGTTGCCTTGAGCTAACCCAGCCGGATGCGGGTTTCTATCTATGGCCACGCACGCCACACGGTGATACCGGTTTTGCGCGCGGCCTGTATGCAAGCGAGGGCGTGGTAGTGCTGCCCGGACAGTTTCTCGGACGCACGGCCCAGGGTATCAACCCGGGGGAAAACCGCGTGCGCATGGCATTGGTCGCAAGCCTGGAAGATTGTGTTGAGGCTGCCCGGCGCATTCGACGTTACGTCCAGGCGGGCTGACCAATGCTCAAGGCGGACCGCGTCAGGTTTATTCTGCACAGGTTGCAGGCGCTCTACCCCGAACCACCGATACCACTCGACCATCGGGACCCATATACCCTGCTGATCGCGGTGCTGTTGAGTGCCCAGTGCACCGACGAACGCGTCAACCGGGTTACCCCGGCGCTCTTTGCCCAAGCGGATAATCCGCGCGATATGGCTTCACTCGATGCCAGGGCAATCGAAACCATCATCAAACCCTGTGGCCTGTCTCCCAGGAAATCCGTCGCGATAAAACGCCTGAGCGAGATTCTTCTGGAGGAACACGGCGGCCACGTCCCCTCTGATATGGCCGCCCTGGAACGCCTGCCCGGGGTGGGTCACAAAACCGCCAGCGTGGTGATGTCACAGGCGTTTGGCGTTCCCGCATTTCCGGTTGATACCCACATACACCGGCTCGCCCAGCGCTGGGGCCTGAGTGCGGGTAAAAACGTGGTGCAGACGGAACGCGACCTGAAACGGCTTTTCCCACGGGAGTACTGGAACCGACTGCACCTGCAGATGATTTTTTATGGACGCGAGCACTGCACTGCACGCCGCTGCGACGGACGTCAATGTGACATTTGCCGGACCTGTTTCCCAACCCGCAAGCACCCCAGGAAAACACGCAAGGCCTGAAGGCCAGCGCCGGTGCGGGATCGGGTGAAATGCGGTTGCGCTATCGTCTACCCCATCGATTTGCTATCCTTTGCAACCCCTGCGGCAAGCGGCGGCAACGGTGATTACGCTCTACGGCATCAAGAACTGCGACACGGTGAGAAAAGCGCGCAAGTGGCTCGACTCGCGCAACGTCGAGTACCGGTTTCACGACTTTCGCGAAGACGGTATCGATCAGTCGACTGTCGCTGACTGGCTTGCCGAACTGGGCTGGGAATCGCTGGTCAATCGTCGCAGTACCAGCTGGAAGGCACTCGATACAAAAACACAACAGGACATGGACGCACGCAGCGCGCTCACGGCGATACTCGACCAACCCACTCTGATCAAGCGACCGCTGCTGGATACTGGCAGCGAACTCCACGTGGGCTTTTCGCCCGAGAGCTACGCCAGGCTTCTCAACCTACACACCCTGTAATCACACAGGACCACCCACAGGATTTCAGTATGAGCGACCACGCATTTGCCTTCGGCCTTGGCGTCGGCACACAGGACTCGCAAGGCGGCTGGCTGGAAGTATTCTTCCCACAACCCGTGCTCGCACCCTCGCCGGCAATCACGGAAGCTGCCGGGCACTACGCCAACGACCAGGCGCTGACCCCGACCGAACTGCAGACCCTGCGCGCGAGCCTGGAGGCGGCCGGCGAAAGTGAGCAGGCGGCGCTACTGCGCCAGTTTGAGAACAGCTCGCGGCCGGCGGTTGTCGTCTTGCTGCGGGAGGACGCACCGCCCGCCAACGTGCCGGAGGGTTATCTGAAACTGCACCTGTTGTCGCATCGCCTGGTCGCCCCACACGGCACCAGCCTGGAAGGGCTGTTCGGTGTGCTGCCGAATGTAGCGTGGACCAGCGAGGGGGCCATCGCCATCGATGAGTTGCCCGCACGCCAGCTCGCCGCCCGACTGCGCGGCGAAGTGCTGGAGGTGAGTTGTGTCGACAAGTTTCCCAAAATGAGCAATTACGTCGTGCCTCCCGGCGTGCGTATTGCACATACCGCACGTGTGCGCCTGGGCGCGCACCTCGGCGAGGGCACCACCGTCATGCATGAGGGCTTCGTCAACTTTAATGCCGGCACCGACGGTCCCGGTATGATCGAAGGCCGCATATCAGCCGGGGTGCGAGTCGGCAGCGGTTCAGACCTGGGCGGCGGCTGCTCCACCATCGGCACACTCTCCGGCGGCGGCAACATCGTGATTTCCGTGGGCCGCGAGTGCTTGATAGGCGCCAACGCCGGCATCGGCATTCCGCTCGGTGACCGCTGTACCGTGGAGGCGGGCCTGTTCATCACCGCGGGCACCCGTGTCACCCTGCTCGACGCCGAGGGGCTGCCGGCGGATACCCTCAAGGCGCGGGAGTTGATGGGGAAATCCGATCTCCTGTTTCGCCGCAACTCAACCAATGGCCGGGTGGAATGCCTCACCAATCGCAGCGCAGTCGAACTCAATGCGGAGCTACACGCGCACAACTGACCCGGCGGCGGAAATTCGGCATGGAAAAAACATTGCAATTGTGTTGTGACCTCATTCGCCGCCAGTCTGTTACTCCCGCAGACGGCGGCTGCCAGGCGTTCATGATGCAGCGGCTCGAGGCGCTGGGTTTCCAGTGTACCGACCTGCCGTTTGGTGAAGTGAGCAATTTCTGGGCGACCCGCGGTTCGAGTGGGCCGTTGCTGGTTTTTGCAGGACATACCGATGTGGTGCCGCCTGGTCCGACAGAGGCCTGGGCTTCCCCACCTTTCGAGCCCACCGTGCGCGGCTCGCACCTGTTCGGCCGCGGCAGCGCCGACATGAAAGGCAGTCTCGCCGCCATGCTCGTCGCCTGCGAGCGCTTTGTTGAACAACACCCGGAGCATCCTGGCAGAGTGGGCTTTCTCATCACCTCGGACGAAGAGGGTCCGGCGAAGGACGGCACACGCAAGGTGCTGGAGTATCTGGCGGCCCGGGATGAACATATCGACTGGTGCGTGGTGGGTGAGCCCTCCAGTTCGGAAAATCTCGGCGACGTGATAAAGAATGGCCGACGCGGTTCCCTTGGTCTGGTACTCACGGTGCGCGGAACGCAGGGGCATATCGCCTATCCACAGCTCGCCGACAACCCCATACACCGCCTGCTGCCGGCATTGCACGCTCTCACTTCGGAGCACTGGGACGAAGGCACCGAATACTTTCCGCCGACAACCTTCCAGGTATCCAATATCAATGCGGGCACAGGCGCTACCAATGTTATTCCAGGCGAGGTCGTAGTCCAGTGTAATTTCCGCTTCTCCACTGCCGTCACTGACAGCGAACTACGCGACAGGACAGAGGCCATACTCAGGTCTCATGACCTCGACTACAGCCTTGACTGGCAACTGAGCGGGCAACCTTTCATAACCGGGCAGGGCGCGCTGGTAGAAGCAACGCGAGCCAGCGTGCAGGCAGTCTCCGGCCAGGCGCCCGAGCTGTCCACGGCGGGCGGCACATCCGATGGGCGATTCATCGCGCCTTACGGCGCCCAGGTCATTGAACTGGGGCCGGTAAACGCCACCATTCACAAGGTCGATGAGGCAGTGCGGGTGGATGACCTGCCGCGCCTGGCAAGCATGTACTGCGGTATTCTCGAGCGCCTGCTGCTGGCCGCACCCTAGCCCCCCCGAACCGAGTGTCGAGATTCAGACGCTGCCCAGCTGGGCAAGGGACTTCTCCAGCGCCCTTCGCGCGATGGCAAGGTTGTGCTCGCCGGGCACTACCAGCACACGACCGGCACCCAACGCAGCCAGGCTCTGCTCAACCACCGCGGAGGATTCCATCCAGAACTCCGCGGGAATACGCTCGCGCTCAAACCCCTGCTCTGACAGCTCATCGTGAAACTCTGTGCGGGTAAACCCCGGGCAGAGCGCCTGCACTTCGATGCCGCTGTCCGCAACTTCCTGCTGCAGCGCCTCGGAGAAGTGATTCAGGAAGGCCTTGCTCGCGCCGTAGACACTCAGGCGTTTACCGGGCACCAGCGCCCCCAGCGAAGAGACATTGATGATGACGCCGCCACCACGCTCGCGCATGAAGGGAACAGCCGCCCGGCAAAGGGTCATCGTTGCATCGACGTGCAGGTCCAGCATGGCGCGCTGGCTGTCTATCGGACTATCCGCGAACGGGTCAAAGGTGGAGAACCCGGCGTTGTTGACCAGGTAGTCGACCGGCCCCTGCTGCCGCAGGGACTCCATCGCCCGGGCCTGACCCTCTATCGTTGTCAGATCTGCCGCTACGCAGTGCATCTCGACGGCGCTTCCAAGCTCTTCCGCCAACTCCTGCAAACGCTCCAGTCTGCGCGCGATGGCGATAATCACATCACAGCGGCTGGCAAGCTGCCTGCAGAACTCTGCCCCGAGCCCCGCAGAGGCACCGGTCACGAGCGCGGCACGTTTGTGTTCAGACATTCAGACTTCCCCCGTTTACTAAAGATCGCCCGACAGCGTGCTCAGGCCAGTGCTCTCAGGACGTGCACATCATAGCGCACCGCCTTTCCGCCGATACAGTACGACGGCTCCACATCCCCCAGGGTCGGCGCGCGCGGCGCCCGTTTGACCACCACGCGAGCCGGCGCCTGCGCCACTGCCCAGGCCAGCAGCGCAGCGTCATCACCGGGAGCCGACACTCCGAGCAGCTCCTGCAGCAGCGCCATCTCTTTCCCCGGCGCCGCGCGTCGGCGCTGCTGCCCGTACATCGGGTCCAGATAGATGACATCCACTCCGGATACAAGCTGCGGAGCGAGGTCACGGGCATCCAGGGCGTAAACCTGCATTCGCGCACAAACTGACTCGAGCCAGGAATCCCCGCCGGTAGTCGCCGCCTGCAAACCCGAGTTCAGCATTTCCGCCAGTACCCGGTGACGTTCGCAAAGCAGCACCCTGCAGCCGAGGTCGGCGAGCACAAAAGCGTCCCGACCGAGACCCGCGGTCGCATCCATTACGCGCAACTCAGATTTTTTGCCAACTCCCACCGCGCGACCCAACAATTCACGCCCCCCCGATCGACGCCGGTGGCGCATGCTGCCGCTGCCGAAATCCACGCTCACCGGCCCGGCGACCCCCGCGCCTGTGCGCTGCAGACTGACGCGCTCTCTTTCGACGCAAACCACCGCGGACACCGAAGCATTCACGCTGGCAACGGGGCCGGCCGGCAATAGGGGAACGTGCACGCGGGAGGCAAGTGCGGCCGCGTGAGGGACATCTCCGTCGGTCAACGGAAGCACCGCCAGGTTCAGAAAACTGCTCGCGGAAACGCTCAGGGCCTGGTCGGCCGGCCGGCCGCAAGCATCAGCTTGAGACTGCGCCGGTTTTCATTGATGGCATCCATATACAGGTGGCGACCACCAAAATGGACCGCCAGGTAGCGATGCACACCATTGAAATAGCCATTCAGGCGCACCTCGATCGCGTTCAGCATGAACGCAGGAGTTCTCTGCAAGAGTTGCTCGGGCGAACGGTAAAGTGTATCTGCGGACACCGCCGTATCTGGCTGATCGCCCGGCTTATCCTGCGCAAGGCCAGCGGCAACAAACTCCGCGTACAGGTAGTCCCGACATTTCCGCAGATAGTCACGATCCGCCATTTGCGCCACCAGGTCGGCCGTACCGAGCAAGGAACCCAGCAGATGCTCGGTCGGCTCGGCAAGCCTGAAGTTCTCGGGCCCCACTTCATAACCGGTGTAATGGATGATCCGGGTGCACAACGGCATCAGATGCGCCAGACCGACCTGCGGCATAAATTCCTTGAGGAATCTCTCGCCGCGGCTGACGTGCACACGGGTGTATGCCGCGCCGCTGCGTTGCCGGGTATCACGCCGGCGCCGGATGTATCCGGAGTCGTGAAACAGCGCCGCCGCCATCCCGGCCAACGCCATATCGGCGGACAGTCTCTCCGGGCCACTATGCTCGCGGTGATGCCCATCCAGCAGCCGCGCCATGGCCAGGGTCACATCCAGCACATGCTGGGCATCGTGATAACGGATATCACACGCTCGAAAGCCCGGATAGCGGCCGCTGTAAAGGCGCTCAAAATCCTGGAAGAGACGTTGCAGGGCATCCACATCAAGGGCCGGATAACGGGCCGACAGCAGCGCTTGAACAACCGCACGGACATTTGCCACATCGGTAACATCTACCGTGTTGCTGACATCCATGTGGCCCGCGCGCTGATAGTTGCCCATAGGGTCTAGTCCTCCGTTATCGCCCGGGGAACGCGTTTCTTCAGCAATGTCGAGAGGTCATCAATCAGCTCCTCGGTGCTTTGCGCACGACCATTGGCCGATTCATCAACCGAATTTGTTCCGCCGGTCTGCCGTGCACAGGCACGAGTCGGCAGGTCTGCCTCGTCGAGGCCCAATGCCAGTTTCTCTCCCGCCAGATCGATCTCGATCTGCAAGTTGTAGGCAAAGCGCGACAAACCATGTTTATCGACTATGCGGAAGCGCCGGGGACGCGACTGGCCATCCGGCTCGAGAACTTCCGTAAGAAAGCAGGTCATGCCGTTGATCGGTTTGCTTGAAAGCTGGATACCGTGCACCGCGTCGAGTATGCGGCTGCAGCCGTTGACAAAAGTGGTGGCAGACACCGAGGTAATGGACTTGACAGCGCTTGCTCCCCAGCCCGCCTGCTCGCAATGAAACTCCCCGACCAGTACCTGGTGGGCACCTGCCGGTTCCAGCATGCGCGCAAGCTCGATGGTCACGTCACCCACGATGTAGCTGAATACCGATGGGTTCACGCCCTCCGCCTGGTACAACTCATAGTGGCCACCGATATGATAGCCGGTGCGTATAGCGGGAACGGTGTTACCCCTCGAAGCGGCACGCGCCACCGCGTTATCGGCCACGACCAGGAGCATGAACACGAACAGGTCACGATTCGCTCCAGGGCTCAGCTCCCTGTTCCACACGTAGTAGCCGTCGCCGGTAGTGGTACGCGCGAAGTTGATTTCAATGCCCTTGCTCATCAGCTTGCTGCAGGCAGAATTCAGCGAATACGACAGGCTGTTGAGCTGACTGGCCTGCTCAAAGGGGGTGTAGAGTGAAAAATCGACGATGTCGAACAGCAGCACGGCGCGGCTTTCTACGTAACTGATCCCGTACCGCTTGATCAGTTGTTCCACCGCGTCCAGGACCCGGGTCTCTTCACTCAATGCCGTGTTGAGTTTGATGAAGGTCGGCGAGACGTCCAGGCGCTCACAGACCGCGAACAGTTCTTCCCGGCTCTTGCGTCGCTGCCCGGAGATCAAACCGCGAATGAAGGTCTCATTGTCCCGGCTCTTGTTCGCGTCGTTGTCGGGGCCGGAGGCGCAGTAGTTGCCGAGGAAGTAGTGGGGCACGAATATCACCAGCACCCCGCGTTCATCAGTACTCCAGCAAAGCACGATGCTCTGCCCCATACGCCATTGTTTACGCAGCGTTTTTTCCAGCGACTTGAGGTTGCCTCGCTGCACAATGCTGATTGCCTCCAGGGCATCCCTGGCTCCCCCGTTGGCCGGCACGGAATCTTTCACCCCGCTGCCAGGCTCGTCGGTGTTGTCTGATTTAGACATGGTCCCTGTTCCCCCTCCCCGCTCGCCGGTGCCGCACAGTGCACCGACCAGGGAAAGAGTATAATGTGGCACAGGGCTGTGGGCCACACGTTCGCCGCCGCGGCTACCGCCGGACGGGCGGTTCAGGACCCCCTGCACGGGCAGGGTCTGTTGGAGATTTTTGAGCATGCTGCATTTTCTCTCGCGTTGTGGCCCCGGCCTGGCCCTGCTCCTGTTAAGTGCCTGCCAGGGCTACGATGTCACGCTTAATGAGCGAGTGGTCTATTCGCCCCCGCCACTGTTTCGTGCCTTTGATATCACCGATGACGCACTGCGCGCCTGCGTGCAACAGGTGATCGAGGACGAGTCGATCACGCGCGCCGGACAACTCGAATCGCTCAACTGCAGCAACGCCGGGATCGAATCCATCGAAGGCCTGCAGGTGTTCTCCGGCCTGACCCGGGTGCGTCTGTCAGACAACCGCATTCGCAACCTTCTAGCGCTGGGTGAATTACAACAATTGCAACAGCTCTACCTGAGCAATAATCGCGTGGTTGACCCCGTGCCGCTCTACGCTCTGGAAAAGCTGACAACGCTGGATCTGGATACCAATCCGGCCCTCCAGTGCCCGGCGCCAGGGGCCCTTTCACAGGTGGAACAGCTCTCTTTGCCGGCGCACTGCCCGGGTGACAACTAGCCGCCCGGCGGCTCCTGAGGGTCAGTGCGAAGGCTAGCTCAAACCGGGAAACAAGATAAATACCCGCACCGCTTACACAGGCCGAAACGCGAGCTCGCTCACAGTTGTTAAAAAAATGCGCTGACCAGTGTTCCGGGGCGCGGGGCGGGAAAATCCGCAGAGGCGGGAGCTAGTTCAATTGCAACCAGTCGAACCCTTCGCCCTGCTGCGCAAAGGTGACATCGTCAAGCGTCCCAAGCACCGAAAGCAGGGTGCGTTCGGCCAGTTCACGGCAGTTATTCTTTTCGCTGATATGCGCGACAACCAGGTGTTCCAGCGCGGAACCGCCCAACTGGCGCAGGAGGCTCACCGCCTGGTCGTTGTTCAGGTGCCCCCAGTCGCCGCCCACGCGACGCTTCAGCCCCGCTGGATAATCCCCCGCCAACAGCATCTGTCGATCGTGGTTGAACTCCAGCAGGAGACTACGACAGCCGCTGTAGGTATCGACGATGTGGGGCGTAATGCTGCCAAGATCGGTAAGCAGGCCAAGCGAACATTGCCGCCAGTCGAAGCGGAACTGACAGGGCTCGGCGGCATCGTGAGGCACTGGTACCGCACGCACCGACAAGTCGCCAATACTGAAGCTGTGCTCACTGTTGAAGCAGCTGTAGGAGTGCGCACCGTCCAGACGACCCGTCGCATGGGTGCCATGCGTAAGATAGACCGGCAGAGCATGACGCCGCGACAAGCCGGCCACGCCGCTGGCGTGATCGGAGTGCTCATGAGTGACCAGAATCGCATCCAGGTCATCGGGTTGTACGCCCAGGCGCGACATCCGCCGGGTGGCTTCGCGAACCGAGAAGCCGCAGTCGACCATCACCAGCGCAGCCTCTGTGCGCACCAGCGTGGCGTTACCTTTACTGCCGGAGCCGAGCGACGCAAACTGCATCAGCCCTGTACCCGCGGATACCGCCAGCGCCGCAGCAGCCTGGCCAGGGTCGGGGGGCCCCCGCGCATTTAGTTGATGCTGCCCTTGATCAGCGCGAGAAGCCCCTGTTCCTGCTCCTTGTCGAACTCGAGCTGGTCGTCCTGCGGACGTATGCGAATGGCAACAACACCGTCTGCAAATGCTTGCATCGAGATAACGAATACCTCACCGGACATCGGGTGATCATCCTCGCCCCACAACCAGTCGAACCAGCCTTCTTCCGCGTCTTCACGTGTTCCGATGAAGCGCGCAAAATACTGCCCTTCGCTACGGTTGCGGTCAGTCAACTCAAAAGAGGCGTTCTCAAGCGCCAGCCCAAGGGATGCCCAGGCGCGATCGTAAGGCAATTCCAGGCGAATGTAGCTGTAGCCCTCTGGCGCCTCCTGCATGGAAATTCTGCCAGAGGAACTGATGCCCTGCTCCGCCACCATCGACACCGGCGAGGAATCGGCGCTGTCTGCGAGGTACTGGGCGACCGCCCGCAGCATCTCCTGCGCCTGTGCGGGATCATCGGAGTTGGCGGGCCAGCTGTCGACGTCGCCGGCCTGGTTCATCTGCAGGACATGCAATTCGCTGGTACCGCGCTGCACCCCCTGCTCCATGCGGAACCGGAAACGACTCGCCATCGGCTTCCCCTCGAGCGTCAGCCAGGTGGAATCGATGATCCCGGCACGCGCATCGGCGCGCGCGACCTGCATTCCCGCCGCCGTCAGGAAACTCCGCACCTGCGGCCACACCTGGCCCGGCGCCAGCCCGACCAGCGCCCAGCTCTTGTCGCCAAGCGTTTGAATGCGCACGACATCCCTGCCGGCACTATCTACCAGAGGCGCCGGGCGTGGTACAACAAAGTCGCCTTTCAACACCACGCCTGTGTCGACCTGGGGGACGACGTAAATTTCACGCAATGCCGCATCGCTCATGCCTTCCGGGACGCTGAGCACGGGCAGTTCGGGCGCCGACTTGTAGTCTTGCGAGCGATCCCGAAAGATGCCCTCATCGCCCATCAGGAACCCACAGCCATTCAACGCGGTCAGCGAGGCGACAACCGGAAGCATTAACCAGAGCCTGATCGACATGTACCTTACACCCCCACCGCGCGTAACGCGGCTCTCACTTCGTCCTGAAAGCGCTCATCCAGCCCGGTCATCGGCAGGCGTATCCCGCCACCAATCAACCCCTGCTGTTGCAGCGCCCACTTGACGGGAATCGGGTTGGCTTCGACGTACAGCGCAGTGTACAGCGGTGCCAGCCGCTGATTGATCGACGTCGCAGCCTCGCGGTCCCCGGCAAGGGCCAGGCGGCAGAGTTGTGCATTCAGCTCCGGCGCGACATTCGCCGCCACGGAGATAGCGCCCTGCCCGCCTTCGAGAATCAACTCCATCTGCGTGGCATCATCACCCGAGTATACGGCAAAGTTTTCGCCACAGGCCTGCCGTATGACCGGTACCCGCGAGAGATCGCCCGTGGCGTCCTTGATGCCGACAATGTTGCTCACCTCCGAAAGGCGGATGACAGTGTCATTGTGCATGTCAACCGCTGTGCGTCCCGGCACATTGTAGAGGATCTGCGGTATATCTACCGCCTCGGCCACGCTGCGAAAGTGTTCATACAGCCCCCGCTGTGTTGGCCGGTTGTAGTAGGGCGTAACCAGCAGGCAGCTCGCGGCACCCGCTTCTGCAGCGGCCGCTGTGAGTTCTATTGCCTCCACGGTGGAGTTCGAGCCGGTACCCGCTATGACCGGCAGGCGGCCCTTGAGATAGTCGACACAGTGACGAATCACCGCACAGTGTTCCGGTACACTCAGGGTGGCACTTTCGCCAGTTGTACCCACCGCGCCAATACCCACGGTGCCCGCCTCGACGTGCAGATCCAGAAGTCTTTCCAGCCCCTGCCAGTCGACGCTGCCATCCGGGTGCATGGGCGTGACCAGGGCAACTATGCTGCCGGTAATCATGTGCTGTCTCCGCTTGCCAGACCCGGTACCAGTGGGCGCCGTGCACCACCTTCCGGAAAGCCCGACATTATCCATGACAGAGGCAGGATAACAACCTGTGCGCTAGAATGAGCGGCCAACCATCACGGGCAGGCCAACACATACGGGGAGGCTTATTATGCACCGCACCAGCAGCGTGCTGATCGCTGCGCTTGTATTCATTACAGCGCTCACGACGGGCACATGGGCTCACGCGCAGGACGTGCGCATCGGCGAGCTGTCCGCACTCGACCACCGGTATATGGCGCAGCAGCGCGCCCTCCTCGAGGACATCACGCTGCGGCGGCTTGGACGCGGCTTCAGCGGCGATCGCGAGCGCGATATCGCGTTGCTGCAGGACGTACTCGACCGGCGTTTGGTCAGCGCGTCGCAAACCCGCGAGTTGCAGGCAATGGGCCTGATACTGGGCGAACACCTCGCCGAGGCGCTGGATATGCACTGGGTCATCTATGAAGACGCCCAGGGGCGCAGCCGGGCCCTGCGCTACGGCGACACCGAGAACTACCTGTTCCCCATGACCATGATCTCCCGGCGCGTGGAGGCTGGCAGCACAACACCGGTACAGGAAATCTATCGCAAAGCCTACAACATTATCGACGCCGCGCGCCCCGCACTGCCCTTCCGCTAACCAGCTGTGCGCCAG
>Ga0102938_10000596_pt1 | contig 26774 bp, 30 predicted proteins | sample SalPonR2_B_D2_MG_FD_84516 | JGI IMG/M metagenome (GOLD analysis project Ga0102938, IMG submission 84516) | Salt pond soil microbial communities from South San Francisco under conditions of wetland restoration - Salt Pond MetaG R2_B_D2_MG | ecosystem: Environmental > Aquatic > Marine >... | reverse complement strand
CCCGGACTCATTGTCGTATTCCCCGGAAACCAGCCACTGGTTGGCGATTATATGCGTTATGCCGAAGGCTTCGCCTTCCCAATCGGTGAAAACGGCGTTCCTGAAATTGGGGTCGAAATGGACTCCGCCCATGCATAGAAGATTGTGGACCTTTTTGCCGTCGTCTTTGAAAATGCTTGTCAAGGATCGGGCCAGCGCCCGGCAGGCGTCAAGGTCGTTCCAACTTTTCAGGTCGCTACCCACTTCTATGTCCATCATTGCCACAGGATATTCGAGAAGCAGCGAAGGACTGCTATCTTCTCCGTATGCGCCCGACCAATGGGTCGCCTCGGTGGCGACATGATATTCCTCGAGGCCCAATTCCTGCCTGTTGCGGTCCATTGACAGCATGAGGTTTCTCATATATCTCGGCTTTGCGGGTCCGTAAACGCCGGAATTGACGTCTCCCAGAGAATGGACGGTAAGCACATTGTCCGGAGCGTTTGCGCCTTCATGCCAGGTCACCATTCCGGAAATATCGAAATCCGCGAAATGTTTGTTCATTTCAGGCAGATAGCGTGGATAATCAAGACAGATGGCTGTTTCGGTGGGTGCGAAATAGAATTCGTTGTTTTTTTCATCGGTGAATTTCATGACCTCTCCGCCGTCGAAAGAGATTCCGGCGGGTTCGGCAAAAAAGCCTTCCTCATCCAGAATGTCCCATACATGGCGCGCCACATGGCCCCAGGACGGATTGTTGCAGATATAATAGACTGCTTTCTTGTTATTGGACATGTTTTTTCCTCCCCAAAAATTACTTCGCTTGACCGGACTGAAAATCCCCGGATATATTTACATAAAAGGTTATAACTTTTTGATAATTCTGTCAAATGACAGGGCTGGAGGGAGCAATTTTTATATGGTTTTCCCCAATTATTCTGCTTGTTTTAGCGCATCGGTTTTTTTGATATCTCCGACATTAGCAACATCAGGAACTGCAATTATACCTCTGTCTGTCCATTTCAAGTAATTTGCCATTCCCTTGTATGTTCCTATTATGCCATCGAAAATTTCGATTTTTTTGTCGCTTCCGCAGACAAGAAGAACACTTTCTGTTGCTTTGAGGGGACATCGACAATTGTTTTCATTGTATTTTCCTCCGATTTTCGATATTGACATCAGTATAAATTAATCCGCAGCAAAAGGGAAGCGAGTAAAGAAAGGGACAAAATTGTTGCAATGGGTATAATTACACATATCCAATCTAAAAGAGAATAATCCGGGAGGAATTAAAATGGAAAATTATCTTTACAAGGTGTTCGAAAATATGGAAAGGCTTTCTCCGGGAAGCGACGAGACAAGTCTGAAAGCCATGGCTTTGTTCAGAGGGGAAGCGGGCCCTGTTGAAATACTGGATGTTGGATGCGGAAAGGGGGCAGACACCTTCCTTTTGGCGGAGGCGTTCCCTAGAGCGAGGATAACGGCAATAGACATCAATTCCGAATATACGGACAGCATATGCATTAGGGCCGAAAAGGAGGGACTTTCGGACAGGGTAGCGGGAATATGCATGTCAATGGCGGAAATGAACTTTGAAGAAAAGTCGTTCGACCTTATTTGGGCGCAGGGATCAATATACGCCATAGGTTTCAAGCAGGGGCTGAGCCAATGGAAAAAACACCTCAAGAGCGGAGGATATATCATTTGCAGCGAAGTGGTATGGCTTACACAGGAACCGTCCCGCGAAAGCATTGACTTTTGGAACGAGGAATATGACCAGATCGATACAATCGTGAACAAGATAAAGCAGATAGAGGAGGCGGGATACATTTATCAAAATTCCTTTGTGGTAAAAAGGTCCGATTGGGATGAGGATTTCTACAATCCGTTAATGGATAAAATAAAGAGCGTCAAGTCGAAGCATGTCGGAAATGAGGCCGCAATGGAAGCCATTGAGATGATGGAGAGAGAAGCGGATTTTTACCATTCCCACGCAGGCGAGTACGGATACGCGTTTTTTTCCATGGTGAAGTCTTGACAGAAATGCGGATGGTAAGAGGCTTATGATTCGATTTAACCAAGCAATTGTGAAATGCCGGATATAGAATATGCGCTGTAAAGAAGAAGCAGGCCCATTGCAACGTTGAAAGGCTTTTGATGTTTTTCTATGAATCGGTTGAACAGAGATCCGAACAGTGCCCAGCTGCAGACAGAAGAAAAACCCACAAGCGCGAGAAAAAGCGAGAACAGAAATAAAATTATGCCCGATTTGTAAAAGGGTATGATGAAATTTGCCACAACGGTTATGCAGTAGAGAACCCCTTTGGGGTTTACAAATTGCATAGCAAGACCTGTAGAATAGGAATTTATTTTTCTTGTGCCCTTGTCTGAAGTATCCTCATCGCCCTCTGGGGCTTTTTTGCTTTTCATTATTTTTATGGCTAAATATGTCATGTAAGAGGCGCCGACTATACTCATTAAAAGTCTTATTTTCGGCATCAGACTGAAAAGCACCAAATTGAAATAGCTGCTTAAAAGAAGAAGGGTGAAAAATCCCGTGAAGATGCCCAAAAGGAACCGCAGGGTTTTTTTAAAACCGTCCCGGCTGGCATTTACCATTGACAGTATGTTGTTTGGACCCGGCGTAAAGGATACTACTATTACATATGAAAGAAAAGCTCCTGTTTGGAACACTTGAAAACCTCCTGTTTGAATGTATGTTATAATGAACAAAACGAACGCGATAAAGCACTGTGTACTTTATTATACACCATGTGCCGTATAACGCACAAGGGAGGAAGTTTATTTGGACAATTTAAATTCAATAATATCTATTAATTTAAAGCGCATCCGCGAAGAACAGAAATTCAGTCTTGACAGGGTTGCAAAACTGACAGGTGTAAGTAAAAGCATGCTCGGACAGATTGAAAGGGGCGAGTCAAACCCCACAATAACGACCGTTTGGAAAATCGCCAACGGACTAAAGGTTTCATTTACGTCTCTTTTGGACGAGTCCATGACTGATGCCGAGATAGTGTCCAAGGAAGATGTGGCTCCAATGGTCGAAGACAATGGAAGGTACAAGCTCTACCCATTCTTTCCATATGAGGACGGAAGGAAGTTCGAGGTTTACAAGGTGGAAATCGAAAAAAGCGGATACCTGAGCGCTGAGCCCCACGGCTTGGGGACCCAGGAATTCATTACGGTATTCCAAGGAGAGATAACCGTAAAAGTGGGTGATGAGGAGTATACTGTCGAAGAGGGGAATGCCATAAGGTTCAAGGCGGACAGAGCGCATTCATATCACAATTCCGGTACCGTCTCCGCTAAGGCAAGCATGGTTATATATTATCCGTAGCGCCCAGGTAGACGGAAGGAAAAGGCGAGCAGATAAACATGTTTTAAGAGATCAGAAAAGAGTATCCCGAACTGGAAAACCAGGTTTGCAGACAGAGTAGCAATAGTAGCAGGAACAGGTTCTGAAAGAGGGCTTGGCAATGCAATAGCATTGTATTTGGCAGCAGAGGTTGCAACCATGGCTTTTCTGGCAGCATATATTACTGGCGAGGAGATTGACATCAATGGCGGAGTGTTGAGGGAATAGAGAAAGAGACTTTAAGTGAAGACATGGGAAAAAGAATAACCACAGAATTGATTGAAAAACCACATCCTTTGCGGCCTCGAGGATGTGGTTTTTGGGTAAATAGAATTCTCCGGGGTAATACTAATATGAATATGGATTGAGGAAGTATGGGAGAGACCCATATAATGTCGATGCGGAATGAGAAGGAGGATACTATGAAGGAATTAATATCGAGACTGGTTGAGCAGGCGGGCATTGAAGAAAAAATGGCTGAGAAAGTTATCGAAGTTGTCAAGGAGTTTCTTGAAGACAAGCTTCCGTCACCCATTGCAGATCAGGTTTCAAAAGTGTTGAGTGGAGTCGATGACGACAATAAAGCCGACATGCTTGACAAGGCAAAGGGTTTGTTTGGTAAATGAATATGAGAATATCGGATTTCAAGGGAATCACAAAACGATCAATTGCCACTGTCGATTCTATAGAGAATGTTTTTGGAGATTATTATATTGCAAAGCTGATTCCTCAAGAAGGCTTGGTTTGGCTGCCGGGCGAGCACGGGGTATTTACAATTCCGGGTCGTAAAACGGAAGGAAAAAAGTGGAGAGCGTTTAGCGTTGCATCAATACCCGAGGAAGGGTTTCTAATGATAGGGACCCGCACCGGAACGCGCATTAGTGGATTCAAGAAGCAATTGATAGGCCTGGAAAATGGCGATGAGCTGAATCTGCGGGGGCCCTTCGGGTGGTTTTTACTCAGGGACGATTATTCTCCCCTTGTAATGATTGCGGGAGGGGTAGGAATAACGCCTATAAGAGCCTTGCTTATGGAACTTGGAAAAGGCAATAATCGTGAAGTCGAGGTTGTATATTCATCAGGCTCAGGATATTTGTTTGAGGATGAAATAAAGCTCATAGCGGAAAAGGACCCAAGGATAAAGCTGAATTTTATGAAGGGCAGAGACGAAACCCGGGAAAAAATCTACGAAATCACGAAGCGGTTCAAAAGCGACGCCTATTATTATGTTTCTGGAAACCCGAAGATGGTCAAGGAGACTAAAAATCTAATAAAGGGAGAAGGGATAAAGGGCGGCAGAGTAATAAACGATCCGTTTTATGGGTATTGACAATCAGTTGAATGGAAAAAGGGAAGTGTTATTTGCGAAAGACTGCAAAAGTGCTTTCCTTTTGCATTTATGATATAATTTAGCGAGCTTGAATGAAATATTATAAGGGGAAAAGGAAGCAAAATGGATGGATTCAGAAGCCTCGGCGCAAATGAGGAAATGACCGCAAAACTGAATAGGAACGGGATAGTTTCACCTACGCCAATCCAGATGATCTCAATCCCGAGAATAATCGAAGGAAAAGATATTATGGCGGAGGCGCAGACGGGCACGGGAAAGACTTTGGCATTCCTTGTTCCGATGCTCCAGTCCCTCGAAAGAGATTCGAAGCACATTCAGGGACTCGTTCTAGCGCCTACCCGGGAATTGGCAATGCAGATATCTTCTGAGGCGAAAAAACTCACAGAAGGAGAAGATACAAAGATACTCTCCATTTTTGGGGGCAAGGACATTGGCAAGCAGCTTCGGAAGCTTTCGGGAAAAGTTGATATCGTCATAGCGACCCCGGGCAGGCTCATTGACCATATGAGGCGAAACAGCATAGACCTTAAGCACTTGAAGACTCTTGTGCTTGACGAGGCCGACCAGATGCTTTATATAGGCTTTAGGGAAGAAATAGAAATGATTTTAAAGGGAACGAACAAGAAAAGGCAGCTTCTTTGCTTTTCGGCAACACTTGATCCAAAGGTAAAAAAACTTGCCTACAGGCACATGAATTCACCCTTGGAGCTGAAGGTGAAAAAAGAGAGTGTGACACTTGAAGGAATAAGACAAAAGGTTGTGCTTTCATCCGACAGGTGGAAGATGGAAGCTCTCTTTGAAGAGATAGACAATTCAAAGCCTTTCATGGCAATAATATTCTGCAGAACGAAGAGGCGCGCGGACAAGCTTGAGGAAGAGATGGCCATACGCGGATATGACTGCAAAAAGCTCCACGGGAGCATTCCGCAAAATGTCAGAGCCAGGGTCATGAAAAGCTTCAGGGATTTAAAATTTCAGTATCTTATAGCTACGGATATAGCGGCAAGAGGGCTTGATATTACGGGAATAACCCACATATATAATTTTGATATTCCAGAGACATCGGAGACTTACATACACAGAATAGGTCGAACCGGTCGAATGGGCGAAGAAGGGGAAGCGGTTACTTTTTCGAGCCCAAGGGACGAGGAGAAGCTGCTGGATATTGAAAAGGGAATAAAGATGAAGCTTCCAAGGGAAGAGCATGTTCACCGACCGAACGCGAAAAGCTTGGGAAATGGGATGGAAAAGGAAAAAGAGAAATCCGGAAAGAACCATGAAAGAAGCAGGAGACAGCACAGGCATAATAAACCGGGTAGAGCAAAAGGCGGAGGCCCCCGAAAAAAGAAATAGATTGTTAAAATACATTCAAAAGGTACAGAGCCGAATATTGGACCGGGTGGGGATTAAATGAAAAAAAATAAAACAGTCAATACAGTTTTGATGGTTGTTTATCTGACGATTTTTTCAAAATTGTTCGGGCTTGCAAGAGATATGATGATTGGTTACCGCTACGGGACTTCTGTCGAAAGCGATGCATATTTTGCAGCCTACAGAATGACAATAACCATATTCCTTTCGATTGGAAGCGCAATAACCGCTACGGCGATACCCTTCGTGGTCAAGTACATAAAACAGGGTGACAGGGAAAAGCTTTTTGGTTTCACGGGAAATCTAATGACGGTGCTATTTGCTGCAGGGACACTCATTTCAGCGGCCGGAATGTTTTTAGCGCCATGGTACGTAAAAATGATTGCCATAGGCTTTGAAGGCGACAAGCTCGCGCTCACCGTTTCGATAGTCAGGATCTTTTTCCCTGTAATGGTCCTCGTGCCCCTTGTTTATTCTTTGATTTCATTTCTGCAGTCAAAAGGAAAGTTTGCTATAACATCCATAGTAAGCATTCCCTATAATCTTATACTTGTTTCCTATCTGATATTTTTCAATTCACACTTTGGGGTTCCGGGCCTTGCATATGCGACGCTTTTGGGTTGGGTCGGACAACTTTTTATTTTGTATGTATTTTCAAAAAAGGAGTCATTCAGTTACAAGGCAGTATTCGGTTTGGGAAGCGAAATGAGGTCTGTTTTCGCTTTAATGGTTCCAATACTTTTTTCATCAGCCGTATACAACATAAATGTTCTTGTGGATTCGTCCATAGCATCGACACTTGCCGACGGGCAACTGGCTTCGCTTAATTTTGCCAATATAGCCTACACGGCAGTTTCCACAACGATGATATTCGGAATAAGTACAGTCCTGTTTCCTCAATTTTCAACACTTGCCGCTGAAAACAACATTCTTGAACTGAAAAAAAGAATCTCCAAGGCCATACAGGTCATGATTTTCATTTTCATTCCAATAATATTTGGAATACTCGCAGTCAATAAGGAGCTTGTGCAGGTTCTTTATCAAAGAGGAACTTTCGATATGGCGAGTGTCAATTTCACTTCGGGTGCGTTGTGTTTTTATGCTGTCGGAATGGTGGGATTCTCTATACAAGAATTGGCCAACAAGGTTTTCTACGCGCTGAAGGACACGAAGACGCCTTTTTACACCAGCCTGGCCAGCGTTGCCGTAAACATAGTCCTGGACTTGATTCTTGTCGGAATAATGGGCATAAAAGGGCTTGCCCTCGCCACCTCCATCGCAGTGACACTTAATGGACTCCTGCTGCTTCACTTAATGCAAAGGCGACTCGGAAAGCTTGAAATAAAGGCGATCGTTGTGCAGCTTGTCAAGGTTGCGCTAACGGGAGCAATAATGATGATTGTTGTGATGGGCTTTAATCTGGCCCCTATAACACTGTATTTGAGACTTGGCATGAGCATAATATTGGGAATTGTATTATACTATATAATGAGTGAAAGAATAGGCTTGCCTGAAATAGCATATATAAAGTCGGAAATAAATTCCTTGAGAGAAAAGAGGAAGGGAGACTCATAAGATGAAAAGATTCTACCTTGGGCTCTATTATTCAATAGCCTGCAATATGCCGCGTTCCGAGAGGCCTTTTAGTTTTGGGGCGAAAAAACTGAGAGGATTTATTGCGACGAAACTCTTTTTGAAGGCGGGAAAAAACATAAACATAGAAAAGGGAGCATATTTCGGGAGCGGAAAAGGAATATCAATTGGAGATTATTCGGGAATTGGAGTGGGCGCAAAACTTTCGGGAAAAATTACAATTGGAAGCCATGTGATGATGGGGCCCGAAGTCATGATATATACAGCAAACCACAATTACGGAAGGGACGACATTCCCATGATCGAGCAGGGTGACTCTGAAATGAAGCCTGTTGTTATCGGAGACGATGTCTGGATTGGAGCCAGAGCCATAATCCTGCCCGGAGTTGAGTTGGGAAAAGGATGCATAATAGCGGCTGGCAGCGTGGTGACAAAGGATGTTCCACAGTATTCGATAGCCGGAGGGAATCCCGCCAAGGTTATAAAGAAGAGGTTTGAAGATGAATGACATTTTTGTTTTCTCAATGCTTCCATGGGACTCGGAGCTTTTGCACCGGAGCCACATGCTTTCAAAATATTTTGCAAAACACGGCCGCAACGTGTATCATGTCGAAAAGGTCAATTCGTTTAATCCCTTAAAGCTTGGGAAGTTTGAATTGGTCAGTGGCAAGGTCTCTGTTCTGAAAATCTACGGTCTTCCATATTTCAAGGGAGTGTCGAAATGGATTTTCAGGGTCAACGACGGCTTTATAAAAAGGGCTCTCAAAGCTTTTATGGAAAGTGAAAACATTTCTTCTTCCACTGCGGTTTTGTCTACGCCGCATTGGTCTGTTTCGGCAGGCGGAGTGAAAAATTTCGATGGAGGCATTTTTTACGACATAAGCGACGACTACATAGCTTTTGCAGGCAACGCAAGGTGGAAAAAAATCCTTGGAGAATATGAAAAGCATGCGGTGGAAATTTCGGACAAGGTTTTTGCAACGACCGAGATCTTGTTGGCAAAGGCCTTAGGCAAAGGAGTGCTGATTGAAAACGGAGTTGATCTGGACAGCTTTGAAAAGGCTGAAAAAATCGAATTTGAAACCGAAGGCAAGGTGATAGGCTTCATAGGAGGACTGTATTCGTGGATCGACTATGAACTCGTCTCAATGCTTGCAAAGTCCAATGAAGGGGACTTGATAGTACTCATAGGTCCAACTGACGCCGAAGAAGAAATGGCAAGGCTTTCGAGCCTTGAAAATGTTTTGTGCCTGGGACCGGTTGACAAGAATATAATACAGGACTATTATGCATCATTTGACATAGGCATAATACCGTTTTTGCCGGAAAGCGAGTATCCAAGGCTTAAAACGGTAAATTCGAACAAGGTCTATCAGTACCTGTATTTTGGATACCCTGTCGTATCAACCAGGTTCAGTCAGGTGGAAAGGCTGCGAGACATAATTCTTGTTTCAGACAGCCGCGAGCAGTTCATTGCCAATATAGACCTTGCAAAAAAAGAAACCGGAGAACGCATAGTCGACCTGGATTTGATTTCATGGGAAAGCAAGGCGCTCGAAATGATGAAGTTTTTTTAAGGAGAGATATTCTGTGAGTGAAATTCGCGTATTGCATTTAATAAGCGGCGGAGACACAGGTGGGGCGAGAACCCATGTGATTAAATTAATAAACGGACTTTCCGAAAAGGCTTTTGTTCTTCTTGTGACGTTGATGGAATCGGACTTTACAGAAGACGCAAAAAAAATGAAACTGCCCCTTATGATCCTCAACCAAAAGTCGAGATTCGACTTCAGCGTAACAGGAAGAATAGGGAATCTGATTGTTGAAAACAAAATCAATCTTATTCATGTTCATGGAGCCAGGGCTAATTTCATTTCCACTTTTGTAAAAAGGAGATTTCCGGGGATCCCTATCGTTACAACTGTCCACAGCGATTATTTGCTGGACGATTACAGAGGCGGAAAGGCTTTGTCGTATATTTTCAGAAAAATAAACGCCAACTCTCTGAAGAAGATGGATTACTATATAGGCGTTTCAAAAAGCTTCAAGAAAATGCTTATAAGCAGGAAGATCGGAAAGGATGAGAATGTTTTTTCTGTCTACAACGGATTGGATTTCGATGAGGAAACGAGCATAGAAAGAGGCAAGGAAGAGTTCCTTGACGATTACGGAATCGATAAAGGGGAAGATCTCATATATGCCGGAATAATGGGCAGGCTCGATACGGTAAAAAACCACAAGCTGTTTGTCGAAGTCGCCAGAGATGTCCTCAAGACACATAAGAACTACAGATTCCTTCTTGCAGGAGACGGAGTGCTGAAAAGTGAATTGGAAAAGCTTGCCGAGAGATACGGTATTTCGGACAAGGTTCATTTTTTGGGGTTTGTGGAAAAGCCCTACGAGTTCTATAATGCAATAGACATAAACTTGCTCACATCACTCAGCGAATCTTTTCCATACGCGATGCTTGAAGGCGCGAGAATGAAGAAGCCGATAGTAACAAGCAATGTCGGGGGAGTCGAACTTGTTGTGGAAAACGGAAGGACCGGATACATAGTCAAAAGCTTTGCGGCCGATGAATTTGCCGAAAGGGTCATAAGGCTCGGGGACAAGGCTTTGAGGGAAAAAATGGGCGAGGCGATTTTCAAAACAGTCAAAGAGAATTTTTCGATGAAGCAATTCGTAGAAAACCACATAGAGATATACCATAAAATTTTGGAGGACAGGTAAATGAGGGTTATTGACGAAAAGGGCAGGCTTTTTGGGACCATAAACATAATTGATCTACTGGTTCTTGCCATGGTTGCGCTTGCGGTATTTTGGTTTGTCGGTAGAATGATCCCGGGAAAAGAGGCCGGGGATGCCGGGACTCAAAGGACAATGGAATATACAGTAAAGGTCGAAGAAGTGTCAAAATACACCGTTGACGAGGCAAATGTGGGCGATGCGGTATTCGATTATGAAACGGGTTCGAATATAGGCGTCATATCAGGCGTAAGCAATCATCCCCACATGGAGTATGTTGTGGACAAAAGCAACGAGGCTGTCGCCATTGAGTCTTTGGACAAGTACGACCTTTTCATTACAATAGAGGCTGATTTCGTTGAAACCGACAAAAGCTTGATGGTCGGCGACATGATTGCGGCTGTAGGCAGAAAGGTGCTTGTCTACAACAAGTATCTGTTTGTGGAAGGAAAGATTTATTCAAGGGACAGTGATTTGGATGAATGACATAAGCAAGTCGAGTGCCTTCTGCCGCAAAATGAAAATAATCGCAGGTTTCTTCAGGCAAAGCGTCACTGGAAGGGTTTTGAGCTGGAAATTTTATGAATTGAATTTTTTCGCAAAACCGATTGTGGAAGTGCAAAATTTTACCGAAACAAGCCTGGCGGCAAAATATTTGAGTGAAAGTTTTTTGTACAGGCAAATGCAATTTATTTTCGAAGAGGAGAAAAGCCGGAATGATAAAAAATAAGATGGGAATAATTCTCTTGCTGATTGTTGTTGTTTTCGGTTCTGCCGTTCTTTACAATATTTACGAGGGAAGGGATTTGGATTTAAGCAGCAAGGCTGAAATGATTTCAGTGTCAGTCGTATATGAAGGACCGGTTGAAATTGAAAAAGAAGCCATCGAAGGGCAGACGGTTTTCAAAAGCGGCATCGAAAGCGACGGCAGAATAGTTTCGGTTGAAAGGAAAGATGATTCCTATAGAATCGCTGCGACAATACCGGTGACAAAAAGCGGTCCCTATATGAAATTCGGATCGCAAAGCGTAAAAATGGGAAATGCCTTTGTACTTGAGGGCCAAGCGTTTTATTTCGATGGATACATTGCATTTATTGAGGCGGGTGTTGAAAATGAAGAGTAAATGGGCTTTGATCGACATTGTCACGCTGGTCCTTCTTCTTATCATGGCAGGCGCTGTGGTTAAAGAGGTTGTCGAGGTGTCAAAGATAAACCTTTCGCCTAAGGAAACGGTAGAAGTCAGCTTCGTTGGCCTCTATGGCGGAAAGGAAATAGATGTAGACAAGTCCTTCGAGGGAAGCCGTCTGTCTCTTGGCAAGGACTGGCTTTCTGCTTCGATCGTTTCCGTCGAGACCGCAGATGACGGCACAACCTTCGGAATTTCGGGAAGCGGCCTTAAAAAATCCGGAGAGACATTCATGGGCAATCAGGTTTTGAAAGTCGGAAAAGAGTTTGTGCTTGAAACTGAAAGGCTTAAAATACCAATCACCATTTTGGAGATTGAAAAGACAGGTGAGTAGAAATTGCCGGATTCATTCGAAAGCAAGACCGGAAAAATCATTTATAAAATGGAATGCAATTGGGCAAAAATGATTTCCAAGGCATTTGCAAGGTCGCCTTTTGGCAGAATAAAGCAAATGCCGTATTACGACAGCATAACCCTTTTGCCTCTGTTCTATATATTCTTCGACTACCTGTTCAGGTTTTCGGGAGGGAATGCTCTGCTTGTGCAGCTATGGGACGAGCTGGCATTGATATTCTTTATTTCACTGATTGCATTTGACTTCGATTCCCGCCGCCTTCCGAAATGGTGGAAGGTTCCGACGGCATTATTTTTTCTGTCAGGAATTGCCGGCATTGCAGCTTCCGGATATTTTGGAAGAAGCACGCTGGACGGATACAGGCTGATTTATCAGCCGATTCTGTGGGGGATTTATTTTATCCGCATATTCAGCAAAGAGGACTCAAGAAAAAAGGCAATCGACATATTGATCATTACAGGAACATTCATATCGCTGCACGCGATAGCGCAAATAGTTTTCAAGGTTCCAATGCAGGGCAACTGGGTTGACACAACCGATGTCATTTCGCTCAGGGCATTTTCCGTATTGGGAAGCCCCAACAGCCTGGGTTCGATTCTTATAATGCATATAGGATTTTTGGCAGGACTCATTTGGGCTGAAAAAGACAAGGGTAAAAAGGCGGTCTATATTTTCTGTGAGCTGCTTGCGCTTGCCGCACTTTACTTTACATACTCGAGGGGAGCAATGCTTGCGCTTGCCGGAGCCACCGTGATTCTTCTTTTGATTAAAAACAGGAGGCTTTTATTGTATCTCTCTTTTGCGGGTGCGGGGCTTATCCTTCTTATAGACAAGGGGGCGTACAGATTCTACAATCTGGTTAGTCCCGACACTATAAGCAACATGCTTAAAGACGGGCGCTTGTCCAAGTGGGCCTTTGCCTTCTGTGAATTCCTCAGGAACCCCGCTTTCGGAAAGGGTTACGGGCAATTCGGGGGATCGATTGCCATAAAGTATGGAATAACCGATTTCTACACGGACAACTTTTATCTGAAAACCCTTGTTGAAAACGGTTTGTTCGGATTGATTGCCTTCTTGTTGTTTGCCGGATATTTCATTTATCGATTTGCCGGCGAAAGCGACAACAGGATTCAAATGGGCGTATCCATAGCCTTGATTGCTTTTCTGCTTCATAATCTTGTTGACAATCTTTATGGAATTCCGGTTCTGACCTTTTATTACTATATATATTTCGCCATGGGAATCAGCCTTATAAAACATGTGCCAAAGGAAGTGGTTTGAATGAACAATTTGAAAAAAACAATGATTGCCATTGTCGTGCTGGGCCTTCTATACTCGTCTTTCGTATATGTGCAGAAGTCCAAAAGAGATGAAAAGGGCAAAGAGATAGCCTTCGTGGATTTGGAAATCACTTTTTTGGTTCAAGAAGTGGAAAACAATGTGTCGGACTACATATTTCCGGGAGAAATAGTTGTTGACCATGAAAACGGATTGGAATTCGGGAAAATCAAGGGGCACTTCCTGACTAGCCATCGTGAAACAATCATGGACAGAGAAGAACCTGCAATAGTGTCATTCCCGGCAAAAAGCGATTTGTATTTGACGATCGAAGCCAGAGCGACTGATTTGAACGATTCATATGTGGTGGCTGCAAAGAAATTGGCCATAGGCAAAAAGATTGCGCTTTACAGCAAGGACTATGCCTGCTACGGCACTATCATCGGAATAGAGGAAACATACAATGATTGATAAAATCAAAATGGAAAAGGCGCTTGTTTATGGCGGCGCGCTCGTTTTTCCGATTGCCGGCGAAAAGGTTTTGAGCGTTCTGCTTATGCTTGCCTTCCTGACATGGGCAGGCAAAAAAATATTTGGAGGAAAGCCTGTGGCAATTTCGACATTGGATGTTGCGGCAATAGCCTTCTTTCTAGTCAATGCCGTCGGCAGCCTGTTCTCCTATGACCCTGTTTCCAGTTTCAAGCAGCTTTTTGTGCTTGCGTCGTTAATAGGAGCATACTTTGTGATTTCCAACGAATTCGACAAAGGAGAAATAAGGACCCTGCTATTGCTCGCATTTTTTTCTTCGGCAATTCCGATTTTGTACGGATACTATCAATCGGGAGTCTCCGCAGGGAATCAGGATCTTTGGATCGACAGGTCCATAAATCCCGACCTCGAAACGAGGATATACTCCATTTTTACAAACCCCAACATATACGGGGAATATCTGGTCAACACATTTTTCATAGGCCTTGCACTTTTTGCAAGCAATAAAACAAAAAGAGGCAAATTGCTGCTCGCGCTGTTCTGCATTGCAATAACGCATCAAATCATTCTCACATATTCCAGGGGAGCGTGGATAACCTACGCCGCAGGGCTCGGAATACTGCTTTTTGCATACAACTGGAAATTCATAGCAGCATTAGCTCCTTTGGGGATCGCCGGGGCGGCATTTTCACCGCCGGTAGTGAGGCAAAGGCTTGCCAGCATATTGAGCGGGTTTCAGGATTCCTCCTTTTATTACAGGGTTGAAATATGGAAAAACGCTTTTGAAATGGTAAAGGATTACGGATTGACCGGCTTGGGATACGGATACCAGTCTTTTCACCAATACTATGCTCACTATAAAATGCCCGGGTACAACGCCACCCACTCGCACAATCTGTACTTGCAGGTGTGGCTGGAGTCGGGAGTAGTTGGATTCATACTGTTCATGTACATCGTATCAAGCTCAGTTTTTTACAATGCAAAGACCATAATGAAGACCGACATTCGAAAAAGTTTCAAGGAATTGATTTCCTTGACTATCATATTCGCAATTCTTTTACATGGACTGATAGACTATACACTTTTCGACTACAGGATTTGCTTCCAATTTTGGCTTGCGCTGTCTCTGACGGCTTTTTCCGCAAAAGAAAAAAGGGTTGGCCGGTAGAATTTTAAATAAACAAATACAAGGTGGAAATTTTATGAAGGCGCTTATAATCGGATACTACGGTTCAGACAACATTGGCGACGAGGTTCTCCTCAGCCAGACAATAAGAATCATACATGAAATAAGACCCGATGCGGAAATAAGGTCTCTGTCATATTGCGCCGCAAAAACACAGGAGACCCACGGAATAGGCACCGTGGGAAGGAACAAGTACTTCTCCATAGTAAAGGCGATTTTCAATTCGGACATAGTTGTCGGGGGAGGCGGTTCCATAATACAAAACGTAACAAGCAACAGATCCCTCGTATACTACCTTGCGCTCATAAGGTTCGCCACATTGCTCAAAAAGAAAGTGGTCTTGTTGGGCAACGGCTTCGGTCCGGTCAAAGGAGGCTTTTACAGGCGCATTACTAGAAATGTTCTGAGCGGGATTGATGCCTTTGTAGCAAGGGACGAGGAAACGCTGGCAAATCTGAAAACTATTGGCATAGGAGCGAAACTCGAATTGGCGTCAGACCTTTCCTATTACGGATACGAATCTTCGGGAGACGGGAGAGGCAGAAAAGTTGCGCTAAATGTCAGGCCATGGAAGAACAACAGCCTTATAATCGATGAAATGTCAAAGTTCGCCAAAAGACTTGTTGAAAACGGGTATGAAATAGAATTTCTGGCTATGCAAAAGGGCAAGGATGAAAAGCTGAAGGAGAAGATTGAAGAGCGTGCCGGAATTGAAATTCCGGTGATATACAATACAGTAGAAGGATTTTTGGGCGGTTCCGGGAATTATTGTGCAATGGTTGGCATGAGGCTCCACGCATTGATATGGGCGGGGCTGAAAGACATACCCTTTGTGGGGATAGAGTACGACCCCAAAATCGAATCGTACATCAATTCGGCAAACCAGCTTGGAATTGGTGGAGTCGAAGGGATCGACTCTGAAAGGCTTTGGGAAGTTTTCAACGAGTTGATGGATAATTACGGAGAAAGGAAATCGGCGCTGGTTCAAAACAATTTGAAAATGAAAGAAAAGGCGGATGTCAATTATGAATCACTGAAAGCCGTGTTGAGGCAGCCTGGCAGTCAAACTGAATAGACTTTTTTGTAAAGTTCGGATTTTGTTTTTTCAAAGCTTTTTTTGTCAAGTCTTGATGGATGGGACATCAACAATAAAGGAACAGATTTTTTATCTTTTGAAAAAGGCGGTTGCAAGTAATCGTATTCATTGAGGTGGAATCCCAACCGCTCGTAGAATGCGATTCTTTTTTTTGCTTCCATTGACGAAGGTTTTTCCACTTCAAGAACGGCCTCAAGGCTTTGTTGAGCCAAAAAGTCCACGAGAAATTTCCCCCCCAACCCTTTGCCTCTTAGTTTTGCATCTATTGCGAAATGGTCAATGAAAACAAATCCATCAAGATCCCACCATGCGATAAATCCTGCCAATGCGCAGTCGTAGCGAAGAGGTAAGAAATGGTATAAGGGATTGTCTAACAGCTCCATTTGCTGAGGGAGGCTCCTGCGCTCATCCTCCGGGAAGGCTTCCTCATAGATTTTCCATGCTTCTTCAAAGTTTTTCAATTTATTTCATCCTCCGTCCGCTTGAAATTTTAAAACTGCATCTTTAATCATTTTACCATAAAAAGGGGCTTTGTTGACATTGGGCGGATCTGTCAGCATAATGAAAGCATAGGTGAACAATTCGGACAAAGGGAGATGCTTGAATGAAAAAAACAGTGTTCAGATGTACGAGGTGCAACAAGGCGTTCGATGCAAACAAGGTTCATTACAGGTGCGACGAGTGCAACGAGCCAATCGAGCTTGAGCGCATTGCAAACGGAAAGATAAATAAAGACAACACCATGAAGCAAAACATACTTGATAGATACTCGGATTTTTTTCCATTTCTAAGTGTGGATGAAAAAATTTCCCTGGGAGAGGGTTTTACAGGACTTGTGGAATCGAAGAATCTTGCGGATGAGGCGGGAATAGAAAAACTGTATTTCAAAAACGAAAGCCAAAATCCGACATGGGCCTTCAAGGACAGGGGTACATACGCGGGAGTCCAGCATGCACTCAAGCTCGGATACAAAAGAATTGGCACCGTTTCAACAGGAAACATGGCTCCTTCGGTAGCGGCATATGGAGTCGCAGCAGGACTCGAGACATTCGTTCTTGTAAACAAGGACATACCGGACGAAAAAATTAATCCCATAAGCATATATGGAGCAAATCTTATAAGAGTTGATGGCGACTACGGTAAAATGTATTATGAAAGCCTAAAGATTGGCAAAGAAAACGACATATATTTTTTGAATTCGGATTCGCCGCTGAGGGTTGAGGGTTCGAAGACCATAGCGTTTGAGATATGCGAGCAGCTGGATTTTTCTATGCCGGACTATGTAGTGGTGCCCACAAGCGCGGGAGGAAACATAAGGGGAATAGAGAAAGGCTTCGCGGAATTTTGGGCATGTGGTCTTATTGACAGGATTCCAAAGATGATTTGCGCGCAGGCAAGCGGATGCTCGCCCATAGTCAATGCCTACGAAGCGGGAAGAATGGAAATAGAGAGGCTTTATGACACCGAGACCATAGCGCACGCAATAGAAAATCCGTTTCCTCCAAGCGGAAACCAGACGCTTAGGATGCTTGAGCATAACGGCGGGATTGCTGTTGCGGTAGCTGACGGTGAAATATTAGAGGCGCAGAAGATGATGGCGGAAACCGGGCTTTTCGGACAGCCTGCATCAGCCGTTCCATTTGCCGCTTTAAGGAAGCTCAGAAGAGCGGGGTGTATAAGCGGTGAATCCAGCGCAGTATGCATTCTGACGGGAAGCGGACTGAAATATACTGCGGCGCTTGCGAAACACAATCTGAAAAGCGAGGAATGCCCATTGGAAAACCTCAGCGATTTTATTGCAGAAAACTATTGAAGGGGCTGAATTTCATGGAAATAGAAAAAAGACTCGAAAAGCTTGGCATAAATTTGCCGGATCCACCGGCACCTGCCGCCCAGTATGTTCCTGCGGTTGTTTGCGGGGAATTCGCTTTTGTGGCGGGGCAGACGCCGAAAGAGGGAAGAGAGCTTGTCTATAAGGGAAAGGTTGGAAGAGACCTGACAGTTGAAGAAGGCGCAGATGCCGCACGCATATGTGCAATGAGATGCATAAGCGCAATAAAGGAAGCGATAGGGGATTTGGACAGAGTGGAAAGAATCGTCCAAATAACAGGTTATGTGAATTGCGGGGAAGACTTCGAAAAACATTCGCTGGTCATAAATGGAGCTTCGGATTTTTTGGAAAAAGTTTTTGGAGAAAAGGGAAGGCACGCAAGAGTAGCCGCAGGAGCCAATTCACTTCCCGGCAATGCGGCAGCTGAGATTCGGATGACCGCAAAGATAAAATGACAAAACAGCATGAAGAAATATAAAAAAGCCTTCGCGGCGTGAGCTGCGAAGGCTTTTTTGAAACCTTTCAAGATACCTGTTGACCGCTCTAAGCAGAAAGTTTTTCCATTGCGTCGATGAATGCATCGATGGGCTGGTCTCCAATAAGGTCCGGACCATCGTTGAAGACGATTTTGGGGACTCCGCTTACATTGAACTTTTGAGAAAGCTCTCCGAAGGTGTTGGCTTCTATCATCTCCGCATTGACATTCGGGTTGAGAAGGGCGATCTTATGAGCTTTTGAAACTGCTCCGGGACAATGAGGACAGCCAAGCGTAACGAAAACCTTTATGTTCACAGGCTTGTCGATATTTTTTATTCTTTGCGTCATTTCACTCGAAAGTTCCTGGCCAGCTCCCGAAACTTCCAATATTCCGGATATGAACGAGTTGATTTCATGACCCGCCGGGATTCCGTTGAATTTTATTCCCTTGTCTTTGTTTTCACCGTCAAGCAGAACGATTGAAGGAGTCAGCTCCACTCCCAATTCCGATGCTTTTGCACTTTCATCAACAATGTCGTAGACAGAGAGTGAAATCTTTTCGGAAAGTTCCGCCATTTCTTCCATATATCCTTTTGCATCCTCACAGGATTCGCAGCCTGCTTTATTCAAAAACAATGCGATTTTGACATCGTCCTTCATTGAATCAAAAATCCCCTTGATTTGTTTGCTGATATCTTCGTTTAAAAAAGCCATAACATTATACCTCCATTTTTTGTTTGTTTTAAAGTTTATTTATATAATCGTTAACGCTGAGGGCGGCCTTTGCGCCTTCCGCAGCGGAAATGACAATCTGTTTGTAATCGCCGTTTGTGACGTCACCGGCGGCGAAAATTCCCTTTGCGCTTGTTTCTCCGCGCGCGTCGACAATTATTTCACCCTTTTCGTTTGTATCCACAACATTCCCGAAGATTTCACTTTTGGGAAGATAGCCTATCTCAACAAAAAGACCGTCGGCCATTATGAGAATCTCCTTGTTGCTTTTTTTGTCGAGAGCTTTCACATGTGTGAAAAACTTTTCTCCTCCAACTTCCTTGATTTGGGTCTCCAGATAGACTTTCACATTGTCAAGTTCATTCAATTTGTCGATCAGTATCTTGTCGGCCCTGAATTGACTTCTATGAACTATTTTTACGGTGTTTGCAATCTTGGAAAGGTCGATTGCCGCTTCGACGGCAGAATTTCCACCTCCCGCAACAATGACATCCCTGCCTGCGAAAAGCGGTCCGTCACAAATAGCGCAATATGCGACGCCCTTTCCGGAATACTCCATTTCTCCGGCCACATTAAGGTGTCTTGGTCTGCTGCCGGTTGAAATTATTACTGATTTGGCCTTGTAGGTTTTTCCATTGTCAGCAAGTATTTTTTTGAGGCCGGATCCGTTTTCAATCGATTCGACCAATGCGCCTGTAGTAGTGGGGACTGCATATCCCTTGACATGTTCCTCAAATTTATTCATCAGGTTTTGGCCCGAAAGACTTGCGAAACCAAGATAGTTTTCGACGGAAGAAGTGTCCATAACCTGTCCTCCCATGTGGCCTGCAATCATTCCAACATTCAAACCCTTGCGTTTTGCATAAAGAGCTGCATTTAGTCCTGCCGGACCTCCACCTAAAATTATGGAATCATAAAGCGTATCGGAATCAAGCACATTTTTCTTTTCATTTGAAATCCCATTAAGATTAAAATCCAATCCCATAGTTTTCTCCCTTCATTTCTCCTTGTTTCTGCTTATTATCTTGCATACGGACGACTCTCCCAGACCACCGAAAATTTCTCCTATTTCCCTCAGGGACAGAGTTGTCATCTTTCTCAGTTTAAGCAGTTCCCTGTTTCTCAATTGTTTGTTTGCCAAAAGCTGTTCGACTGTCAACCCTTGCCGTTCAGCCGCTTTTTCAAGTGCAAGGTTTCCCTGCGGGACAGAACGGATGCAATCAGTTCTGTTCTTGCATGAGGGACCGTCATCAAGGCAAGGTTTTTTTGTATTGCTGTCGAAGGTGACAAGATTCTCACGTTTTCCGCCTTCGGGCGTGAAATATAAATCCCCGTCCAAAAGCTTTCCGGTCAAGTCTGTTTTGAAGTCGCAGCAGGGTTTTTCTCCACTGATTGCATCCAAGACAGATTGAAGATCTTCGGGGGACTTCAACAAAGTGCTTTTGTAACGATCCTTGAAAATTTTTCCGCGTTCTTTCAATCGGTATGCGTAGCTGATGTTGATTGATTTCATTATTTTTGAAATATCGCTTCCATTGTCGTAGATTACAATTTTGTAGCTGCGTTCGTCCGAAAGGCAGTATCCGTATACCTTGAAATGGAACTGAGCCTTTTTTTCAAGACATATTTCAAGGAAAATGCGGCGGTCCATATCGGATTCGAACAAAACCTTGTTTTCAATGCAGAATTGCTGAACGAGATATGTTCCGAAAGGGATCTTTTCTCTTGCCTTTCTTGCCATTTGCATCACCTCGAAGTCAATGATATACCCTGAAGGGGTATTTGTCAAGTACCGTCCCTATAGAATATTGAAAATCCCGACCCTGGTGCTGCAGAATCAAAAGATTTTGAAAAGAACAAAAGAACCTTCCAAATGAAAGGTTCTCTAGAGAAATCATCTCTATGTTTCAATAATTTTGAATTGTCAAAAGGTAGAGTCCATTATCATCACGTCTGTTCCCGCAGTCGCAATCAGGCGCCCTTCGCTGTTTACAGCTTCCCCTCTCATGCTTACTATCGTCTTGCCGAGTGATACCATGCGGACTGTGACTGTCAATTCGTCTCCCTCGAATATGGGATAGTGGTAGCGGTTGTTGATGTCGATTGTAGCCATGAATTTTTTCCCGGCGGAATAGTAAGAAAGTGCCCCGAAAGTGTTGTCGAAGGCTGCGGTTATAAAACCTCCCTGCATTGTTTTTCTTGGATTGAGGTAGGAATCCAAAACAGGATATGAAACGGTCAAAAGTTCTTTGTGAATGTATTTTTTGAAAACAGGCTTCATGTTTGTCATGCAGGGGGCGAGCCCCTGATTTGACATTTCGGAATAGTCTTTTATCAAATCCTTAAGTATTGGATCCGTGTCCATGGAAGAGTCTCCTTTTTGCTGTTTCTTATAAGTATATTATTAATGGCATAAAAGAACAATAAATGAGCCAGGTTAAAAATTTAAAATGATCCGAATTGCTTGACCGGCTGCAGAAAAACACGTATTCTAAATGTAGGACAATTATACATAAAACGGAGCGAGGGAGGAAATGCAATGGATCCATTAAAACCGAAAAAAACATGTTGGGCAGTCATTGGCGGAGGAAATGGAGGACATGCTACGGCCGGATATTTGGCAATCATGGGATTTCCAGTAAGGATTTACGACATAGTTCCTGAAACAATCGAGGCGATAAACAAAAAAGGCGGAATCGAAGTCGATGGATGTGTGAAGGGGTTCGGAAAGCTTGAATTTGCAACACTCGATATCGAAAAAGCTCTTGATGGCGCGGATATCGTAATGGTTGTGGCTCCTGCAATTGCACATGGGGCCATCGCTAAAAAGCTTGCGGGGAATTTAAGCGACGGGCAGATTGTGTTTATCCATCCCGGCTCAACAGGCGGCGCGCTGGAATTCAAGAAGGTTTTTGACGACGAAGACTGCAAAGCGGATGTAGTCGTGTGTGAAGCGATGTCCCTTATCTTTGCCGCCAGGCTTGTAGAAGCAGGGAGGGTTAAGATTCTCGGAATCAAAGGCGAAATGATGGTAGCAGCTATGCCATCGAGAAAAACCGGGTATGTACTGGAAAGTATAAAGGAAGCATTCCCCATGATGTATGCCGGAAAGAATGTGCTGCATACCAGCCTTGAGAACTTGAATCCGGTTGTACATCCGGGACCGAGCATACTCAATACATCCATGATTGAGTCGGGAATGGAATGGAAATACTACTGGGACGGAATAACGCCCACAATAGGAGATTTCGCTTTGCAAATAGACACAGAGCGGCGCGAAGTCGGCAAGGCCTTTGGGCTTGAGCTCAAATCAATCATGGAGTGGTACATTCTGGAGTATTCTGCAGAAGGGGAAAACCTGACCGAAGCTGTAAGGAATACGAAAGCGTACGGTGAAATATATGGTCCGGATCGAGTGGATACGCGTTTCCTGCTTGAGGACATACCTATGGGGCTCTTGCCAATGGTGGAACTTGGGAGACTTGGAAATGTTGGGACAGAACGCATGGATACAGTGATTTCCATGGGAGGATTCCTTCTTGGAAAAAACCTAAGGGCAGGAGGAAGAAATCTCAACCGGCTTGGAATCGATGGAATGACCGTAGAAGAAATAAACAGATATTTGGAATCTGGAGACAAATAATATTGGAAATCAAAAATATTTGAAGAGATAATCATTCGAAGAGTGCTTGCGATTAATAATAATCGCAAGCACTCTTCGTCGTGGGTTTAACTTATGCGCAAAGTTTGAAAATTTAAAAGAATGAGAAATTCAAGCAATTAATCAATTGACAGAGGAACAAACATGTTGTATAGTAAGGTTGTCAGACAACAATACAATTAAACATTCAATACATAGCAGGAGGTAGAAAATGAAAAAGGATACTGCAAAGAAAACAGTTTGGGCTGTTATCGGGGGAGGAAATGGAGGCCAGGCGACATCGGGTCATTTGGCAATCATGGGATTTCCGGTAAGGATTTACGACATAGTTCCTGAAACAATTGAAGCGATAAACAAAAAAGGCGGAATCGAAGTCGATGGATGCGTGAAGGGTTTCGGAAAGCTTGAGTTTGCGACGCTTGATATTGAAAAAGCTCTTGATGGCGCGGACATTGTAATGGTTGTGGCTCCTGCGCTTGCTCACAGGGCTATCGCTAAAAGCCTTTCGGGAAGCCTTAGTGACGGGCAAATTCTTTTTATCCATCCGGGCGCAACTTGTGGAGCTCTCGAATTCAAAAAAGTTCTTGAAGACGAGGGGTGCAAAGCAGATGTGATAATCAGCGAGGCGATGTCTCTCATATATGCCGCCAGACTAAGCGAACCGGGCAAGGTAAGCATACTCGGCATAAAGGACAGGCTTATGGTTGCCGCTCTTCCGGCCAATAAAACAGATGTGGTTCTCGAAAGAATCAACGAGGCTTATCCGATGATGTACGCAGGAAAGAATGTGCTTCAGACAAGCCTTGAGAATCTTAACAGTGTTGTGCATCCGGGCCCGACGCTCTTGAATACATCCATGATAGAGTCCGGTCGCGACTGGAAATACTATTGGGACGGAATCACACCCACGATTGGGGATTTCGTAATAGAGATCGACAAAGAGAGAATGGCTGTAGGAGAAGCTTTTGGAGTAGAGCTTAAGTCTGTCATGGAATGGTACGAGCTTCTATACGGCTCTAAGGGTGAAAACCTAACTGAGGCCGTAAGGAACACGGAGGCATACGGAGGAATACAGGGACAGAAGAGGGTCGACACAAGATATGTTCTTGAGGACATACCGATGGGGCTTCTTCCCATGATGGAGTTTGGAAAACTCGCAGGCGTTTCGACCGAGAGGATGGAGACTGTGGCCGCACTTGGAGGATTCCTTCTCAAGAAAGACTTTAGAGAAAACGGAAGAACCCTGGAAAGACTGGGACTTGACAATATGAGCGTCGAGGAGATAAACAAATTCCTCGAAACAGGATTGAAGTAGGAGGAGAAAGATGAAAATAACAAAAATAGAAATAAGGAAGCTGAGCATACCGCTTCCAAAACCATATAAGCTTTCCAAACTTTACGGCACGCTTTACAACACCGAGCCCGTAGTTGTAAAGATACATACCGACGAAGGAATTGTCGGATACGGTGAAACCGATGCAATGCCTCTATTTACAGGAGAAAGTCCTGAAACGGTATTTGTTGTCATTTCAGAGGCGCTTGCGCCTGCCCTCATTGGAAGAAATCCTCTGAACATAGCCAAGGTTCATGAAGTCATGGATGGAATCACCAAGGACATGCATTTGGCCAAGGCGGCTTTGGACATGGCATGCTATGACATACTGGGCAAATTTGCAGGACTTCCTGTTTGTGAAATACTCGGAGGCAAGCTGCGCGACCAATTGCCCATAATGGGGTCCATAGGCGGAGGTTCGCCGGAAAAGAACGCGCAGGATGCGTTGGGAATGCTGGACAAGGGATACAAGTCCATCATGGTCAAGGTCGGAGGATCGGATGTAGAGCTTGACATAGACAGAACTCATGCAATACGCGAGGCTGTTGGAGAGGGATATCCGCTGATCGCCGATGCAAACCAGGGATGGGACGTTAGGCGGGCAATACGCTATATAAAGGGGATAGATTCCTGCAAGCTCGAACTCTTTGAGCAGCCAATAGCAGCTTGGGATGTAGACGGCCTTGTAAAGATAAAGGAAAAGACAGATATGGCACTTTCGGCCGACGAGAGCGTAATGTCGCTCGAAAACGCCAAGATACTCATAAAAGAGAAGGCTGTAGACGTTTTCAGCATGAAGGTCAGCAAGAATGGAGGAATCTTCAGGACCAAGGAAATAATCGATCTTGCCGGATTCTTCGGAATAGACTGCCTCTTCAATTCGATGATAGAGGAAGGGATAACGCAAGCCGCCAGTCTGGCGCTTGGAGCATCGACCAGTAATCTTTATGAATACGGGCACGCATATTTCTCTCCGACAAGGCTTGAAGCGGACATAAGTACATTCTCAGATCAGATAAAGGACGGAAATATCTGCGTCAGCACCGAAAACGGTTTGGGGATAGAAGTGCTTGAAGATGTTGTTGAAAAATATTGTGCCAAATTCAAAATTGTAGAGTAGAAAATTTTTACCTTTGCGCCGGCATCCGGGGTTACTCTGTTCCGGCGCTATTTACAAAGTATAATTTTTATGAAATTATAAATATAATATTTCAAGGAGGAAAACATGAGTAATAATGTATTAATTTTGTTAAGCAGTTTGTTTATAATGCTAGTACCGTTTCTTTATTCTTTCATCCAAAGCAAGAAACAAGAGGTTTCGGCAGACGACTGGACAGTTGGGGGAAGGGATCTTCCGACTTATGTAATCGTAGGAACCCAGTTTGCAAGCGCAATGGGCGGAGGCGTTTTGGTCGCCTTGGTTGGCAGGGGTTACAGCCTCGGTCTTTCAACAGTTACATACGGGATAGCGGCATCAATTCCGTTTTTCGTGCTTATGCTTCTTGCACCATGGATCAGGAGCAAAAACTTTACTACCATTCCTGATATTCTCGAAGACTTTTATGGAAAAAACAAGGCATTGTCGATTCTTGGAGCCTTCTTTGCGCTCATAGTGCCTTTCGGATGGATCACATCGCAGCTAGGGGCTTTCGGAATACTTTACTCCGGAATCACCGGAATTTCGGCTCCTGTGCTTGTAATTGGAATTTCAGTAATCAGCCTCTTCTTTATCATGCCGTCTGGTCTTAAGACTGTTGCATGGACGGACTTCATTTTCGCATGCTTCATGATTGTCGTTTGCGGTCTCTGCGTTGTTTTCGCAAGCAATATGGGTGGTGGAACAAGCGCAATATTCAACAGTCCCAATGTTCCGGCTGAAAACATTTCATTCCCAGGCGGATTCGTAAGTGTCGGTTGGGTTACGGTTGCCCTTTGGTTCACTTCCGCTCTTCCCGGCGGCTGCACAAACCAGATTTACTACCAAAGAATCTGCTCGATAAAGGATCCCAAGAAAGTAAATCTTTCATTGTTCCTTTCAGGCGTTTCATTGATTATTGCAATTGTTTGGGCATATTTCATGGGTACAGCTGTAAGGTCTCTTAATCCAAACCTTCCAAACGGAGAAGGGGCTACAGCATGGTTCATGACCCAACTTCCGACATGGATGCTTGTTCTGTTTGCAGGTCTGGTTTGCGCAGTCATAATGTCTACCATAAGTAGCGCGGCTCAGACAACTGTCACAAACATGACTACAGACATCTATAAGAAATCCATAAATCCCGGAGTTTCCGACAAGCAAATGATCAGAATGTCAAGAATCCTTACGGTTATACTTATGGCGGTCACTTGCACATTGTCATTGGCATTTCCAAATGTTCTTGGATGGCTCGTATACACATACGCTTTCTCTGCTGCCGGCCTTTTCGGACCTATATTCGTAGGCTATTTCACCAAAAAAACGAAGCCTTTCAATGCGACAACAGTTTTGGCTTCGATGATAATAGCCATGGTCGTATGTGTCATAGCTAAATTGACAGGAAGCTTCGGAACCCCGCTTCCGTTTACCATATTTGGACTGATGGCATCTGTTGCAACGATGCTAATCGCAAGACCTTTACAGAAAAAAGACGAGATTGAAAAAGCGGCATAAGTTTAAAGTGCTGTAATGTGAAAAAAAGCAAAACCAAGTTAAATGAGGAAAAAGGCGACGGTTTCAAACCGTCGCCCTTTTCTT
>Ga0102938_10000594_pt1 | contig 26824 bp, 21 predicted proteins | sample SalPonR2_B_D2_MG_FD_84516 | JGI IMG/M metagenome (GOLD analysis project Ga0102938, IMG submission 84516) | Salt pond soil microbial communities from South San Francisco under conditions of wetland restoration - Salt Pond MetaG R2_B_D2_MG | ecosystem: Environmental > Aquatic > Marine >... | reverse complement strand
CATTTCAGCATTCTGGTGCGCGCTTACAGCTATATTCTTGCCATGGGTGGCGACGGACTGAAAAAAGCTACGGAACTGGCAGTGCTTAATGCCAACTACATCCGCGCCCGGCTGGAAGGGGTGTACGCTCTGCCTTTTAAACAGCGCTCACTGCATGAGGTAGTGTTTTCCGAAGAGAATCTGGGGGGCGGCTGCCGTACCCTTGATGTTGCTAAACGCCTGATCGATTACGGCTTTCATCCGCCGACCATCTACTTTCCCCTGGTGGTAGCCGGGGCTCTGATGATCGAACCGACAGAAACGGAAAGCAAACAGACCCTTGATGAATTCTGTGAAGCCCTGCTCGCCATCGCCACCGAAGCGGACCAGGAACCGGACAAACTCAAACAGGCCCCGACCCGAGCCCGCCGGCGGCGTCTCGACGAAGCCACCGCCGCCCGCAAACCACGGCTCCGCTGGCAGCCTTAAAACTGGGAAAAACCGATGTCCACGGAAAACCCGGAAAGACACGGAAGAAAAGCTATTCCAGAAGAAAAGTCATTCACAAAAAGGGTTAGACTTTAAATTCTATACTTTAAAGGTTTTGTCTGTGTATTCCGTGCTTTCCGTGGACCCAAAAGCCGTTTTCAAGTTAAACAAGTCCCCCTAGGGGCGATAAACCCGATCAGTTCGGCTTTGATGCGCCTTGAACCGCCATCTCCGTCTGTTTGGCCTTGATTTGCTCCTCCAATTGACTCAGGGCGTTAGCCAGCCCATTGACAAAGCTTGGCGCTGTTGCCACCGGCACGATCAAGGTGGCCACTTCAACCGGCTCGTTATCGGGGCCATTCTGCGCCAGCTTGACGCGCAGGTTGCCGTTAGACAGAGATACACTGGTAAAGCCGTCGGTAAAAATGTGCATGGAAAATCTCCTGGTCAATAATCATGATAAATAAATGCGACAAAGAATCAGCGCCTGAAAATTGACAGTCATGCTGACCTCTGTCAACTGAAACTTCCAATCTAGTCATATTAGAGCGACGACAGTTCTTCCACCACCAACGGCAATACCCCTTCCACCATCACCTCCACCCCTGCCACATTGGGATGTATCCCATCGGCAAGATTGAGTTCCGGCTTGCCGGCCACCCCTTCCAGAAAAAACGGATAGAGGGAAAGGTCAAATTCCTGCGCCAATTCCGGATAGATTTGATCAAAACTGTTATAATAATTCTCGCCCATATTGCGCGGCGCCATCATCCCGGCCAATAATACCTTGATCTGTCGCTCCTGCAGACGAGTGATGATGGCGGCCAGGTTGGTGCGGGTCTGATCGGGGCTTAAACCTCTCAGAGCATCGTTGGCACCCAGGGCGAGGATAACCAGGTCAGGATCATCAGCCAGGCTCCACTCCAGGCGGGCCTCACCACCGGCGCTGGTGTCCCCGGAGATCCCGGCATTGATCACTCGAACGGAATATCCCTGAGCGACCAATGCTCGTTCCAGCGCAGCGGGAAAAGCGTCACCTTCGGCCAGCCCATATCCGGCGGTGAGGCTGTCGCCCAGAACCAGAATAGTAACCGGCCCGGTAGCAGCAAAGCTAAAAGGTGCCAACAGCAATAGCAGTAATAACCAACCAACAGGAGTTTTCATGCCTGATCCTATTATTGAAATTAATGATCTTCATTTGAGTCTAGTCGGCGGCGCCGGTCCGGTCAATATCCTGCGTGGTATTGATCTGCACGTGGAAGCGGGTGAGACCATCAGCATTGTCGGCCCGTCCGGAGCCGGCAAAACCACCCTACTGATGGCCCTGGCCGGGCTGGAACCGGCCACCAGCGGTACCATCATCGTCGCCGGAACCACCCTTAGCGGGCTTGATGAAGATGCCCTGGCACGCTTTCGTCGCGGGCATATCGGCATCGTCTTTCAATCCTTTCACCTGATCCCGACCATGACAGCGCTTGAAAATGTTGCCCTGCCGCTGGAGTTTTCCGGCGACGATACCGCCCTTGAACGGGCGGCGGCAGCGCTGAAAGTTACCGGACTGGCACAGCGCAGCGGTCACTTTCCCGGCGAACTGTCGGGCGGGGAACAGCAGCGTGTCGCCCTGGCTCGTGCTTTTGTCACCGAACCGGCGCTGATTCTCGCTGATGAGCCGACCGGAAACCTCGATCAGGAGACCGGCACGATGGTGATGGACCTGCTGTTTTCTCTGCAACAGGAAAAAGGGACATCTCTGGTGTTGATCACTCACGATACCAACCTGGCACAGCGCTGTAGTCGCACTATCCGTATTGCCGATGGCCAACTCGAAGCGTCTGCTGAGCAGGCATCATGATAAACCTACTGTCCCAATCACTGCGCTTGATGCGGCGGGAACTGCGTAACGGTCTGCGCGGTTTCGGGGTCTTTGTCACCTGTCTTTTCCTCGGGGTTTTTGCTGTCGCCGCTATCGGCAATTTCAGTGCCGCTGCCCGTTCGGGTCTACTTGATGACGCCGGCGCTTTACTGGGTGGCGACCTCGAGCTGCGTCTTGCCCATCGTCCTGCTGATACCGCCCAACTCGAATTTCTACAACAGAGGGCAACGGTTTCCAGCACCCTTCAGCTGCGCACCATGGCCCTGGCAGTAGCCTCGGAGCAGCGCAAGCTGGTCGAACTCAAAGCAGTGGATGATCTCTACCCCCTCTATGGTCAGCTCACCCTTGATCCACCACAACCTCTCAAAGAGGCATTTGCCGATCATAATGGCCTGCCCGGCGCCGTGGTTGAATCGGCTTTTCTTGATCGTTTTGATCTGGTTGTCGGTGACCTCATCCAACTTGGGGCAACCCGGTTTCAAATCCGCGCGCGCCTGATGAACGAACCGGACCGCAGTTTTGGTGCCTTTACCCTCGGACCACGGGTGATGATTGACCGGACCGCTCTGGCCCAAACCGGATTGGTGCAGCCGGGCAGCCTGGTCGATTATAACTATCGCCTGAAACTTGCCGACCGCGACCAGGTCGATACTTTCCGACAGGAACTTGATAAGCGCTTTCCTGACGCCGGTTGGCGTGTGCGTACCTGGCGGCAGGCCTCCCCGCGCATCAGTGATTTTCTCGATCGCATGGAAACCAACCTCACCCTGCTTGGACTCTGCGCCCTGTTGCTCGGTGGTCTTGGGGTTACCGGCGCGGTGCGCGGTTATCTCGGTGGGAAAGTCAACCACATCGCGACGATGAAATCTCTGGGCGCTTCGCGCAATCTCATTTTTACCACCTATTTGTTGCAGGTTCTCTCTCTCGGAGCTCTCGCCACCCTTGTCGGGCTGACTGCCGGCGCCGCTATCCCCTGGGCGCTCAGTACCGCGTTGGGGAATGTCCTGCCATTCCCGCTGGCTGGAGGCTTTTTCCCCAACGTCTGGCTTGTCGCCGCTACGTTCGGCCTGTTAACAGCACTGTTGTTTTCCCTCAAGGAACTCGGAACCGCCTGCCGCATCCCACCGGCACTGCTATTTCGTGGATATGTCGAAACCCGCAAAAAAACCATTGGGGCCGGGGTGCGCGTCACTATGGTCATCACTGCGATCATGCTCATCGCCGTTGCCCTGTTCAGTAGTGCTGACCAGCGCCTGGCCTTGTGGTTTATCTGCGGTGCTGCCGTCTGTTTTGTGCTGTTCCATCTTCTCGCTGCCCTGGTCATCAAGCTGACCCGAATGGCACCCCGGCCGGCGCACCCGTTACTGCGCCTGGCCCTGACCAGCCTGAAGAGCCCCGGTTCGCCGGCGGGGAATATCGTCTTTTCTTTAGGTATCGGACTGACCGTGCTGGTATTGATCGCCCAGATTCAGGGCAACCTCAACAGTCTGGTCACCGCTACCCTGCCGGAAAAAGCGCCGACCTTTTTCTTTTTTGATCTGCAACCCCAGCAGATTGAGCCGTTCAGCGCATTGCTGTCTGACTATTCTCAGGATGTCACCTTTAACGCATCACCGACTCTGCGGGGGCGTATTACTGCTATTGCCGGCATCCCGGTGGCGGACCGAACCATTGATCCGTCAGTACGCTGGGCGATCCGGGGCGACCGCTTTTTCAGCTACGCTGCCATCCTGCCGGAAGGTACCCAGATTGCTGCCGGCGACTGGTGGCCTGAGGATTATCAGGGGCCGCCGTTACTCTCCATCACCAGCGATCTGGCCGAAGGGTTTGGGGTCGGCATCGGTGACACTATCAGCGTCACTATTCTTGGACGCACCATCAGCGCCGAAATTGCCAATCTGCGGACTGTCGACTGGTCATCTCTGGAACTCAATTTTGCCCTGATATTTGCGCCGGGCCCCCTGGAGCAGGCACCTCACAGTTTTCTCGCGGCTGCTCACCTGCCACAGGAGCAGGAAGAGGAGCTCTACCGCCTGATCACCACAACGTTCCCCAATGTCACCGCAGTATCCGTGCGCGAGATCCTTGCTAATGTCGCCCGGACTCTCAACAATATCGGCTGGGTTTTCAAAGGGATGGCGGCGGTAACCCTGCTGACGGGTCTGCTGGTGCTGGTTGGCGCTATTTCTGCCGATCAACATCGACGCATTCGCGATGCCGTCATCTACAAGGTGTGCGGATCTACCCGCCAGGACATTCTACAGGTCTTTGCTGCCGAATTTCTGCTACTCGGCCTGATTACCGGCGGGGTCAGTCTGCTCATCGGCACCCTGGCGGCCTTCGCCATCCTCGAGGGCCCACTGAACAGTGATTTTCAGCTGCAGGGGGTTGCGGTACTCTTTACTTTGTTGACGGGCATTGCCCTGACCATGATACTGGGGTTACTCGGCACCTGGAAGGCCCTGGGGCAAAAAGCCTCAAACTATCTGCGCCGTTGACCAGTTTTCAAATATCAAGGAATTCCTTATGTGGAAAAAGCTGCTGACCCCGACCCTGATCATCACCCTCGTCACCCTCTTCACCCTGACCTGGTATTGCAGCATCAAGGCGGAAGAATACTTTGCCCTCTGGGTAGAGCGTTCCAATCAGTATGTTCCGGTCAATACCACCAACAAACTGGTCAGCTATGAGCGGCGATTTTTCACCGCTGAAGCGATTACCGCAGTTGACATCACCAATCTGGGTCGATACGACTTTCACCACCTGATCCGCCACTATGCCTGGGGAGTCACCATGATCACCACGCCGGTGGCAGAATCCGACACCTCCTCACGGTTCGAAGGACTACGCATTGTCACCGACGTCGGTCCCACCGGATCAGCACGCAGCAGGCTGTCGCTGCCTCAACTGAAGGTAGAAACTGATTCCGGGACAACACTGACCATCGACCGTATCGCCGGCGAGGGGCAAGTCAACGCCGCTGCCACCCAAGGATCCTGGGATATCAGTCTGGAGCAGATCCAAATCATTTTGGATGAACATCATCATCTTGTCGTTGCCGGAATGAACAGTTCTGCTGAGCTGGAGAACCTTGATCAATTCCCTCTCGGTCACAGTCGCTCCCGCATCAACAGCCTGGCGCTGGAAACCGCTGATGGTCGCCCCGTTGTTATCAACGGACTGGATATTGAGTGGGCAAATCTCTTAGATCCGGATCACCTCTACGTAACCTTTTCTGAGCTATCATTTACCAGTATGCAGGCGGGGGATAGCGGATTTGCCGATGGTCATCTGGTTCTCAAATTAAATAAACTCGATACCCGGGTGATTAAGACTTTAATGACGGCAAGAAACAGATTGCGCCACCATATCAGCTCCACTAACAATGTTGCCGATACCTTGCTTGAGGAAGTTGCCCTGCCGGTTTACCACGCCTTGTTACAATCAGGCGCAACCCTCGCATTGGAGAACCTTTCCCTGACGACAGCCGGCGGACAGCTTGCAGGTGCAGGGCGTGCCACCCTGAAACCGGGAGCAGCCGACACCGCGTTCGGTATATTGCTTGAACAGATCGATTCAGAGCTACAACTCGACTTTGATGTGGTCATCCTCGCCCGCCTCAACCAACTGCTGGAACAGGTTCAGGGGAAGTCCAGCAATATCACCAGAAAAGAGGAAGAATTACAGATGATTTTTGGTGGTTTAGCACAGCTGGGCTTTTTAACTCGTTTGGAGGGGGATCGGTTTCGTTTGCGGGTTGCTTATGATCAAGGTGAGATCAAACTCAACGACCAACCGTTCCGGTTATTCTAGCTCATATCGACAGACTGATCTGCTTGTCGGTATAGAGGGCGAAAACTCCGGGGCTGCGTTCAAAAAGAATAGCGCGGCGACTTTCCTCATCCATTTCGCCTACGGCGACCATAATGCGGAGGTCCACTTCGATGGAAGAATCGTACTGGGCTTTGACTTGCGGTTGAAAATCCACCTGTAAATGCCTGGTGGCACAGCGAAAGGTACCATCGCGGGCAATGGCATCGACCAGCAGCGGTCCTTCCTGCCCCGGCAATAACTCCAGATGAAGATAGCGCAGCTGCACCACCGCCAAACCGCTGCTGAAATAGGGCAGGACGTTGTGTCCAGCATCAAGGGGGGGGCCAAAGCCGACATCGGGACTGGCCATCAGGGCACGAATCTGCACAGCCAGGTGATTCAGTCCCTCAATCGTCACCTGGTGGGTTTGCAGCAGTTCAAACAGTTCTTTGTCGGCATGGGCAATGCCGATGGTGCCCAGATCTTTCACCAGGGTGGGGTAGTCAACTCGCTCAAGTTGACCGATTTCTTTCAGGCGATCGATCAGTTGACGCATAGCGACAAAACGGCGCCGCGGTTGCCCATCCTTTTTTTCCCGCGTCTGATCCTGACCGCGCGGCTTTTCATCATGAGGCTGCTGCGGATCGATCCGCGGGTAGGGCTGGACCGGCTCCACTTCACGGTAAAGCAAGTATCCCCGGGTGTCGGTAATACGTAAGTCGGCCATCGCCGTCCATCTCTCGCTGGGTTACATGGTCAGGTTATCCTGCTGAAAAATCCAAAAAAACACCATTCCCATTACCTGTCGACAGCTAGCGGCCCGCCCTTTAGAACTTTTTCTATTCGCGATGTACCGCCAGGGCATTCCAGCTCTGCTGCACCGGCATCAGTTCGATCGCATTAATGTTGACATGGGGTGGCCGGTTCACCGCCCAGTACACGGTTTCGGCAATATCTTCAGGGCGCAGCGGGTTGGTGCCACGGTACACCTGGGCCGCCTTGTCCGCATCGCCCTTGAAACGCACTGCAGAGAACTCGCTCTCCGCCATTCCCGGAGCGATATAGGTAACCCGCACCGCACTGCCATGCAGATCGGCGCGCAGATTGCGGCTGAATTGCTCGACAAAAGCCTTGGTACCACCATAGACATTGCCCCCCGGATAAGGCCAGCTGCCGGCGGTTGAACCAATATTGACAACATGACCACTGTTGCGTTTAACCATCAACGGCAGTAGGGCGCGGGTACAGTAGGTCAGTCCCTTGATATTGGTGTCGATCATTGTATCCCAGTCGTTGATGTCCACATCCCAGGCCGGTTCCAGGCCCAGTGCCAGCCCGGCATTATTGAGCAGCACATCAACGCTGGGCAGATCGGCAAGCTGATGAAAAACCGCATCACGGTCACGCACATCGAGGGTCACAGTAGCACTGACGGCGTCACCCAGTTCCTGCTGTAACGCCTGCAAACGCTCGGCACGGCGGCCGCTAAGGATCAGTTGCCAACCGTGAAGGGCAAAAAGGCGGGCGCAAGCGCTACCGAACCCTGATGTCGCTCCGGTAATCAGTATTGTTTGACTCATGATCATCTCCTGTTGCAATGGTGGTTTCCTGTTCTTGTGTTTCGAGCAGCGAATCCCGCTGGTTTTCACTGGCAGTGTCAGCTTTAGCAACCAACTCCTGTTGCTGCGCTGTTTCTTTTGCTGCCTTTTTCTTCTTATTGTAAGACTGGCGTCTTAATACCAGCAACATCCCCAGTAACACGCCGACGCCGAGAATCGCCATCAGCAGCAAGGCAAAAGACAGGGCATATTCCCAATTGAAAAAGCGCACCGTAACCGCGACACTGTTCTGATAAACAAACGCCAAAACCACTGCCAGTAACAGGGCAAAAACAAACAGCTTAATTTTCATCAATAGGCTCCTGTCACTTCCGGACCGTACGCAAGAAGATGGGTCGATAAACTCTTTTGCCGCTATATCTATACGACAAAAAACAGTCTAACTGTTTTTAACGCAGATTTTGGATAAAAAAAAGGGGAACCCTGCTGATTCCCCGAAATGAACGTAGGAGGTAACGTTCAATAAAAGTATGTGATGGCCTTCCGGAGCTGAGCAGAGCGCCGGTTAACCTGCGTTCCTATCTGTATCTCAATGCAATATAACGACTGCCACTGCCTTGGCGGATCAGCAACAGAACCGTATCCCTCTGACTCTTTTCTACCAGGTCGACAACCTCCTCGGGGTCATTAACATCGACCCGGTTGACCTCTTCAATTAAAGCACCAGCCTCAATGCCCGCACGGGCTGCCACCGAACCCGGCTCTACGGCCGCTACCAGAACCCCGCGGTCATTCTGATAACCGAGTTGCTCAGCCAACTCCTGAGTTAACTTCTGTAAGCTCAAACCGATCTGGGGCAAGACATCGGTATCAGGGTCAGCGACGGGAGCATCTTCGCTTGCAGCAGCTTCGACCTCCATGGCAGCCACGACTATCTTGTGTTGACGGACTTTGCCTTTACGCAAAACCTCCAGTTCGATAGTCGTGCCGGGAGGGGTCAGGGCCACCTGATTGCGGAACGCAGCGACATTTTCCACCGTGGTTCCATTAAGCTTGAGAATCACATCCCCCTGCTCAAGGCCACCTTTTTCTGCCGCCGAGTCTTCCATCACCTGTGATACCAGAATTCCCTGACGCTGATCGATATCAAAAGACTCAGCTAATTCTCTGGTCAGATCCTGGATATAGACACCAATACGACCACGGGTGACCGTGCCGTGTTCAGCTAGTTGCAGATAGATATTCGTCGCCATGTTGATAGGGATGGCAAAGCCGATCCCCATATAACCGCCACTACGACTGAAAATCGCGGTGTTCATACCGACCGCTTCACCATCGAGATTGACCAACGGGCCCCCGGAGTTTCCGGGATTGATGGCGGCGTCGGTCTGGATAAAGTTTTCGTAATCGGTCAGGCCAATACCACTGCGGCCTTTGGCGCTGACAATCCCGGCAGTCATGGTATGTGACAGCCCAAAGGGGTTGCCAAAAGCCAGCACCCAGTCACCGACTTCGAGCTGTTCAGAATTTCCCAATTTGATGAAAGGGAGTTCTTCTTTGGCGGTGATGCGGATCAACGCCACATCAGTGGGAGGATCGGCGCCGACCAACTCAGCATCAAATTCACGGCCGTCCTGAAACTGGACAGTAATCTTATCGGCATCGCCGACCACATGGTTGTTGGTCATGATGTAGCCATCGGCGGAAATCAGAAAGCCTGAGCCTTGGCCAGTGGTTCGGCGCTGGGGGCGATCCGGAGCTTCGCCACGCGGTGGCTCACCGAAAAAACGGCGAAAAAATTCTTCCCCGAAGGGGCTGCCTTCAAAGGGGTTCATCCGCGGATCCATACCACGCGCCTGGACTTCTTGTTCCACCTGGATATAAACAACCGCTGGTGAAATATCACGGGCCACGTTACGAAACGCCTTGCCGGTTTCACGCAGGCTTTCCAATCCACTGTCTTGTGCTGACACAGAAGAAACCAGCAGGGCTATGATCAGCACCACCAGGATTCCAAAAAATTTACTTACTCTCATGGTCGACTCCTTTAATGCGTTCGTTGCGGAGACAAACATGCGCGATCAATTCCATCATCTCATCCAGATCGAAGGGCTTATCAATGGTTGCTGCGGCTCCCAGATGCCGCGCCTTGCGATGAGTTTGCTCATCACCAAAAGCGGTCATACAGATAAAGGGGATCTGCTGCGTTTTCCCACTGCGCTGAGCCAGAACCTCAAGGCCATTTAATCCGGGCATACGGATATCACTGATCACCAGGTTGAACAATGGCTGTTCGGCAAGTCTGGCCAGCAGCTGCTCACCGTTACGGCATTGACACACCTGGTAACCAGCATGTTCCAGCACCAGCGCAAGCAGTTCCCGCAACTCCGTATCATCTTCGGCAATAAGTACGCGCGGGGTCAGGTCAAAACAAACAGCTTCCATTGTCGCTCCACAATTATCTCCGATAGCAGGTGAAATATCTGCTCCCGATAGCCATATAGAAACCACGGCAGGTTCCTACACTCTTTGTTAAGCACGGGACATGCCAAAATTAATTATCGAATTTTCAGCTAGTTAAGTGGGAAGCGGGTGGGGCAGAATGACCCAGTGAGGCAAATTGCCCCGAACGGTCCCAGAAAAGGGGAGAGGATCAGGTTTCTTTGAGTTTGCGATAGAGGGTCTTACGATCCACCCCAAGCAAGCGGGCGGCCAGGGTACGGTTACCATCCAGCTGTTGAAGCACCTGCTGAAGATAACGCTTTTCCATCTCTTCCAACGGGATAATCGTCTGACCGTCGTACAGGCTGGCCGGTAATGGCGCGCTGTCACCAGGATGGCGGATGGCATCAGGCAGATCATCGACAGTAATCGTATCATGGAGGGTCAAGGCGACTGCGCGCTCAATGGTGTTGCGCAATTCGCGCACATTGCCGGGCCAGGAGTAAGCCAGCAGACAGGCCGCCGCCGGTTGTGCCAGACCAATCACCGACTTGCCAAAACGCTGACTGAGTTGCTGGAGAAATTTCATCGCCAGCAGCAAAATATCGTCTCCACGCAGGCGCAGCGGTGGCAACTCCAGCTGGATTACATTAAGGCGATAGAAGAGATCGCTGCGAAACAACCCAGTGGCCACGGCTTCATCCAGGTTATGGTGGCTGGCAGCGATAACCCGGACGTCACAAGTGATTTCGCTGCTCCCGCCCAGAGGCCGCACGCGATGGTCTTCGAGCACCCGCAACAGCTTGGGTTGTAGCGACAGAGGTAGTTCAGCAATTTCATCAAGCAGCAGGGTACCGCCGGAGGCTTCAACAAACAGCCCCTTGCGGGCTTCACGGGCATCGGTAAAGGCACCGCGGACATGCCCGAAGAGTTCGCTTTCGAGCAGGTTTTCCGGCAGCGCTGCACAGTTAAGGGCAACGAAAGGTCCGCCGCTGCGCTGACTCTGGCGGTGTAACGACCGCGCGACCAACTCCTTACCGGTGCCGCTTTCTCCTGCCAGAAGCACCGAGGTATCCAGACCGGCAATGCGGGTGATCTGTTGTTTCAGCTTTACCAGCGGCGGACTTTCACCAAGGAGGTCGTCGTCCGGTTGCTGACGCCGTACCTGATCCTGCAGGCGCCGCACGGTCTCCTGTAGATGGCGGTGCTGCAAACCACGATCGAGGGAAATACTCAGCAGATCAAGATCCACCGGTTTGGTGACAAAATCGTAAGCCCCCGCCCGCAATGCGGCGATTGCCGTTTCGAGACTGCCGAAGGCGGTCATGATAATAACCGGCAAATCGGGCCGCCGCTGATGCAGTTCGGCACAGAAATCGATGCCATTAATCTCCGGCATATTCAGATCGGTCAAAACAATATCAATCTGGTACTGATCCAACAACTCGCGGGCCTGTGCAGCATTCAGGGCTGTCCACACCTGATGTCCGCGCTGCTGCAGATCCTCATGCAGCAGGTCACACAAGGCACGATCATCATCAATCACCAGAATGCGGCCCGGCAGTTTTGCCTTGCTCATGTCACCTCCCCGCGACAATCCACCGGCAAATAGACACGGAAACTACTGCCTTTGCCGGTAACGCTGTCAACAGCGATCCAGCCACCGTGCTCCTGAACGATTCCATAAGCAATGGATAGTCCCAGCCCGGTTCCTTCGCCAACATCCTTGGTGGTAAAGAAAGGATCAAACATGTGCTGTTGAACCTCGGGAGCAATACCACTGCCTTGATCACTTACCTGCAGACAAACCCAGGGCTGGTCAGGGTTTTCGATCCCATCGGGAACACTGACGGCAGCAGCCGGATAACTGGACAGGGTGATCCTGCCACCATCCGGCATGGCGTGAATCCCGTTAAGAATCAGGTTAAGCACTACCTGTTGCAGTTGTGCCGCATCAGCGCATACCAGCAGCTCTTGTGGAAAATCTTCTACGTTGAGCTCTAGTTGTTGTTTATTGAGGGTCGGTTCCAGCAACGGCAACACAGCACGCATCACCAGATTGAGGTCGACGCGTTGCTTGCGTGCTTCGCCGCGCCGGGCAAAACTCAGCAGCTGCCGCATAATACCGGTCATGCGCTGGGCCTGTTCGTGAATAATGGTTGCTGAGCGGGTAATATCCTTTGCTGCCATTCCTTCACGGGTAATCAGTTTGGCCCGGCCGGCAATCACATTGAGTGGCGTCCCCAACTCATGTGCCATCCCCGCCGACAGCTGTCCGAGGGTTGCCAGCCGCTCGGTATGGCGCAACTTTTCCAGCGCCTCAAATTTAGCCGCCTGAGCTGCCTGCTCGGCATCCCGCGCCTGGGCCAGCTGGCCACGCATGCGCTCAATGGTAGTTGACAGCTCGGCTAGTTCGTCACTGCCGGAAAGGTTGACACTGGTAGTAAAGTCACCGGTACCGATCCGCTCAGCCTGAGCACGCAGCTTACGCATCGGTCGAGCGACCCAGATGCTGCCCAGTACTGTCATCAATAAGAGCCCAGACACCACCAGGGCGCCGACAACGATAGCAGAGCGACGTAGGCTTTCCTGGATATAATCGTGCATTTCTTCCATCGATTCCGTTAATTCGATGGCGCCCATGCGCTCGTCAGGGAGCAGCACCGGCAGATAGGTCAACAAAAAGTCATGCCCCTCGTCGGAGGCCGCCATCAAGGTGACGGTTTCTTCGAGGCGTAATTGATCGAGATGAGCAACTGGGACGCGGGGTTGATAAGATGTAGGCACTTCGCCACTGACCCACACCCAGCGTACCAGGGTTTCGGAATAGCCTTGATTGGCGCGTGACAGAAAACCCAGGGCTTCTTCCTCCCCATGCTGCTGCCACAGTTCGGTCACCATGACCCGCAGGCTTTCACCGATATGGCGAGCCTCGCGACTCAAATTTCGCTTAAGCTGCTCCCGTTCGCGCTGGATCGAAAGGTGGCTGTAAACGGAAAAAATCAGCACCACGCCCAAAAGAATCGCCAGGGTAATTTTGATGGTCAGCCGCATTGTGAATTATCCGCCTGTAGCAAAGTTCATAAACTATTGGCATTACAGTAAGAAAAATCTTTTCCAACCTTCTTGGTGTGCTTGGAGCTTGGTGGCAGAAAGATCTTTGCAACCACAGGTCTAATCAGTGTCCGCTGCCGCCTCATCATCAAGCACCTCATCGGCCACTTTTTTCTTGCCAAAAAATCTGGCGACAATAATCCCGACCTCATAGAGAACGACAAAGGGAACGGCGATGGACACCTGAGAGATCAGGTCAGGAGGGGTCAGGGTGGCCCCGACAATAAAAGCGGTCAGAAGGGCATATTTACGGTGTTTGGCCAGCCAGATATGGTCGACAACCCCCATGCGGGCGAGAAAGAAAATAACAATGGGCAATTCAAAAACCAGCCCGAAAGCGATCAGCAGGCGCGTTGCCAGGGTCAGATAAGCCCCCATCGAGAGCATCGCTTCAACGTCGCTGACGGAGGTACCATAGTTAACCAGAAAGGAAAATATCGTCGGAAACACCAGCGCGAAACCGAAGTAGGTACCGGTTCCAAAGCACAACGAACTGATAATGACAAAAGGGATGGCAAAACGCTTTTCATGGCCATAGAGTCCCGGCGCAACAAACATCCACACCTGCCAGATAATCACCGGAAAGGCCACTACCAGGCCGGCCAAAGCAGAGACCTTAAGGATAGTGAAAAAGGGTTCAGTAGCACTAATAAAAACCAACGAACTCCCTTCCGGCAGAGCGGCACGCACCGGCTGGGCAATTTCTTCAAAAATCCGCTCGCCAAAAGCATAACAACCAAGAAAGGCTACCAGCCAGGAGATAGCTGCATACATCAAGCGCTTGCGCAGTTCCGAGAGATGATCGGTAATTGCCATTCCATCAGACATGGGGCGGGGTCTCCTTATTCTGCTCGGGAGTGGCTTCAGGAGAAGCTCCGTGGGCTTGTTCGATCTCCGACGGCTCCGTCTCCTGCTGCTCCGCTTCAGCTTCAGCAGTGGCAACCGCCGCAGCCTTTTCCGCCTGTAATCTGGTCGCTTTATCCTTATATTTTTCGCGCAATTCTTCCTTATAACGATCCTCTTCCGCCTTGGTTTCAAGATCGATGGCGCTCTTGAGCTCGTTGGTGGCCCGCTTGAATTCGGCAAAGCCCTTACCCAAGGAGCGCGCCAGCTCAGGGAGCTTTTTCGGACCCAGGACCACCAGCGCCAGGGCGGCGATAAGAAGCATTTCCGTCATCCCGATTCCGAACATAGTTATTCGACCTTTCGTCGCTGCGCCACCTGACATCTTCCTGTTTGAGTGGTGCAGGTTATTGTTATCAAAGGAAAAAGGGGTAATGTCAGCGTTGATATCCGCTGTCATTGGAGCGAGAATATCCCCTTGCGCGCCACCTGTCAAGCGCCCAGCAAAGAGCTGAAACAATTGACATATCAGGGGGTTTGATCTATTATCCCGGTCACTTTAAAGCCCTTCACAAAAGGTAAAAAGGTAATGAATCAAGACGCTTTGCAGGAACAGATCCGTCAGCTGGCGCGTGAGCGTAACGCCCTGCTGATCGCCCATAATTATCAACGTGATGAGGTTCAAGCGGTTGCCGACATCACCGGCGACTCTCTGGCACTGTCAATCGAAGCCGCCAAAACCGACCGCGAGGTGATCGTTTTCTGCGGCGTTCATTTTATGGCGGAGAGTGCGGCTATTCTCGCGCCCGAAAAAACCGTACTGTTGCCGCGCCCTGACTCGGGCTGTCCGATGGCTGACATGGTAACCGCAGAAGGACTTATAGCTTTAAAAAATGAGCATCCCGACGCCACCGTGGTTACCTACGTCAACTCCAGCGCTGCAGTGAAGGCCGAAAGCGACATCTGTTGCACCAGTTCCAACGCCATTAGTGTGACCCGTTCACTGCCGGCAAAAAAACTGTTGATGGTTCCCGATCGCAATCTGGGGCGCTACATTGCCCGCCAGGTTCCTGAAAAGGACTACATCTTCTGGGAAGGTTATTGTCCAACCCACGACCGTCTTAAAACCGAGGAAATTATCAAAGCTAAAGCCGATTCTCCCGACGCTCTGTTTATGGCCCACCCGGAATGTCGCCCGGAAATCCTTGATCTGGCAGATCACATCTGCTCTACCAGTGGTATGTATGACTTTGCCCGCAACAACCCGGCAACCACTTTCATTGTCGGCACCGAAGAGGGAATCCTCTGGCGCTTGCGCAAGGAAAACCCGGACAAAATCTTTATCATCCCCAGCCGCGGGCTGATCTGTCCCAACATGAAACTGACCAGCCTGGAGGACATTCTCAAGAGCCTGGAAACCCTGGAACCTCGTATTAGCGTCCCTGAACCAATCCGCTTGCGAGCATTGACAGCACTGGAAAGAATGCTGGCCGTCCCGCGCGATTAGCATCCTGTAACTCATAGAATGTCGCAAAGATTGCGCAGGACGTTGGCGGACCAAAAGTCACGCAAGATACGACAGGTTATGGGTCACAGGGCACTCATATGATCTATGCCGCCAGAACACACAAATTTTTCGGATGCGCCAATGGCGCGCCCGTTGCTTTTTAAAGAATGACAGCAAGCGAATGGACCAGACCGAAGCAAGTCATATCCGCCACGCCACGCTACGTTCCTGCCTCGACGCTATCGCCGAATCGACACAGACCATCGATATTGTCGGGCTGCAAAACGGCGCTGAAGCGCTGTTGCTGGCACGCCTGCTGAGCGAACAGCAGGGGCTCACGGTTGTCCTCTGCCCTAATCAGGAACAGGCCCGCCAGCTGGTCAGTGACCTGGGTCTTTTTCACCCCCGCCCCGAACAGATCGGCCTGCTCCCCCACTGGGAGATGAACCCTTATGATCCTTTGACTCCCCATCCGGAGCTCGAGGCCACCCGCCTGGCAACCCTGGCGGCACTGGCCGAACACCGGTTAAAAGCCCTGGTGATGCCGATCCGCTCACTGGTGCAACGGGTTATCCCCCGCCAGGTTCTCGAGCAGGTGGTGTTACCCCTGCTCGCTGATGAAGAATATCCGCGTCAAACTCTGCTTGATGCCTTGCTGCAGCTCGGCTATCAGCCGGTCTCCCTGGTCGAGGATCGTGGGACCTTCGCCGTGCGTGGTGATCTGCTTGATATTTTCCCTGCTGATGCCAAAACCCCGATACGGATTGATTTTTATGGCGATTATGTCGAAAAAATCCGTCCCTTCGACCCCGCCACCCAGCGTTCAGAAAAATCTACCCTGGCAGGAATGACCCTGATTCCCGCCCGGGAAATGATCCTTCACGGTGCGTTTCTGGAAACCCTGGCACACAAACTCAAACAGCGCTGCGATCAGCTCTCTATCCCGCGTGCGGAACGCGAAGCCATCATGACCGAGCTGCGCGAAGGGATCCTCTCTCCTGGTCGCGCTTTTTTGCTGCCGCTGAATTATCCCGAACTCGATCCTCTTGCTGTTTACTTTGATCAGCATCGTTTGGTGCTGGTCGATCCCCCGGCGTTGGAACGGGAAGCTGATCAGTTCGAGCAGGACATCCGCCATGGCGAAGAGCGCATGAAGAACGAACGACTGCCTCATGCCGACCGCCAGTCTCTCTATCTGGATCCGGGTCAAGTCAGTCAGTTGCTCAATGCAACAGATCGCGTCGAGCTTTCCCGACTGCACCTGCTGCAACTGGATGATCAGCGCCAGCGATTCTTTTTTAATTGTTTCGGTAATGACAACTTGCGGGCCAAACCCGCCAGCGGCCAGGACGGCCTTGAACCCTTGGTGGAACGACTGCACCAGACCCGTCAGGACAGCTGGCGCACCTTGCTGCTCTGCCGCCAGCGCAGCCAGGCCGAGCGCCTGCAGGAACTTCTTGGTGGTCATCATATCCACCTCGATATTGAAGCCGATGAACAACTTGGCGGACTACGGCCGGGACAAACGCGCCTCGGTATCGGCACCATCAGTGCCGGCTTCAGCCTGCCCGACGACAAACTCACCGTCATCAGTGAAGAGGACATTTTCGGTCGTCGCAGCCATCGCCGCCCAGGTGGTACACGCCGAGCCCGCCAACTGTTGGGCAACCTTGCTGAACTCAAGGAAAACGACTATATCGTTCATACCGACCATGGTGTTGCCCGCTACTGCGGCCTCACTCATTTAAAAACCGGTGATATTGAGGGGGACTTTCTCCACCTCCAATATGCCGACAGTGACACCCTTTACCTACCCGTTGAACGGATCGAAAAGATTCAGAAGTATGTCAGCGCCGAAGGGCAGACCCCGAAACTCGACAAGATCGGCGGCCAGGGTTGGGAAAAAGCCAAAATCAGGGCCCGCGCCGCAGTCGAAGAACTGGCACGTCAACTCCTGGAAATCTACGCCAGACGCGAACTGCGTCAGGGCTTTGCCTTTTCCGCACCGGACAATCTGTATCGCGAATTTGAGGCAACCTTCCCCCACGAGGAAACCAGCGACCAGCTCCAGGCTATCCGTAACACGCTGGAGGATATGCAGTCCGCCAAGCCGATGGATCGTCTGATCTGTGGCGATGTCGGCTACGGCAAAACCGAGGTCGCCATGCGTGCCGCGGTCAAAGCGGTACTGGATAACAAGCAGGTCGCGGTCCTGGTACCGACAACAGTCCTCGCCCGTCAGCACTGGCAGAGCTTCAGCCAGCGGCTGGAGGATTTTCCCATTCGGGTCGACATGATCTCACGTTTCCGCAGCGCCGCCGAGAACCGCGCCACCCTTGAAGCAGCGGCTGCCGGCAAGATCGATATCCTCATCGGTACCCACCGGCTACTCCAACGGGATGTCCGCTTTAAAGATCTTGGGCTGCTGATTGTTGATGAAGAGCAGCGTTTTGGCGTGGCTCACAAAGAGAAGCTCAAGCAGCTACGTGCTGAAGTCGACATCCTCACCCTGACCGCCACCCCGATTCCACGCACCTTGCACATGAGCATGAGCGGCCTGCGCGACCTGTCGGTCATCGAAACCGCGCCGGTCGATCGTCTCGCCATCAGAACCTACGTAACCCGCTTTGACGAGGAGTTGATCCGCCAGGCGATTCTGCGCGAACTGCGCCGCGGCGGGCAGGTCTATTTTGTCCACAATCGCGTCCAGACGATTGATGCTATGGCGACGCAGTTGCGCCAGATTGTTCCCGAAGCCACCATTGCGGTTGGCCACGGCCAGATGGCGGAAAAAGATCTGGAGCAGGTGATGCTTGACTTTGTCGGCGGCAAAATCAACCTGCCGGTCGCCTCGACTATTATCGAAAACGGCCTCGATATCCCCCGCGCCAATACCATGATCATTAATCATGCCGATCATTTCGGGCTCTCACAACTTTACCAGCTACGTGGCCGCGTCGGTCGCAGTGATCGCCGTGCCTATGCTTATCTGCTGATTCCCGGCGAAGCAGCCCTCACCCGCGAGGCGCGTGAACGGCTGCGGATCCTTCAGGAGCTGACTGAACTCGGAGCCGGTTTTCGCATTGCCAGCCACGATCTTGAACTGCGTGGCGCCGGCGACCTTCTCGGCGGCAAGCAGTCGGGACCGATCGCTGCCATCGGCTTTGAAATGTACAGCGAGCTGCTTGAAGAGACCATTGACCGCCTGCGCGGCAATGAACGTCAGGAACGCATCGATCCGGAAATTCGCCTCGGCCTCTCCGCTTTTCTGCCGGAATCCTACGTGCCCGACCCCAATCAGCGCTTGCAGCTCTACCAGCGCATGGCGGCGGCGGATGAAGATGAGCAGCTGTACGACCTGGTCGACGAACTACGCGACCGCTTTGGTGAGCTCCCGCTTGCTGCCGAAACCCTGATCGGCTCCATGCGCATCCGCGTCCTGCTCAAACGCCTGTGGATCGAACTACTGGAATATGATGGCAAACGCCTGGCGCTGGTGTTTCACGCCGCCACCACGGTTTCCCCCGAGCAGATTCGCCGACTGGTTACCGAACAGGCGCAACGCTATCGGCTTGGCAACGATTATCGCCTCACCATCGAGATCGGTCGCCAACGTCCGGATGAACTACTCAGCCACTCCCGCAAGGAGCTAGAGCAATTACTCTGAGCGCTGGAAAATTTTAAAACAGAAGCGAATACCGGTGACAAAATAACTGATTTATAACGCCAAGCGTGCTAATTTCAGGCATTGGTTTTGCCCCTATGGAGGATCACCCTGATCATCACTGTCCGCTACCTGCTCCTGTTCTTGCTCGCCGCCAACTTACTGGCCTGCCAGGAAAAACCCGCACCAACATCTGTGGAGCAACAGGCAGTGACCGCCGCACCCCTGATCACGGTTGGTTCCCGCACGGTCAGTCTGGAACAGTTTAACCGTCAAGTGCGAATGAATTATCCACATATTGATGATCTTCCTGCGCATGAAAAGCTTCGCCTGCAGCAGCAGATAGCAACCCAACTGATCGACCGCGAACTGATCCATACAGAAGCTGCTCGCCTTGATGTTCGCCTGTCTCCTGATGAGTTTGATGCCGCCCTGACCGGTATCCGCGGCATTCACAACCGTGAGGAATTTGAGCAGAATCTGCGTGACACCGGCATCAACCCCGAATTATGGCGTGAATCCTTGCGTTTTCGGCTGCTGATAAGCAAAATAACCCAGACCGTAGTCGGCCCTCGCATCGAGATCTCACAAGCCGACATGGAGTCCTACTATCACGACCACCGCGACGAATTTCAGCGCCCGCAAGAGGTGCGTGTCCATCAGATGCTGTTGGCGACCCGTGAAGCCGCTCTGGAAATAAAAAAACACTTGCAGGATGGCGCAGATTTCGCCACCCTTGCCAGGCAGCACTCCTCTTCACCCGACAGCGAGGAGGGAGGTCTGCTGGGTTATTTTTCTGCGGGAGCGCTGCCTCCCGAATTTGATGCGGTGATTTTCTCACTGCCCCTGCGTCAGATCAGTGACCCGGTAGCAAGCCCTTATGGCTTTCATTTGCTGATGGTCGACCGCAAGCGCAACGCTGGGCAACGCCCCTTTGCCGCGGTTGAAGCTGAAATCAAAGAACGGCTTTACCAACAGCAGGAAGAGGTATTGCTCCAGCAATGGCTGAAGGAACTGCGTGAAAATGCCGAAGTTGTGATTGACTGGGAACAGATTCTCCCACATTCGTCCCGTTAAGGGGATAGCATTTAAGGAAAATAGACGATGAAAAGATTCACTTTTGCTTTCCTGCTGCTTTTGCTGCTAGCGGCGACGGCTCCGTTGATGGCGCAAACCATCTCCAGTGTTGCCGCCGTGGTTAACACTGAGATCATTACCACCTACCAGCTTGATCGTGCCGTAAAGAGGCTGGTATCAAATCAGAATCTGTCCCGTAATCCCAGTGACCAGGAACTGCAGAAACTGCGTCAGGAGGTTCTTGATCAGCTGATCAGCGAACGCCTGCTGCAGCAGCGGAGCAAGGAGCTCGGCCTGTCGGTTACGGCCCAGGAAGTCGATGCGGCGGTTGACGATGTGATGGCCAGCAACAACCTCGATGCCACCTCCCTTGAAACCGCTCTTGCCGCCGAAGGGATGACCCTGGAGTCCTATCGCCAGCAGATCCATGACGAAATCATGCGCTACAAGCTGATGTCCCAGGAAGTGAACTACCGCGCCCAGGTCACCAGTGGCGAAATCCGCCGCTATTTTGATGAGAATATCGACCAGTTCGACACCCAGGCCCGCCTGTTTGTCAGCCGCATCAGCTTTGCTCTTCCTGCTGACCGCAGCAACAGCGACTTAACTCACGTCAAGGAACAAGCCAACAAAATTCGCCAACGCCTGCTTGACGGCGCATCCTTTGATACGGTTCTTGCCGAAGCCGGTGACATGGCCGATGGTGAAATCATGGGGGAACTGGTATTAAGTGATCTGGCTGCCCCACTGCAAGAGACGCTGCAAGATCTGACCACCGGTGATATCAGTGTTCCAACGGAATTTAACCAGCAGCTCCATCTGTTTATCATCAATGACCGCCGGTCAGGTGAGGAGTTGGCCTTCGAACGGGCTAAAGACAGTATTGAAGAGCGCCTCAGACGCGAGAAAACCGAGGACCGTTTTATCGAGTGGGAAGCAGAATTACGCAACAATGCCTACATCGACCGTCGCCTGTAACATTAGTGAACCGGATCATACATCTATGCCGACATCTGCCATCATTTTTGCTCTAGAAGAGAATCGCCGCCAGCGCCTGGCGCAGCGCATCAGTGATCTGCAGCTGTTCGATCAGCTCTATTTTTCTACCACGGCACAGGAGCTGAACCGGCTGGTTAAAAATACCTCGGCAGACCTGATTTGTTGCGAACTTGAATCCCCTGCTGACACACTGCCGCCCTGGGCCGAACTGATCCGGAAAGGGTTCTGCCGGGTTCTCTGCTTTACCGATCAACAGTCCCACATCCGCCTGCGACTACCGACCGGGAGCAGTTATGTCAACAGCCAGATTGACAATGCCAGCCTCAAAGAGGTCGTTCGAGCCCAGCTGGAAGCTCCTTTGCAGAGTCCCCCACCGGCCACCACCGGCATCAATGAGCAGGTTGCGGCAGAGCACAAGGTTTACAGTCGCTTTTACTTTGACACGTTTTTGGGCAAGGAACTGTCACGCAGCAAGCTGACGGGACGACCGGTCAGCCTGCTGCTGCTTGAACCCCAGCTGACCCAGCGCCACCAGAAGGATCAACAGCTCCTGGAGCCCTTCCTGGTTCGTGTTACCCGGGCAATCAAGAACCAGATCAGATCATCCGATCTGCTCTGCCGTTACCAGCGCCAGCGGCTCGCCATTCTGTTACCGGAAACCCCGAGTGAGCGGGCTACAGAGCTGCTTGAGCGGATCCTTATCGGTTTGCGTGACAGCTTCCCCGAGCAACGCATCCCCTGGACGACAGCTATTGTCAGCCCGGCACCAATCGATCCGGAGAATACCCATAGCCTGATGCAACAGGCTATTACCCAGCTTGAACGGTCGCAGCCGCGATCCTGACATCCACAAAAAAAGATTCCCCGGCTTTTCTGCATCCCGCCTTGTTTCCTCCCCGGTGCTTCCGTTATATTGATCAATTACGCTATCACCTGACCAAGGAATTCAAGATGCAACCCTTATTGATCACCATGGGCGATCCGACCGGGATCGGCCCGGAACTGATTGTCAAAACCCTGCTTGATGGCGACCTGGCATCCCTGCCGGTGCCGGTGCGGGTCATCGGCGATGTCGCTGCCCTGAAACAGGCCGGACAGATTTTCGGAATAGTAGCCAGAGAGACGGCAGTAGCGGGTCCAATATGTCGACTCGATTTCAACGGTCAGCGGCTCGAGGTGGAAGCCTGTTCATACTTAACCCCCGCTAACCTGAGCTACGGGAAACCGGATCCGGCCTGCGGGCGCGCCATGGCCGACTACATTGATCAAGCAGCACAGCAGTGCTTGAGCGGCAGCGCCCAGGCCATGGTCACTTGTCCGATCAACAAAAAAGCGATTAACGCCGCCGGTTGCAGCTTTCCCGGTCATACGGAGTTTCTCGCCGATCGCTGCGGAGTAAAACAGGTGGTGATGATGCTCGCCGGTACCCGCCTCAAGGTCTGCCTGGTGACCACCCATCTCCCTTTAGCAGCAGTGGCACAACAACTCTCAGTGGAGACGATCCTCACCACCCTGCGCATCACCCATAGCGCCCTGCAGAATCAGTTTGCCCTGCACCGGCCACGCCTTGCGGTACTTGCCCTGAATCCCCATGCCGGCGAAAGCGGGCTCTTTGGCGATGAGGAACAACGCCTGATCACGCCCGCCATTCAAGCTGCCTGCGCTGAAGGCATCGCCGCCAGCGGTCCCCACAGTGCCGACACCCTGTTCCATTTTGCCGTGCATAAGAATAGCGCCGATGCAGTTATCTGCATGTACCACGACCAGGGCCTGATTCCGCTGAAACTGCTGCACTTTGACGATGCCGTTAACGTCACCCTCGGCTTGCCGATCATCCGCACCAGCGTCGACCACGGCACCGCCTACGATCTCGCCGGCAGTGGCAAAGCCAGTACCGCCAGTTTACGCGCCGCCCTGCACATGGCGGCAGCGATGCAAAAACCTCAACCCCTTAACGACACAGACAGAAAATCATGATTGACCATATCCGTATCCGTGGTGCCCGCGAGCACAACCTGAAAAATATCGATATTGACATCCCGCGCGACCAACTGGTGGTGATTACCGGGGTGTCCGGCTCGGGGAAAAGTACCCTGGCTTTTGACACCATCTACGCCGAAGGCCAGCGCCGCTACGTCGAAAGCCTGTCAGCCTATGCCCGGCAGTTCCTCGAGCAGATGGAAAAGCCCGATGTCGACCAGATCGACGGCCTTTCGCCGGCCATCTCCATCGAACAGAAGACAACCTCAAAGAATCCCCGCTCCACCGTCGGCACGGTGACCGAAATCTACGATTACCTACGCCTGCTCTATGCCCGGGTCGGCGACATCCTCTGCCATCGCTGCGGCCATAAAATAGCGGCACAGACAGTGGAACAGATGGTCGATCAGATCATGCTGCTGGCGGAAAAAACCCGCCTGATGGTCATGGCCCCGATCATCCGCGAACGCAAAGGGGAATATCGCAAGGAACTGGCCCAGCTGCAGGCCGCCGGCTATGTGCGCATGCGCATCGACGGCGAGATGCATGAATTGGGAGACCCTATCAACCTCGATAAGAACAAGAAACACACCCTGGAGGTGGTTGTCGATCGCCTGGTGATGAAGCCGGACATCACCTCCCGCCTGGCCGAATCGATCGAAACCGCGGTGCAGCTCGCCGATGGTCTGGTACGCGTGGAAATCCCCGAAGGTGATAGTATGCTCTTTTCAGCACGCCATGCCTGTATCGAGTGTGGGCTGTCCTACCCGGAAATCACCCCGCGCATGTTTTCCTTCAACAACCCTCACGGTGCCTGCCCTGACTGCAGCGGGCTCGGCACACGGATGCTCTTTGACCGCGAGCAGGTGGTTCCCAATTCGCAATTGTCCTTGCGTGACGGCGCTGTGGTGCCGTGGGACAGCCGCACCGGCTTCTATTATCAGGCCTTGCTTGAGGCGTTGGCTCTGCATTTCCAGTTTGATATGCGCACCCCCTTTAATCAACTGACCAAGGCCATTCAGGATGTCATCCTCTACGGTTCCGGCGGCGACAGCATCCGTTTTTTCTATGATCAGGGGGAGATCCGCCATTTTTACGAAAAACCCTTTGAAGGGGTGATTCCCAACCTGGAACGGCGCTATCACGAAACTGATTCCGACAGCGTCAGGGAAAACCTCGAACGCTTCATGAATGTCATCCCCTGCCAAACCTGCAACGGTGCCCGTCTGCGCCCTGAAGCCCTGCATATTACCGTCGGCGGCAACAACATCCAGCAGACTACGGCCTTGTCCATTGCTGAAGCTGAGGCGTTTTTTCTGCAGCTCACATTACCCCCCAAGGAGATGGAGATTGCCCGCCGCATCCTCAAAGAGATCCGCGAACGGCTCTCCTTTCTCTCCCATGTCGGTCTTGATTATCTGACCCTGAATCGCAGTGCCGGCACCTTATCCGGCGGCGAAGGGCAGCGTATCCGCCTTGCCACCCAGATCGGTTCCTCCCTGACCGGGGTACTGTACATCCTCGATGAACCATCCATCGGCCTGCATCAACGTGATAACCAGCGCCTGCTAACGACCCTTAAACGCCTGCGCGATCTCGGCAACACGGTGCTGGTGGTCGAACATGATGAAGAGACTATTTGTGCCGCTGACCATGTCATCGATATGGGACCGGCTGCCGGAATCAATGGCGGGCACGTTGTTGCCCAGGGCACGCCCCAACAGGTTATCGCCTGCCAGGACTCCCTGACCGCAGACTACCTTTCCGGTCGCAGACAGATCATGATTCCGAGCGAACGCCGTACCAGCGACCGCTGGCTCGAAATCAAGGGCGCCCGCGCCAACAATCTGCAAGCTGTCGATGTACGCATTCCCTTGGGGGTATTGACCTGCTTCACCGGTGTCTCCGGCTCCGGAAAATCCTCACTGGTCATCGAAACCCTCTACAAGGCTCTGGCCCAGCATCTCCACCGGGCACGGGGAAAAGCCGGGCCGGTCAAGGAAATCAACGGACTGGAGCATCTCGACAAGGTCATCGATATCGACCAGTCCCCTATCGGTCGCACGCCACGTTCCAACCCCGCCACCTATACCGGGGTCTTTACCGATATCCGTGATCTGTTTGCCCAACTGCCTGAGGCCAAAATTCGCGGCTACAAGCCGGGACGTTTTTCCTTCAATGTCAAAGGGGGACGCTGCGAAGCCTGTAGCGGTGACGGCATCATCAAAATCGAGATGCATTTTCTTCCCGATGTCTACGTGCAGTGCGACGTCTGCAAGGGGGCGCGCTACAACCGCGAAACCCTGGAGGTTAAATACAAAGGCAAAAGTATTGCTGATGTCCTCGCCATGACCGTCAATCAGGCCAGTCAGTTTCTTGAAAATATCCCCCGGATTCACAACAAGTTGCAGACCATCAGGGATGTCGGTCTCGGGTACATCAAGCTGGGCCAGAGTGCTACCACTCTCTCCGGTGGCGAGGCTCAACGGGTCAAACTGGCACGCGAGCTCGGCAAACGGGCGACAGGGAAAACTATCTACATCCTTGATGAGCCAACGACCGGGCTGCACTTTGCAGACATCCATAAACTCCTTGAGGTGCTGGGCCGTCTGATTGAAACCGGCAACACCGTAGTGGTGATAGAGCATAATCTTGATGTCATCAAAACCGCCGACTATGTTATTGATCTCGGCCCCGAAGGGGGAAGCCGGGGCGGGCGGATCATCGCCGCCGGAACCCCGGAAGAGGTTGCCACCTGTGACACCTCTTTTACCGGGCGCTATCTGCGCGACTGCCTGAAAACGACCGGCTGAGGGGGAAAGTTCTTTCCCTTGGCATTCCTGCTGATCTCAACTATGATGACAGCAGGGTCGCAATATTGGCGGCTCTTGATGGCCCCTGTGGAGTGAAGTATGAACAGCAAAATCACTAACAAAAAATGCAGTCAATGTGGTGCCCTGTTAACTGGCGGGTACTGGTGCAAGGAGTGTAAAGCCGTATTCAAATGCCCGATTCCCGGCTGTGAAGCAACCGTTAAACCCGGAGCGCAGGAGTGTGGGCGCTGTGGCCTGTTTTTTGAAGATTATTTATCTCAACGCAAAATGTACCGACGCTGTCCCAAGTGCAAAAAGAAGCAGGGGCTTTCCGAACATCAATGCCGCTTCTGCCGCCACTGGTTCAATTGTCCCACCTGTGGTGACAAGATCTCCACCAACACGGTCCTGACGTGTCCACGATGCGGCACCTCTTTACGTTGATACATGGATCCGCCAGCGACGGTTGCCGGATCCATGTCAAACAGCGTTCTGGACTTCTTTAATAATAACTGCTAACGTGCCGTAACTATTACTCCTCTTCACTGCCGGAGCGTCAATGCTGACCTTACTGGTGGCTATCAGTTGGGCTTTCTCGGTCTTTTCTGCCGGCCATGCGTTGCTCACCAAGCGTGACCCGCGCGCCGCTCTTGGCTGGATTGTCGCCTGCCT
>Ga0102938_10000590_pt1 | contig 26882 bp, 18 predicted proteins | sample SalPonR2_B_D2_MG_FD_84516 | JGI IMG/M metagenome (GOLD analysis project Ga0102938, IMG submission 84516) | Salt pond soil microbial communities from South San Francisco under conditions of wetland restoration - Salt Pond MetaG R2_B_D2_MG | ecosystem: Environmental > Aquatic > Marine >... | reverse complement strand
CTGAACGTGCTCGGCCAGCAGATCCACCAGATGACGATCTTCGGCATGATCATCGCGATCGGCCTGCTCATCGACAACGCCATCGTCATGACCGACGAGGTGAAGAAGAAGCTCGACCGCGACGAAGAACGCACGGAGGCCGTCCGTCATGCGCTCTCCCACCTGTTCGTGCCGCTGCTGGCCTCGACGCTGACCACCATCCTGGGCTTCATGCCGGTATTCCTGCTGCCGGGGCCCATGGGGGACTTCGTCGGGCCGATCGCGATCGCCGTGGTGCTCGCGCTCACGGCGTCGTTCCTGATCGCGTCCACCTTCATCCCGGTGCTCGCCGGCATCAACCTGCGGCGGCGCCGGCAGGAACAGCACTACCGCTGGTGGGATGCCGGTTTCCGCTCCCGGCCTCTCGCGGCGCGCTACCGGCGCCTGCTCACCGCCGCGGTGGCGCGGCCCTGGGTCACCGCCGCTGCCTGCCTGGTGCTGCCGCTCTCCGGCTTCGTCCTGGCCGGCACCCTCGGCCAGCAATTCTTCCCGCCGGCGGACCGGGATCACTTCGAGATCGAGGTGTGGCTGCCGCCGGACGCGGCGATCGCCCGCACCGCTGACCTGGTCGCCCGCATCGAGGCGGCGGTGCGGCGCGAACCGGGCGTCGAGCGGGTCGACTGGCGCATCGGCGGCAGTTATCCGACCATCTACTACAACCGGGTGATGCGCCAGGACGGCAACGCCGCCTACGCCCACGCGATGGTCTACACGGACACGCTGGCGAGCGCCAAGCGCCTGACCCGGGAACTGCCGCGCGCTCTTTCCGACCGGTTCCCGCAAGCCTCCGTCATCGTCAGTCCGTTCGCCCAGGGGCCGCCGGTGGCAGCACCGGTGGGCTTCCGCATCGAAGGCCCGGACGTCGCGACGCTGAAACGCCTGGGCGATGAGCTCAGACGCATCATGCACACGGTCCCCGGCATACTGCAGACACGCGCCAGCGTGACCGGAGGCGAGGCGAAACTCGCGTTTCGCGCCGACGAGTATGCCGTGCGGCTCGCCGGACTCAGCCTCAGCGACGTCGCCGGGCAGATGCAGGCGAATCTGGAAGGCGCGACCGGTGGCACCGTGCTGGAAGATCTGGAAGAGCTGCCCGTGCGGGTGCGGCTGTCGCGGGAAGCCCGGGAGACCACGGCGGCGATCGCCGGCTTCTCGCTGCTGGCGCCCGCTCTCGACGGCGAGTGGATCCCCGCCGACGCCGTCGGCGAGATCACGCTGGTGCCGGAGGCCGCCAGCATCAGCCGCCGCGACGGCCGTCGGGTCAACAACGTCCACGGCTACATCCGCCGCGACGCGCTGGCGATCGACGTCACCAACGCCGTGCGCCGGCGTATGGCGGCTGCCGGCTTCACTTTGCCACCGGGCTATACGCTCACCGTGGCGGGCGACAGCGAGGAACAGTCGGAGGCGTTCGGCGAGCTGCTCGCGTACATGCCCGTGCTCCTGCTGCTGATGGCCGCGACCATCATCCTGTCCTTCCGCAGCGTCACGCTGGCGGCGCTCATCGGCGTTGTCGCGGTGCTGTCCGTCGGCCTCGGCATGCTCTCTTTGTGGGCCGGCGGCTACGCGCGCGGGTTCAACGCCATCATCGGCAGCGCCGGCCTGATCGGCGTGGCCATCAACGGCACCATCGTCGTGCTGGCCGGTATCCGTGCCAATCCGCGCGCCCGCTCCGGCGCCGCGGATGCCATCGTGGAGGAGACCGTCGGCGCGACCCGGCACATCGCCAGCACTACGCTGACCACCGTGGGCGGCTTCGTGCCGCTGCTCGTCTTCACCGGCGGGGATTTCTGGCCGCCGCTGGCCATCGTCATCGCCGGCGGCGTGTTCTTCTCCATCACGCTGTCGCTCGGCTTCACGCCGGCCGTCTACCGTCTGTTGCACCGGCGGCGGTGGCGGCAGGCCGAGGCCGTGGCGGCCGGCGGGAGTGTCCCGGCATGAGCAGCGGCAACCTGAGGCGTGCCGCGCTGGCCGTGCTGACGACGGCCGGTGCACTGGTCCTCGCCGGCTGCGCGGTGGGGCCGGATTACGAGCCGCCGGAGAGCGACGGCGGAGAGTGGCTGGCTCCGCCCGACGGCGTCACGACGGAGAGCCTGCCGGGCGAATGGTGGTCGCTGCTGCAGCAGCCGGAGGTCGACGGCTACGTGCAGGCGGCGCTGGCGGAGAACCGGGATCTGCGCGCGGCCGTGGCGCGGGTGGAGGAGGCCCGGGCGCTGCGCGGTGTGGCCGCGGCGGCGCTGTGGCCCCGCCTGGATGCCGAGGGCAGCTATACCTGGTACGAGCAGAGTCTGAACTCGCCCGGTGCCGCCTCGCAGATCATCAGCGCCGGGCTGGCCTCCCGGGACGGCGAGTTCTACAACGCCCGTCTGGACGCGAGCTGGGAGCTGGACCTGTTCGGCGCCACCCGCCGGCGGCTGGAGGCGGCGGCTGCCGGCAGCGAAGCTGCGGCGGCGGCCGCAGCAGGCACGGCGCTCTCTGTGGTGGCGGAGACGGTCAGCGCCTGGATCGAATACCGCGGCGCCCGGAAGCGGCTGGCGGTCACGCGCCGCAGCGTCGACGCCCAGACCCAGACGCTGGAGCTCACGCGCTCCAAGGTCGAGATCGGCCTGGCGCGGGAGCTGGACGCGCTGCGGGCCGGGCCGAGCTGAGGTCGACGCGGGCCCGGCTGCCGGCGCTGCAGGCGGCAGCTGCCGCGAGCGCGGACCGGCTGGCAGTCCTCACCGGGCGCACGCCGGGCGAGGTGCGCGCCGCCCTTGCGGGCGAGCCGGCGCTGCCCGACTCGCCGGCCAGTCTGCCGGTCGGACTCCGCGCCGAGATCCTGCGCCGGCGTCCGGACGTAATCGCGGCCGAGCGGGAACTCGCCGCGGCCACGGCGGAAGTCGGCGGGGCGACCGCGGCCTTCTTCCCGCGCCTGGTGCTCGGCGCCAGCGGCGGCTTCGAGGCCGGCGACGCAGCCGATCTCGCCACCGGCGACAGCCGCACGCTCGGCATCGTGCCGTTCCTGCGCTGGCCGGTCTTTCAGGGTGGCAGGCTGCGGGCCGAACTGCGCGCGGCGGAGGCGCGGGAGCGCGCGGCGCTGGCGCGCTACGAGGGTGCCGTGCTGCGCGCGCTGGCGGATGCGGAGTCCGCCCTGGCGGCCTGGGCCGGCGAGCGCGGTACTCTCGCGGAACTCAGGCAGGCCTCTGCCGCGGCTGCGGAGGCAGCCGACATCGCCGCCCGGCTGTACGAGAAGGGGCTGGGCGATTTCCTGACCGTGCTCGACGCCGAGCGCCGCCTCGCCGAGACCGACGACGAGCGGGTACGAGCCGAGATCCGCACGCTGCTCGCCCTGGTGCGCGTCTACAAGGCCCTTGGTGTCGGGACGCCGTAACAAAACCGCAATGAATCCTTAACGTCACTTTAAGAACGGGGTGATCTCCTTGGGGCCGGGAAAAGAGCAACAAAGACGGCGCCGCCATGGACCCCGCCTCCATACTACTGGTCGACAACGACGCCGCATGCCGCGCTGAGCTCGCCCGGCACCTGCGGGAACTCGGGCACAGGATCAGCGAGGCCGAGACGGCCGGGCAGGCCGTGCGCGAGGTCCGGGACCGCCTGCCCGACCTCATGGTGCTCGAGTCGCTCCTGCCCGACGTGCACGGCCTCGAGGTGCTGCAGGACGTCCGCCGCAACGACCGGCTGCGGCCGCTGCGCGTCCTCATGACCTCCCGCGCACCGGTTTCCCGGGACGTGGTCCGAGCCTTCGAGTCCGGCGCCGACGACTTCGTCGGCAAGCCCTACGCGATCGAGGAAATCACGGCCCGCATCGGCGCCTGCCTGCGCCGGCCGGCCAGCGCGGGCGCCAGCGACGTTCTCAGCGCCGGCGAGATACTGGTGGACCAGTCGAGCCACCGGGTGACCGTGGCCGGCAGGCCCGCCGCGCTCGCTCCCCGCGAGTACCGGCTGATGAGCTTCCTGGTCTCCAACCAGGATCGGGTCTACAGCCGCAGCCAGCTGCTGATCTACGTCTGGGACAGGGACGCCAGGGTGGGTCCGCGCACGGTGGACGTCCACATCCGGCGGCTGAGGAAGATCCTGGAGCCCTACGGTATCGCCCACTACATCCAGACCGTGCGCGGCAGCGGATACCGCTTTTCCCTGCACGAGAGCTGATGCAGGGACGACTTCGTGTTGTCCGATCAACACATTGCGAGCCGGTGCTCGATCAGGTCTCTGGAGTCGTCATCAATCTGTAATGGAGCTGTCACAAAACGTGAGCATTCCGGGCGTAGATTGCAGCACCTCGGCGGCCCGGTCCGCTGCTTCGCCGATGAGAACAACAACGCAGAGGAACAGCGGCGCCGTACCCGGCCCGGACTCACATCGGAAATTCACGACGCGCAGCGAAGCGCACGAACGAACTCTACGCCTGGAGAAAACTGATGAATCGTAAAGTCTTGTTTGCCACCGTCCTCGCCGGCGTCGCGCTTGCGGGCTGCGACAGCGGAGACATCAACATCTCGCCGCAGACCGTCGACAACAGCGTCGACAACAGCGTGTCCAACCCGGGCGGCGGCACCGACACAAACCCCTGTGCTTCCTATCAGAACACGGGCGGGCAGACGCTGCAGGGCAGCTACGACGGCACCAACTGCACCTATTCGCCTTCGTTCGCCGATGCCGGCAACAACGTGCTGGTGGACCTGAACATCCCGGCGCTGCCGAATGGCGGTGCTCACATCTTCGAAGGCAGCCTGTTCATCGGCCAGACCTTCGACAACGATGCCGACCTGGCGGCCGCCGGCATCTCCCAGGGCGGCGACGGGCCGGAGCTCACCATCGCGGCGGGTGCGACCCTTGCCTGGCGCACGAGCGCGAACTTCCTGATCATCAACCGCGGCTCGCGGATACTGGCCGTGGGCCAGGAGGATGCTCCGATCACGTTCACCTCCGAGTCCGACGTGCTCGGCACGGTCGGTCCCGAGGACGTGCAGCAGTGGGGCGGCATGGTCATCAACGGCTTCGGCGTCACCAACAAGTGCCAGTACACGGGCAGCGTTGCCGGTGGCGACCTGGCCACCACCGACTGTCACGTGGACGCGGAAGGGGCAGCCGGCCTGGACGAATCCCAGTACGGCGGCGACAACAACGACGACAGCTCCGGGCGTCTCGAGTACGTCGTGGTCAAGCACACCGGCGCCACGGTGGGCAACGGCGACGAGCTGAACGGCATCTCCTTCGGTGGTGTCGGCGGCAACACGATCGTCCGCAATCTGCAGGTCTATTCGACCTTCGACGACGGCATCGAGATGTTCGGCGGCGCCGTCAGCTTCGAGAACTTCGTCGGCGTGTATGTGCGTGACGATTCCATCGACATCGACGAAGGCTGGTCCGGTTCCATCACCAATGCACTGGTCATCCAGTCCGAGACCGACGGCAACCACTGCATCGAGGCCGACGGCATCGGTTCGTTCAGCGATCTGGATCCGGCCGTCGTCGAGGATTTCATCGCGCGTGGCCTGAACAGCAACTTCACGATCTCCAATCTGACCTGCATCGTCTCGCCGAACGGCGCGGCCACCGCCACGCACGACCCGGGCGCCGGCTGGCGTCTGCGCGAGGGACTGTTCGCCGACATCAACGACTCATTGCTGATCGGCTCGTTCGCCGAGGCGGACGCCACCAGCAGCAACGACAACTACGGCATCCGTATCGACAACCGCACCCAGCAGGCGGCCCTGGACGGTGACCTGAACTTCAACTCGGTCATCCTGGCCTTTCAGGAGGCCTTCCGCGGCCAGACCTTCCCGGACGGCACCACCACCGAGGAGAGCTTCTTCGCGGCCGAGGGCGGCGTCTCCGCCACCGTAACCGGTACGACGGACGCCACTGCGGCGGCCGATCCGGACCTGCAGCTGCTCGAGCGCGACACGAACGGCATCCCGATCTTCTCGATCCCCTATGCCACGATGGCCGTGGACGGTGCCGTGCCTGCGGGCGCGCCGCAGAGCGGCGACTTCATCGGCGCCGTCTCGCTGGGCATCCCGGACTGGACCCGGGGCTGGACCTACGGCATTCACCCGGACAACCGCGCCCAGCCGCTTTGGTTCGAGTGAAGGATGCATCGGTCACAGTCATGAACAAAGCCGCAATTGCCAGGACACCGCTGGCGCTCGCCATTTCGCTCATCCTGGCCGGCCCCCAGGCGCCCGTGTTCGCGCAGGAGGCGGAAGGCCAGGAGAGCGTGCAGCGTCCGCAACTCGACGCTCCCGCCGACAACGGCGTCATCGACGAGATCGTGACCGTCGGCCGCTCGCTGAGCACGGCGGAGGAGCTGATCAACGAACGCATGGACGACTCCGTGGTGGTCGATCTGCTCGGCGCCGAGGCCATGAGTCGCCTCGGCGACTCCACGGTGGCCGCAGCGCTGCGCCGCGTCCCCGGCCTGACGCTGGTGAACGACAAGTTCATCTACGTGCGCGGACTGGGCGAGCGCTATTCCTCCACCTCGCTGAACGGCAGCCAGATCCCCTCGCCGGACCTGACCCGCAACGTCATACCGCTGGATATCTTCCCCACGTCCATCGTGGAGTCGATCCGGGTACAGAAGGCCTGGTCGCCGGAACTCCCGGCCGACTTCGGCGGCGGCGCGGTGGATATCCGCACCAAGACCGTGCCGGACGCCTTCACGGTCGAGTTCGAGGTAGGCACCGGCACCAATAGCGAGGTCAGCGGCGACGTGCTGACCTATCCCGGCTCGGGCGACGACGACCTCGGTACCGACAGCGGAGCCCGCAGTCTGCCCGCCGGGCTGTCCCGGCAGATCGCACGCTTCACGGGCGACGTCAGCGTGAATGGCATCGCCAGCACGCTGCGGGCGGAAGACCCGGGCTTGTCCGTAGCCCAGGCGTTCCAGCAGGCCGAGCAGATCAATCGGGAAATGGCGACGCTGCTGAACCGGGAGGTCGGACTAGAGCGCAAGGATCCGCACCCGGACATCGATGTGCGCGGCAGCATCGGCAGCAACCTGGTCCTGAGCGAGCTCTGGGAGCTCGGCTTTCTCGTCGGCGGCGCCTACGAGACGAAGTGGCGCGAGACCGAAGCCATCTCGCGCAACTTCCAGTTCCCGGAGGAACGCACCGACATCGAGAGCGAAACCACCCGCAACGTCAGCATCACGGGCAACCTGAACCTCGGCCTGCGCTTCACTGGCGACCATGAGCTGTCCGCCACCACGCTGTACCTCAGGAACACGGACGACGAGACCGCTATCCGCAACTTCTTCAACGAGAACCGGGAGAAGTCCGACGGCCTCGGCTTCCAGAATGTCCGCTACGAGTTCGAGGAGCGGAACATGGCGGTCAACCAGCTGCGTGGTACGCACCGGATCGGCGACGACACCCGGGACATGCTGCCCGGGGGGCTCGTGAGCCTGGTCGGCTGGGTGCCGACCGAGGCACAGCTCTCCTGGTTCTGGTCGGATTCGCGTGCCCGCACGGATATTCCGAATCAGGTGGACGTCGATCTGCAGACGGTCACGGACCCGGACACGGGCGCAGTGCTGGACTCGGCCGTGGCTCTCGATAACCGGGCCGCCGATTATCGTTTCACCGACCTCGACGACCGGGTGGAGAATTACGGCTGGGGCCTCACCTGGCCGCTCGCCTTCGGCAGCTCCTACGTGGACGTCGGCTTCGGTTACGAACACGACCAGAAGGCGCGCACCTACGACCAGCGCCAGTTCAGCATCGGCCCGGGCAGCGGCATCAGCGACTTCGATGTCCTGCAGGGCGGCGCCGAGGAGCTGGGCAGCATTTTCTCGACCTCCAATCTGCTCGACCCCGCCAACGACTTCGTCTTTGCCATCCAGGGCACCAACAATCAGAGCTACCTCGCCGCCACGATGACGGACGCGTTCTACGGCAAGCTCGACTGGACCTGGAACGATACCTGGCGCGTCGCCGGCGGTCTGCGCTGGGAGGACTACAAGCAGGTGGCCGTGGACTGGAATCCGCTGAGCTATTCCATCCAGAGCCCGCAGGTGACCACGGATCCCGACAGGCTGGCCGAGCAGGCATTCCAGAAAGACGAGATCTTCCCCTCCGTGGCGGTCACCTACATGGGCTCCTGGTGGGCAGAGACATTCCAGCTGCGCTTCGGTTTCAGCGAGACCTCGGTGCGGCCGGACCTGCGCGAGATCACCGATGCGAGCTACGTCGATCCGCGTACCGGCGACCTGGTGGACGGCAACCCGGGCGTGACCCCGGCGGACGTCACCAACTACGACATCCGCGGCGAGTGGTTCTTCGGCGGCGGCGACAACCTCACCGTGACGCTGTTCTACAAGGACATCGACAACCCGATCGAATTCTTCGAATCGGCGGCCAGTGATACGACCACCGCCCGCGAGATCATCAACGCGGATTCGGCGGAGGTCTACGGCGTCGAGTTCGAAGGGCTGAAGGAACTCGGCTTCCTCGGCGACTTCATGTCCTCGTTCTTCGTCCAGGGCAACGTCACGCTGCAGGACTCGGAGCTCGTCGCCGGCCCCGAGGCGGATGCGCCCACCAACGAGGTGCGCCCGCTGACGGGCGCCTCCGACTACGTTGCCAACCTGTCGCTGGGCTACGACTCGCCCAACGGCCAGCACACGGCATCGATCGGTTACAACGTGTTCGGCGAACGGCTCTACGTCGCGGGCCGCAACGGCGCTCCGGACGGTTACGAGCAGCCGTTCCACTCGCTCGATTTCGTCTACTCCTGGTACCCCACCGACACCATCACGGTGAAGGCCAAGGTGCAGAACATCCTGCAGGAGAAGATCGAGATCGAACGCCAGGGCGTCGTGACCTTCGAGGAAGACCCCGGCTCGACCTTCGCGATCAGCTTCCAGTACCGCCTCTGACGCATGTAGGAGGGCCTTCAGGCCCGACTGGGCCCTCAGTCAGTCTCCACGACGGGGGCGGTAAGAAAAGAATCGGGCCTGAAGGCCCTCCTACAGGCACAATGTAGGAGGGCCTTCAGGCCCGACCAACTCCCACCACGGCCCCCAGCACCTCGCCGCAATCCCCGTCCACTCTCAGCGCCGCCAACTCGTCCGCCCGTGTCCGCCCCCGGTTGACGATGGCCACGGCCTTGCCCGCCTCTGCGGCATAGCGGGCGAAGCGGAAACCGGAGAAGACCATGAGCGACGAGCCGACGACGAGCAGTGCATCCGCGCGGCCGAGCGCGGCGCGGGCGTCGGCGACCCGGCCGCGCGGCACGGCCTCGCCGAAGAAGACGACGTGGGGTTTGACCACGCCGCCGCAGCGCGGGCAGGGCGGCACCACGAAGCCGGCATAGTCGGCGTCTGCGATATCCACGTCCCCGTCGGGGCGGGCCGAGGCCGCACCGATGTGCCGCTCCCAGTCCGGGTTCAGGGTTGCCACCTCGGCCTGCCAGTCGGCGCGGGGCAGCTCGGCCCGGCATGCCATGCAGACCACCGCGTCGATGCGCCCGTGCAGATCGATCACGTCCTGCGTGCCGGCCTTCTGGTGCAGGCCGTCCACGTTCTGGGTGACGAGGCGCTCGAGCCGCCCACGTTCCTGCAGCACCGTGAGGGCGTGGTGCGCCGCATTCGGCCGTGCCGCCGCCATGCGCGGCCAGCCCACCATGCTGCGGGCCCAGTAGCGCTGGCGGACCGAATGCCGCGCCATGAAGTCCGCGAACTGCACCGGCCGGGCATGCTTCCATTCGCCGGCCGGGTCGCGGTAGTCGGGGATGCCCGAGGCGGTGCTGCAGCCGGCGCCGGTCAGGACGAACAGCCGGCCATGGCGCTCCAGGAACCGGGCCAGCGCCTCGGTACCGGGACCCTCCCGCGACCCGTTTTCCGGGGTTTCTTGCCTGAAACGAGACATTGTCGGTTTTCCGTAACTCCGTGCGCTCCCTACCATGAATCGTCTCCGACCCGTTGCGCTGCTGTGCTGGGCGGCCCGTCGCGCGGAGCGCCGTCGGCGCAATGGCCACGCTGTGATAGGCATCACGGCGCCGGCCCGGCTGCCGGGATAGTCTTGCGCGCATTATGTAAGGGGAGCCCCCGCGATGCTCAGAAATGCTCTTGCCGCCGTCGCCGCGCTCGCTCTCGTGGGGGTGCTCGCGATTCTGGTGTTCCAGTCCCGCGCAGTCGACTCCGAATACTATGTGACCTACGGCAACAGCGTAAACCTGCTGCGCCAGAGTCAGAACGAACTCGCGTCGCTCCAGGAAGGACTGCAGACGGCGTTCCGCGAGGGGCGGGCCGTGCCGGCGGCCACCGCCGGGCTGGTCGAGCGGCTGGCGGCCCGGCGCGACGAGCTGTCGGCCACGGTGCCTGTGGCGGACGATGCGGCTATCGCGTCGACATTGGCGGACTACACGTCGGCGCTCGATGAGTCGCTGGCGGCGGCTCGACGCTTCCTCGACAGCCAGGCGCGGCTGGCGGAGTCGGCGGCGGCGATCCGCAGCGAATCCCCGCCGCTGGTGCGCGACCTGCGCAGCTTCGGACTCGAGGAGTTGTCCCAGGAGGTCTTCGCTCTGGCGGTGGGCGCGCTGGACTTCGCCGGCGGCGGCAGCGAGACGAGCGCGGAGGCAATCCGGAGCCGTCTCGCGGACCTGGAGTCGGACCCGGCGGCCACGGACCGGGTGCCCGGCAAGCTCGACCGCCTCGCCGAGGCGGCGCGCACGCTCACGGAGGTGCGTGACCCGGCCGGTGCCGCGCTCGCCGCGCTCGGCGAGACGCAGGCGAGCGATCGCGCTCAGGCACTGTTCGCCGCGCTGCGCGCCCACGACCGCGCCGTGGTCGGCAAGGCGGACCGGGCCCGCCTGATGCTGGCCGTGCTGAGCCTGCTGTTGCTGGCCAGCATCGCGTTCGTCGGCTGGCGCCTGCACCAGAGTTATCGGGTGCTGAACAGCGCCAATGCGGAGCTGGAGGTGCTGAACGCCTCCCTCGAGGAGCGGGTGGAGGCCCGCACCGAGCAGCTGACGAAGGCTTACGAGGAGCTGAAGGAATCCCAGGCCCAGCTGGTGCACGCGGAGAAGATGTCTTCGCTGGGCGAGCTGGTCGCAGGTATCAGCCACGAGATCAACACGCCGCTGTGGTACCTGCTCAGCAACGCCACGCTGCTGAAGGAGCGGCTGGAACAGTTCGACCAGTTCGCGGCGGAGGCCGGCCGGCTGCTGGAGCAGCTGCGCAACGGCCGCCAGGACCGGGAAGCCTTCGTCGCCAGCCTGCGCGCCATGGATCGCCAGCTCAACCAGGAGGGCCTCCGTGACGACCTGGAAGAGTCGGTGGACCTCGTCGGCGACAGCATCGAGGGTCTGGAGCAGCTCGCCGAGATGGCCCAGAGCCTCAAGGACTTCAGCCGCCTGGACCGTGCCACGGTGGGCGAGTTCAACGTCAACGAGGGTCTCGACAAGTCGCTGCTCATCGCGAAGAACGTGCTCAAGCACAAGGTGACCGTGGAAAAGGCCTATGGCGAGGTACCGACGGTGCGTTGCGCACCGTCCCAGATCAATCAGGTGTTCCTGAACCTGATCAAGAATGCGGCCGACGCCATCGAGGGGGAGGGCACGATCACGCTCTCGACCCGCCACGAGGGCGGACACGTACTGGTCAGCATCGCCGATACGGGCAGCGGCATACCGGAGGATGTCCTGGCGAAGATCCGGGATCCCTTCTTCACCACCAAGGCAGTGGGTGAGGGCACCGGCCTCGGCCTGTCCATCGTCGACAAGATCATCACGGCCCACATGGGAGAGCTGGTGATCGAGTCCGAGCCCGGACGGGGCTCCGTGTTTACGGTGAAGCTGCCGGTGGAGGCGATGGCAGGCGCCGACGCCGCGAACGAATCCACGGACCAGGCCACGGCGCCGCCACGCGCCGCGGCGATGTAGGGAGGTCGGCAAGGGATGGCCCAGACCGCACGCTTCAGCGCACCTGACGAAGAACCCGGAGGCAAGCCGAAGGTCCTGTTCGTCGACGACGAGAAGCGCGTGCTCAACTCCATGCGGGCGCTGTTCCGCCGGGACTACGAACTGCACCTTACGACGGACGGAGAGGAGGCGATCCGGATCGCCGAGCAGGAAAGCGTGGACGTGATCATCGCCGATCAGCGCATGCCCGGCCTCTCCGGCGTGGAGGTGCTGGGCGAGGTGCGCCGCCGCGTGCCCTCGGCGGTGCGCATCCTGCTCACGGGATATGCGGATCTGGACGCCATCGAGGGCTCCATCAACATCGGCGAGGTGTTCCGTTTCCTGTCGAAGCCCTGCCCGCCCCAGGAGCTGCGCGAGACTCTCGCCGAGGCGGTACAGGCCGCACGCCAGTCGGGGGCCGCTGCGCGCGCGGCGACCGTCCTGGAGGCGGCTCCGGCACCGCCGCAGCCGGAACCCCGGTCCGCGCCCGAGCCCGAGCCCGAGCCCGAGACAGAATTCGCGGCCGAGCCCGCACCGAAGCCGCAGCCCGAGCCGGTGCCGCCGGCAGCCGCAGAGCCGGCGCCGGCTGCAGTTCCCGCGCAGGATCATGCGGCGACCGTCCCGAATCTGGCCCTGGAGCTGGAGAGGGAAGAACCGCGCCGCCGGGAGGCGGCCGCCGGCGTGGCGGAGGACGAGCCGGCGGAGGAAGAACCGGCCGAGACCGAGATTGTCCTGTCCGGCGACTCCGGGACGGAGTTCGTCGATACCATCGTGATCGGCGGCGACGAAGCGCCGGGTTCGCGGCGGGGCGGTGCCTGCGAAGACATGGACAATGTCGGCGTGGCGCTCTTTACCAGCGATGCCGCCTTCGCGGGGCACGTCGAGCGCACGCTGGGAGAGCGCTACCGGGTCACCCGCGCCTCCACCCTGGTCCAGGTCACGGAGTTGCTCTCCGATGCCGGCGCCGGTGTCCTGGTTACGGATTTCTGCACCGACGGCGCCATGCTGCGCAACATGCTGTCGACGCTGAAGCGCTATCTGCCGGAACTCATCACGATCGTCGTCAGCGACGAACGGGATGCCGCCGAGATGATCTCGCTGATCAACCATGGCCAGGTATTCCGCTACATGTCGAAGCCGATGGACGAGGCGCGGCTGGTGCAGAACGTGAACGCCGCCGTATTGCGCCACATCCAGCTGCTGGAGAATCCGGAACTCGTGCAACGCCACTCCGTCATGCCGGACCGGCCGCCACGCCACGGCGCGGCGGTGCTGGCGCAATTCGTGAGCCGCATCCGGGGGATGCGCAGACTGTGGGTGCGTAGCTGAATGAATGATGCAGTGACACGGAACGGGCATTCCGGCGCAGGCGGCCAGCGTCGCACCGCCGACATCCTGCTGGTCGTGGCGGGCTTCGTCGTCGCCGGCCTGGCGGCGGCGTGGTTCCTGGCGGATCGGCTCGGCGGCGAAGAGGAGCAGTTGCTCGAGGCGCCGCCACCGGTGTCGTCTTCGTCGACCGAGAACGCGGCTCCCGGCCTCTCCGTCAGTGCCGCCGCCGGCGAGGCTACGGACGTCAATCTCGGCAAGGCCCGGATGGCGGCGAGTGCCGGCATGCTGGTGGAGCCCGCGGGGCAGAACGCGCTCTATTTCTACTCTCTGGTCCTGGATGCCGAGCCCGAGCATGCCGGGGCCGCCGGCGAGCTGGCCGAGGTGGCCGGCGAGGTGGCGGGCCGGGTGCGCTCTCTCATGGAAGCCGGCGAGTTCACCGAGGCGGCCCGGCTGGCCAGCAAACTGGCGAGTGTGACGCCGGGTCATCCGGTCATCGTCGAGGTGCAGGAGACCCTGATCGCACGGCAGCAGCGGCTGGTCATGGAGGCGGTGCAGGCGGCCCGCGACGGTAACGACGGCACGGCGGCGAATCGCCTCGCGGCCGCCGAGGTGCTGCCTCAGGTTGACGATGCCCTGGTCGAGACCGCGCGTGAGCAGATCGGCAGCATCCGGGCCGAGCGCGCTGCCGCCGCCCGCGCCGCCGAGCGCCGCCGTCAGGCCGCCGAGCGGCGTGCCCGGGAGGAAGCTGCCGCGGCTGCTGCTGCTGCTGCGGCCGCGCAGGAGAGCGAGGCGGCCACGGCCACCGCGCCGGAGGAGGGCACTGCCGGTGAAGCCGCGGATGGGGATGCCGCAGAACCGGTATCGCCGCCCGAGCCGGACGCGCTGACGCGGGGTCGTGACAGCCTGGCCGCAGGCCGCCTGGCGGCGCCGGCGGACGACAACGCCCTGGCCTGGCTGGCGGAGGCCGAAGAAACGATGCCGGCCGATCCGGCCGTCGCCGCCTTCCGTGACCGCCTGGTGAGCGCCGTCGCCGTGGCCATCCGCGATCGCATCGATGCGGGTGCGCTGGAGGAGGCGGAGCGGCTGCTGCTGCAGCTGGAGGCCGTGGCCGAGGCCGCGCCTACGACCGCCGTGCTGCAGGACGAGGTGGATCGCGCGTTCATCCGGCGCGAATCCGCCCGGGTGCTCCCGGGCAGCGAGATGCTGGCCACGGATATCGTCCCGCCCGTCTATCCGCGTGCGGCCATCCGCCGCGAGCAGGAAGGCTGGGTGGACGTGGAGTTCACGGTGCTCGCCGACGGCAGTACGGCCGACCCGGAGGTGATCGAGTCGGTACCGGACCGGGTGTTCGAGGGTGCCAGTCTGCGTGCAGTCGAGCAGTGGCGATTCCGCCCCCGTGTCTATCGCGGCCGGCCCATCGACCAGCGGGTTTCCACCCGCATCAACTTCCAGCTGCAGGACTAGCGCCTGTCGCCACGCCACCCGCCGCCGCATCCGGGCGGCGGGGCAACCCGAATACCCGGTGAGCGCGCGTCCGGCGACGACGCCTGCGTTATCATTGGCACCCCTCTTGGCCGAAGCTGACCATGTCCCTGCGCCTCCTCGGAACCATGACCGTCATCCTGGGGGTGGCGGCCTGCTCGACTCCCCGCTACGCGCCCGAGGGCGCGGAGGACGTCCTGCCCGTGCCGTCCGCCTGGCCCGATTCCCCGGCGGCCGGCGCGCCGGCGGAGGCGGTCTGCCGGGACCTCGGCGGCGAATCCCTGGCCGCGCTGGAATCGCGCCTGGCGGCCGACAGCCTCGAGCTGCGCGGGGCGGTGGCGCGGCTGCGCCAGGCCGAGGCGCTGGCGCGCGGCGCCCGCTCGCCGTTGCTGCCGCGGCTCGATCTCGCCATCGAGGGCAGCCGGGGAAACGCGGTGGGCGCGGGTTTCCTCGCGGCGCAGATCCCGGGCGACGCGCTGCCGCCGGGGTTCCCCGCCGGCGGCGTCTCGGAGCAGTACCAGGGTTCTCTGGCCGCCAGCTACGAGGTGGACGTCTGGGGCCGCGTGCGCAACGAGTACCGGGCCGCGGCACTGCAGGCCGAGGCGGCCGCAGCGTCGCTGGCGGCGCTCGAGGTGAGCCTCGGCGCCCAGCTCGCGGATACCTGGGCATCGCTGCTCGCGCAGCGTGAACTAGTGGCCCTGCTGGAGCAGCAGGTGGCCACCTCGGAGAAATTCCTCGAACTCACCCGGCTGCGGTTCGGCCTGGGCCAGAGCGGCGCCGCCGACGTGGGGCGTCAGCGCCAGCAGCTGCAACGGCTGGACGGCCAGCTGGGCGTGGCGCGCGGCAACCGCAGAGTGCTGGAGCATCAGCTCGCCGCCCTCCTGGGCACGCCGCCGGATACCGCCCCGCTGCCGGATGATCAGGGAATGCCGGCCGTGCCGCCGCTGCCTGACCCGGGCGTGCCGGCCGCCTTGCCGGAGGCCCGTCCCGACGTCCGCGCCGCCCGCCTGGCGCTCGCCGCCAGCGACCGCCGGCTCGCGGCGAGCATCGCGCAGCGCCTGCCCACGCTGTCGCTGAGCGGCAGCCTGATTTCCGTGGAGACGATGCTGGAGGATCTCTTCAGCGACACGCTGTGGCAGGCGGGCGCAGAGGTCACCACCAACCTGTTCGACTTCGGCCGGCGCCGGGCCAACATCGATCTGCGCGACGCGGAGGCCGAGGAAGCGCTGATCGGGTACGCCGGCGCGCTGCTGGACGCCTGGACCGAAGTGGCCGTCTCGCTGGCGCTGGCCCATGCCAGGGACGACCTGGTCGCGAGCCTGCGCCTTCAGCTGGCGGAGGCCGAGCGGGTGCTGACGCTGACGCGCACCGCTTACCGGGAAGGGCAGGTGAATTTCCTCGACGTGCTGCTCGCGTTGCAATCGAAGCAGAGCCTGGAGCAGTCGCTGATCGGCGCCCGGCGCGACCAGTACAGCGGCCGCATCCAGCTGTGCCGCGCCCTCGGTGTCTCGCTGCTGCGCGAGGAGGCTGCGTGAGCCCCGGTCGCCGGCAGGCCCTTGCGGCGGTCCTGGTGCTGGCCGGCGGCATCGCCCTGTCGGCCGTGCTGCTCGCTACCCGCACGGAACCGGAGAAGGCGACCCGGGTGGAGCGGGGCACGCTGGTGGAGACCTGGACTGCGGACAGCCGTTCGGAACGTTACACAGTGCCGGCGCAGGGCGTGGTCACGCCGGCGCGCCGTGTGGTGCTGCAGCCCCAGGTGGGCGGCCGCGTGGTGGAACTCAACGACGCGCTGGTGCCCGGCGGGCTCGTGGAGGCCGGCGAGCTGCTCTTCCGCATCGAGCCCGACGACTACGAGCTGGCGGCCGAGACGGCCCGCACCCGGCTGGCGGATGCCCAGGCCCGGCTCGCCCTCGAGCAGGGCCGGCAGCGGGTCGCCGAGCGCGAATGGCGGCTGTTCGCGGACGAGCGCGACGAGGCCGCAGACCCGACGCTGGCGCTGCGCGAGCCCCAGCTGGCCACCGCCGAGGCCGCCGTGGCAGGCGCGCGTGCGCAACTCCGTCAGGCGCAGCTGAACCTGCAGCGCACCCGGGTGACGGCGCCGTTCAATGCGCTGGTTCTCGACGAGAATGTCGACCCGGGCCAGACCCTGTCGCCGCAGAGCCAGGCGGCCACCCTGGCCGGTACCGACCGGGCATGGGTGCGCGCCGCCGTGCCCGTGGACCGGCTCGGCGCCCTGGAGCTGCCGGACGAGCGGGGCCGGGGCGGTTCCACGGTCGAGATCCGCTACGACAGCGGCGCCGGTACGGTGGTGCGGCGCGGCCGGTTGCTGCGGCTGCTGGGGGACCTGGATCCGGCCGGCCGCCTCGCCCGGGTGCTGGTCGGCATCGACGATCCGCTGGCGCTGGAGACGGGCGGCCTGCCGCTCCTGTTCGAGAGCTACGTCGACGTGGAGATCGAGAGCGAGCGCGTCACCGAAGTGGTGGCACTCGAGCGCGCCTGGCTGCACGCCGGCGATCGGGTCTACGTCTACGGTGAGGACGGCCGGCTCGACATCCGGCGGGTGGAAGTGGGCTGGCGCAAGCCGGACCAGGTGATGATCACCGGCGGCCTGGAGGCCGGAGAGCTGGTGGTCACCAGCCCGCTCGCCTCGCCGGTGCCGGGCATGAAGCTCAGGCTGCAGGACGAACTCCCGGTCGGGGCGCAAGAGGCTGCCGGGAACCCGTGAGGGGATGAGCGCCGATCCCACAGCCATGCGGGGCCCCATCGCCTGGATGGCCCGCAACGCCGTCGCGGCGAACCTGCTGATGCTGCTGCTCATCGTCGGCGGGCTGCTGTTCGCCCAGCAGGTGCGCCAGGAGGTCTTCCCGGAGATCGATCTCGACATCATCACCGTGAGCGTGTCCTACCCGGGCGCGAGCCCCGAGGAAGTGGAGGAGGGCGTGGTACTCGCGGTCGAGGAGGCCGTGCGCGGCGTCGACGGCATCAAGGAAGTCAGCTCGGTCGTCAACGAGGGTCGCGGCGTCGTGCTGGCCGAGCTGCTGCTCGACACCGACGCCGACCAGGCGCTGAACGACGTCAAGAGCGCCGTGGACCGCATCACCTCCTTTCCGGAGGACGCGGAGCGCCCGGTCATCTCCCTGGCGACCAACCGGGAGCAGGTGCTGAACCTGATCGTCTACGGCGACCTGCAACTGCGCGAGCTGGACGGCCTGGCGGAGCAGCTGCGCGGCGAACTCCTCGACGACCCCCGCATCACGCTCATCGAGGTGGACGGCCTGCCGCCGCCCGAGGTCAGCATCGAGGTGCCCCAGGAGCAGCTCCGGCGCTACGGTCTCACGCTGCCTGAGATCGCCCGGCGGGTGCGGGCCGCCTCCATCGATCTGCCCGGAGGCACGGTGAAGACGGCCGGCGGCGACGTGCTGGTGCGTACCACCGAGCGGCGCGAGTTCGGCGACGAGTTCGAGGACATCGCCGTCATCAGTAATCCGGACGGCTCCCGGGTGACGCTGGGCGAGATGGCGACCATCGTCGACGGCTACCGCGACACCGATACCGAAGCGTTCTACGACGGCCACCCGGCCGTGCGCCTCAAGGTCTTCCGGGTGGGCGACGAGTCGCCGCTGACGGTTGCCGACGCCGTGCACGAGTTCATCGACGCCCGCCAGGGCGGCCTGCCCGACACCGTGAACCTGGTGGTCACGGACGACTCCTCCGAGGCCTTCCGCGACCGCATCGGTCTGCTGATCGAGAACGGCCGCCTCGGCGCCCTGCTGGTGCTGATCGTGCTCGGCATCTTCCTGCAGCCCCGCCTCGCCTTCTGGGTGACGCTCGGCATGCCCATCTCCTTCCTCGGCGTTTTCCTGTTCATGCCGATGGCGGACATCTCCATCAACATCATCTCGCTGTTCGCCTTCATCCTGACGCTGGGCATCGTCGTCGACGATGCGGTGGTGGTGGGCGAAGCCGTGTTCGCCAACCGCAGCCGCTACAACGACCCGCTCACCTCCTCGGTGGCGGGCACCCGGGAGGTGCTGACCCCGGTGGTGTTCGCCGTCCTCACCACGGTGCTGGCGTTCATGCCGCTGCTGTTCGTGCCCGGCATCATCGGCAAGTTCTTCATCAACATCCCGATGATCGTCATCCCGATCCTGCTGCTCTCGCTGGTCGAGTGCCTGCTGATCCTGCCGGCGCACCTCGCGCACGTGCGCCGCTCGGGCCAGTTCCGGCCGAATCCCGTGATGCGGCCGATCTACCGCTGGCAGAAGCAGTTCTCCAACGGGCTGGAGAACTGGATCGAGAATCGCTTCCGGCCGATGGCCGAGCGGGTGGCCGAGCGCCGCTACCTGGCGCTGGCGATCTCCCTCAGCGTGCTCATCGTCGCCTGGGCCACGCTGGCGAGCGGCCGCGTGCCGCTGACGTTCTTTCCCCGCGTCGAGGCAGACTTCGTCTCGGCCGGCGTCGAGCTGCCTTTCGGCGCGCCCGTTACAGAGACGCGCGGCGTCATGGAGCGCATGATCGCCGCCGCCCGGGACGTGGAGCAGGAACTCGCCGGCGAGGACGCCGTGACCGGCGATCAGCTGCTGGTCACCGGCATCTACTCCGAGATCGGCAAGAGCCAGCCCAATACCGGTGGCGGCGACATCAGCGTGGGCACGCAGACAGGAGGACACCGGGCGCTGGTGACCGTGTACCTGGCACCTGCCGGGGATCGGCAGGTCAGCTCGGAGGAGTTCGCCAAGCGCTGGCGGCAGCGGGTGGGAGAGCCGCCGGCGGCGGAGCGGATGACCTACAACTATTCGGTGGGCCCCGCCGCCGGCGCGAAAGTGGCGATCCAGCTCTCGCACCGGGACGTGCTCACCCTGGAGCACGCCGCCGCCCGCCTGGCCGGGGAGCTGTCGGATTACGCGGGGGTGTTCGACGTGGACAGCGGCCTGGAGCAGGGCAAGCCCCAGCTGGACCTGGAGCTGAAGCCGGCGGCCCGCAGCCTCGGCATCACCGAGAGCGATCTCGCCAATCAGATCCGCGCCGCCTTCTTCGGCGCCGAGTCCCTGCGCCAGCAGCGCGGGCGCGACGAGCTGCGCGTGTACGTGCGCCTGCCGCAGACCGAGCGCGAGACGCTCTATTCCGTGGAGACCTTCATCGTGCGCACGCCGGGCGGCGGCGAGATACCGCTGGGGCAGGCGGCCCGGGTGACGGAGGGACGCTCGTTCACGGAGATCCGGCGTGAGGACGGCAAGCGGGTCATCGAGGTCAGCTCGGACGTGGACGAGAATGTCGCCAACGCCGGCCAGATCACCGCGGCGCTGACGGGCGAGGTGCTGCCGCGCATGCAGCAGGAGCTGCCGGGGCTCACCTGGAGCCTGTCCGGCGAGCAGGAGGCACAGGCCGAATCCATCGGCGGTCTGATGCGGGGCATGGTGCTGGCGCTGCTGGCCATGTACGCGCTCATGGCCGTCGCGTTCCGCAGCTATGTGCAGCCGCTGCTGGTGCTGTTCGCCGTCCCCTTCGGCCTGATCGGTGCCGTGCTCGGCCACGCGATCATGGGCTACACGATGAGCTTCGTCAGCGTGCTCGGCCTGGTCGCGCTGTCCGGCGTGGTCATCAACGGCTCGCTGGTGCTGATCACCGCCATCAACGATTTCCGCAAGGAAGGGGTGGAGCTGCAGGACGCGGTGATCTCGGGCACCGTGCGCCGCGTGCGGCCGGTGGTGCTCACCTCCCTGACCACCTTCTTCGGCCTGACGCCCATCATCTTCGAGACCTCGCTGCAGGCCCGCTTCCTGATCCCCATGGCCATCAGCCTCGGTTTCGGCGTGCTGTTCGTCACGGCCATCGCGCTGCTGCTGGTGCCGGCGAGCTACCTGGCGATGACCGACGTCCAGCGCTGGGTCGCCGGCCGGCGCTCGGCGCGGCTGCCCCGGCATTCGGGCTGACGCGGGCCCGAGCGCTGCCGCGGGTCCGCCTGACCCGCCGCCGGGGTCTGCTAATATCGGCACCATGAACGGTGCCGAATCTTTACTGCGGACGCTGCTCGCCGCCGGGGTCGAGGTCTGCTTCACCAACCCCGGTACCTCGGAGATGCAGTTCGTCGCGGCGCTGGACCGGGTGGACGGCATGCGCAGCGTGCTGGCCCTGTTCGAGGGCGTGGTCTCCGGCGCGGCGGATGGCTACGGGCGCATGCGCGGCGTGCCGGCGGCCACGCTGCTGCACCTCGGCCCCGGCATGGGCAACGCGCTCGCCAACTTCCACAATGCCAGGCGCGCCCACACGCCCATCGTCAATATCATCGGCGAGCACGCCACCTGGCATCGCGCGCTGGACGCGCCGCTCACCTCGGACATCGACGGCGTCTCACGGCCGGTCTCGGACTGGGTGCGCACCTGCGAGGACGGCAGCGCGCTGGCCGGCGACGCCGCCGAGGCGGTGGCCGCCGCCACCGCGCCGCCGGGCGGGATCGCCACGCTGATCATGCCGGCGGATCTCGCCTGGCAGGACGGTCCGCCGCCCGGCGACGTCCTGCCGGCGGCCGCACCGGCGGCGGTGGATGCCGAACGCGTCCGCGGCGTTGCCCGGGCGCTGGCGAGCGGCGAACCGGCCGCCATCCTCGTGAACGGCCCGGTGCTGCGCAGCCACGGCCTGGAGCTCGCCAGCCGCGTCGCCAACGCCAGCGGCGCCCGGCTGCTGACCGATACCTTCGTGGCCCGCCAGGAGCGCGGCGCCGGCCGCGCCGTCATCGGCCGCCTGCCCTATTTCGCGGAGGAGGCGCGGGAGGCGCTGGCCGGCATCCGCCACCTGGTGCTCGTGAACACCCGCGAGCCGGTCACCTTCTTCGCCTATCCGGGCGTGCCCAGCCGCATCGCGCCGGACGGCTGCGAGATCGTGAGCCTGGCCGACCCGGGCGAGGACGGCATAGGCGCACTGGAGGCGCTGGCGGACGAGCTCGGCGCCGGGAGCGACCGCGCCGAACTCGCCCCCGCCCGGCAGGCGGAGCCGCCGGCCGGCGATCTGACCGCCGAGACGCTGGCGCTCGCCATCGCCGCGGTGCTGCCCGAGAACGCGATCGTCTCCGACGAATCCGCCACCAGCGGCGGTGCGCTGCTGCCGGCCACGGCCACCGCCCCGCCCCACGACTGGCTGATGCTCACCGGCGGCTCCATCGGCCAGGGCCTGCCGGTGGCTACCGGCGCCGCTATCGCCTGTCCGGATCGCAAGGTGCTCGCGCTGCAGGCCGACGGCGGCGGCATGTATACCCTGCAGTCGCTGTGGACCCAGGCGCGGGAGGGACTGGACGTCACCAACGTCATCTTCGCCAACCGCCAGTACCGCATCCTGAACATCGAGTTCATGCGGGTGGGCGCCGGCGAACCGGGGCCGAAGGCGCGGGACATGCTGGACATCGGTCGGCCGGACCTGGACTGGGTGGCGCTGGCCGAGGGCATGGGCGTCACCGCCCGGCGTGCGACGACGCTGGAGGAATTCAATCGGGCGCTGGCCGACTTCGTGCCGGCGCCCGGTCCCAATCTCATCGAGCTGGTGCTGTGAGGATGCGGGCCGTGCGGATGCTGCTGCCATGCCTGTTTCTGGCCGTTGTATCCGCGCCGCCGCCCGCCGGCGCCGAGGTGACCGCGGCGGCGGCACACGGCTTCACCGTGCATGCCGAGGCCGCCGTGGATGCGCCACCGGAGACAGCGTGGCGCATGCTGACCGCGCACGTGGGCGAATGGTGGAACGGCGCGCACACCTATTCCGGCGAGGCGCACAATCTCTATATCGAGACCCGCGCCAACGGCTGCTTCTGCGAGAAGCTCGGCGAGGACGGCGCGGTGGTGCACATGACCGTCACCTTCGTCGAACCCGGCCGCATGCTGCGTCTGACCGGCGGGCTCGGGCCCCTCGGCCTGATGGGCGTCAACGGCAACATGACCTGGAGTCTGGCCGCTGAGGAAGGCCGCACCCTGATCGCCCTGGACTACGCAGTGGGCGGCTATGACCCGCGCGGTCTGGACCAGATCGCGCCGGCGGTGGACCGGGTGCTGACCGAGCAGCTGCTGCGGCTGCAGAGGCTGATCGAGACCGGTACGCCGGAGGACGGCGAGGCCTGATCCGCCTCAGTCGGTGTCGGCCGCTGCGCCGGCGCCGCCCATGAACTCCACGACCACCCGGGCCAGTTCGGGCCCGCGGTCTTCCTGCAGGAAATGGCCGCCGCCGCGGATGGTCGTGTGCGGCTGTCCCGCCGCACCGGGGATGCGCGCCCGGGCTGGCTCGTCCATGCCGCGGGTGATGGGGTCCTTGTCGCTGAAGGCGGTCAGGAACGGCTTCTCCCAGCGTTCGAGCACCTCCCACGCCTTGCGGTTGGCCGCTGCCGCCGGATCGTCCGGCCGGGTCGGGACCAGCGGCGGGAAGGCCCGCGCGGCCGCCTTGTAGCGCGCCGAAGGGAATGGCGCGTCATAGGCGGCGATTACCTCCGCGGGCAGCGGCGTGGTGGTGCCCTGGTCGATGATGCGGCCGATGGGGAACCAGGGGCTCCAGCGCGCGAACCGCTGCCACACCTTGAACGCCGCCGGCATCTGCTGGTCGCCGGTGGGCAGCCCGCCGTTGGCCAGCACGATGCCGCTGAAGCGCTCGGGGTTCTCGGCGGCGAGCCGCAGGCCGAGCAGCGACCCCCAGTCCTGACAGACCAGCGTCACGTCCGTCAGGTCCAGCTCCAGCAGGAAGGCGGTGAGCCAGTCCATGTGGCGCTGGTAGCTGTAGTCGGCCACCGCCGCCGGCTTGTCCGACTTGCCGAATCCGATCAGGTCCGGCGCCACGGCGCGGTGGCCGGCGTCGACGATGACGGGGATCATGTGGCGGTAGAGATAGGACCAGCTCGGCTCGCCGTGCAGCAGCAGCACCGGCCGGCCTTGCCGCGGTCCCTCGTCCAGGTAGTGCAGGGCGAGTCCGTCGACCTCGGTCCAATGCTCGGCGAACGGGTAGTCGGGCAGATCCCGGAATCGCTCCGGCGGCGTCTTCAGGACTTCCATGGCGGCCCCTCACTGCTGGCTGGCCCTTATTCTCCGATCCCGCCGGCCCGGGGCGCAAGCGCCCGGGCTTTTCGGCGAGGCTCCGGGAAGTGGCTCTCGGACGAGGCGCTCAGCCGAGGCTGCGTCCCGCGAACCAGGCCAGGCCGAGGCCGCAGAGGACGGCCGCCAGCAGGGTCTGCGCCGTTTCGACGCGGGTTACCCGGAACAGGCGGCCCGCGGCGGCAACCGCGATCAGCACGGCGGCCACCAGAGCGAGCTGACCCAGCTCGACGCCGATGTTGAAGGCGACCAGCGGCAGGGCTACGGCGTCTTCGGGCAGGCCGGTCTCCAGCAGAAAGCCGGCGAAGCCCAGGCCGTGGATGAGACCGAACAGGACGGCGACGGCGCCGAGGAAACCGCTGCGCCGGGTGCGGTCGTCGAACTCGCCTGCCAGGGCGAGGTAGCAGCCGGAGAAGAGCGCGAGACCGGCATAGGCGGCGAGGCCCCGGAGCGGCAGGTCGGCGAGCGCCCAGGCCGCGAGGCCGGCGAGGCCGGCCGCGAGTGCGGCGGCGACGGCGAGCCGGCGCCAGTAGCCGTCTCTGAGCGCGACGGTCTCCGCCGCCACCAGGGCGATGGTATAGCCGATGAAGGCCTCCACCCTGGGCGGCGACGCCTGCACCATCCCGGTGACGGCGAGCGACAGTGTGACGCTGTGTCCGATCGTAAAGCCGGTGACGGCGATGATCACGTTGCGCCAGTGCGCGGCGGCGAGCAGCAGGGCGAACAGGAATGCGATGTGGTCCGGCCCGCTCAGTATGTGGGCGATGCCGAGCTGCAGATAATCACGGAAGCCTGCCAGGCCGCCTGCCGGCGACTCGCCGCCGCCGTCGAGACGGAATTCCGGATCGTTCTCGCGCAGCAGGGACTCGGTGAGCGTGCCGGCCTGACGCGCGAAGTGGGTGTGGCCCTGCACCCGGTCGAACAGCACCCCGACGCGCACGTTCTCGGGCGGTCCGCCGCAGGCGTAGCGCAGTTCCACCCTGACGTAGCCCGCTTCCGCGGTCAGCGGTTCGGCGGCCGTCAGCGTGCAGGGGCCCTCTGCCGAGCGGGCGACCACGCGGCCCGCCAGGTAATCGGCAAAGACCCGGCCGAGGGGCCGGCCGTCGCGGGTCACCTCCGGCAGGCGGGTGACCTCACGCGCCGGCACGGTCACGATGCCTGTGGCGCTGCGGTCGCCGGTGTGCCATTCCGACCAGGACTCGCTGCGGGTGTGGGCTGCCGCGGCGCCGGCGAGCAGACACAGCAGCAGGAGCGTGCCGGCGGCCCGGCTCACCGCTCTGCCGGCCCGGCCGACTCGATGTCCGCCCTGGCCCGCAGCTCCTCGAGATAGCGGGCGAGAGCGGCATCCATCTGTGCCCGCCGCCAGGCGGCTTCCACCCGCTCGCGGATTCCGGCATAGGGCGGCGCGCCAGCCTCGCTGCGCCCGGCCACCCGCGCGACGATCCAGCGCCCGGCATAGGGCAGCGGGGCCAGCCATTCGCCCGTCGGCGCAGTGCTGAGGGCGGCGGTGATGCGGGGGCCGAGGTAGTCGCGCAGTTTCGCCGGCGGCAGCAGCGCGTCCGGCAGACCGGCTATCGCCCTGGCTGTGGATTCCCCGCCGTCGCCGTTGCTCTCGAGCCGTTGCCGCAGGGCGCGTGCCGCCGCCTCGTCCGGCGCCGCAAGGGCCTGCACGCGCAGCCGCGGCGCCCCGGCGAACAGCGCACGGTTGTCCGCGTACCAGTCTCGCAGCTCGTCTTCGGACGGCGAGCGGGCCGCGGCGTCCCGGGTGATGCGCCGGATCATGGCGTCCACCAGCGCGTCGCGCGCCGCCCGGTCGGTGTGCCCCAGGTCGAGTTCCAGCGCGCGCTGCACGAGCAGTTCCTCCTCCACCAGTCGGCGCAGTATCCAGTCCCGATCCGCCTGGTCGAGGGCATCGCGGGAATCGCTGCCGAGGGCGGCGAGTGCATCGGCGAGCTCGCTGTTGCCGATGAGGCGTTCGTTCACCCGCGCTGCCGCGTCGGCCGGAAGGTCCCGCGGCGCATCGGTGGCGAGCAGGCCGTAGACCGCAAGGGCGATGCCGGCGCAGGCGCCGGCGGCGAGGATTGTGATGCTCCGCGGGCTGCCCCGGGTCATATCCCGGCGTCGGCGGCCGGCCGCCGGCATGCCATGCGGGTTGTCGCTCGGGTCGCTCACCGTGGGCATTATAGGGCCGGCTCCGGTACATTACGCCGCTGGAGGACGGCGGAGTATGCGCTATGACGACCCTCGACGGTGCGACGGTGCTGGTGACCGGCGCATCCGGCGGTTTCGGCAGGCAGATGATGCGCCAGTTCCTGGCGGCGGACAGCCGGCTGATCGTGACGGACCGGGACGCCGCGGCGCTGACGGAGGCGGCCCGTGCCATCCAGGCGGAGGCCGGGGGTCGTGGCGAGATACTTGCCGTGCCCGAGGCGGACCTCTCTTCCCGGGACGGCTGCGAGCGGCTCTGCGAAAAGGTCAGGGCAGTCGCGATGCCCGATATACTGGTGAACAACGCCGGCATCGGCATGAGCGGGCGCATCGACCGCATTCCCTGGCAGCAATGGGAGATGCTCATGCAGGTGAACCTGCTCTCGGTGATGCGCCTCACCGCCCTGTTCCTGCCGCCCATGCTCGAGCGCGACTCCGGCCACGTCGTGAACATCTCCTCCATCGCGGGCTGGGTGGCCGCGGGAGGCATGTCCGTCTACTCCGCTTCCAAGTTCGGCGTGCGCGGTTTCGGCGACAGTCTTACCCGGGACCTCGAGGAGACGGGCGTCCGCGTGACCACCGTGTTCCCCTTCTTCAGCCGCACGCCGATCCTGGACTCGATACAGTTCGGCGAGGACCCGCCGCGCAAGGTGCCCGACGACATCGTCACGGATCCGGCCGACGTCGTCCGCGAGATACTGAAAGGCATCCGCGAAGACCGCGAGTACGTGTTCCCGGACCCCATGGCGCGCCGCCTGCACCGGCTGCAGCGTTTCTTCCCGCGCCTCGTGCTCTGGTTCGGCCGCCGATTCGAGCAACGCACCCGGGCCGCCGGCGGGCCCGGCTGACCGGAGGCTG
>Ga0102938_10000588_pt1 | contig 26888 bp, 21 predicted proteins | sample SalPonR2_B_D2_MG_FD_84516 | JGI IMG/M metagenome (GOLD analysis project Ga0102938, IMG submission 84516) | Salt pond soil microbial communities from South San Francisco under conditions of wetland restoration - Salt Pond MetaG R2_B_D2_MG | ecosystem: Environmental > Aquatic > Marine >... | reverse complement strand
TTGCTGACGCAAAATGCGGCCAGGCGGATGCTTTCTGTTCCGGTCGCCACGACCGCACAGGCCACGACCCGGTCATGTTTCAACAGATTGGCTTCGACTTCGGACAGTTCGACGCGGACACCGTTGACCTTGACCTGGTCGTCGATGCGGCCGTGATGCACGATATGTCCGTTCTCGTCGATCCGGCCCAGGTCACCCGAGCGATACAAGGTCCCGCCGTCGTGAAACGGGTCGGCGACGAAAGCGGCGCGGGCGGCGTCGGGCGCCTTGAGATAGCCCGACGACAACCGGATACCGCCGATGCACAATTCCCCAAGCATGCCGCGAGGCACCGGGTTCAGGCCGGCGTCCAGGACGTGGACGGTCGCATCCGGCGCGGGTTTGCCCACCGGAATGATGGCTCTTTGGTCGACACTTCGGTCGAACCGGTGGCGCGTCGTGGCCATCGTGGTTTCCGTTGGGCCGAACCAGTTTTCGATGGCGACGTCCGGCCCGAATGCGTCTTGCGCCGCACTGGCCAGTTCGCGCGACAATTGCTCGCCGATGATCTGGATGACCCTGATCCGCTTGAGCATGCGCGGTTTCATCACCAACAGCCGCAACTGTGACGGGGTCACGGTCAATGCATCCACGGCGTCGTCGTCGATCACATCCATCAGGGCCAGGCGGCCGGCCTCGTCCGGGTCGGGATAGACCGCCGCACAGCCGCCACTGACCAGTGAGGTGAAGATCCGGTAGGGCGCCTCGAAGGACAAGGTGCTGGCCATCGCCCAACTGATGGGCTGGCCCGGCGCCAGTTGATCATGGAACCATCGCACGCATCGCGCTGCACTTCCGTGGGGAACAACGATCCCCTTGGGGGCGCCGGTGGTTCCCGAGGTATACATCACATAAGCCGCGCTTTCCGGCGTGATGGTGGGGAGTTCGATTGACCCGTCGGGTGTTTCGGCCACGACCTGGTCAAGTGAGATCGCGTCACAGGCGCCTGCCCAGTCGCCCACACCGCCGGTGCTGTCGAAGATACCGATCCGCGCGCCGGTTTCGTCGATCATCAGCCGCGCGCGTTCATGGGGAATGTCGGCGTCGATGCCGCAAATCGCGGCCCCAGACCGCATGATGCCAAGCATTGCGATGACCAGATCGACCGAACGGGCGTGTTTCAGGGCGACGAAATCGCCCGGACGCACCCCGCGTGCGACCAGGGCCGATGCAATGCGACGGGATTTTTCCTCGACCTCGGCATAGGTCGCAATCGCGGTCGGGCTGGATACGGCCGGCGCATCTGGTGTGAGACCGGATTGTGCGACGAACCCATCGGGCAAGGACGCAAACGGTGGCGGCGGTACGGACGCGGCCAGCTGTGCCAGCTCCCTTGCGTCATCGAAACCGGCCCGGCCGGTGAGGGCCACGGCGCCGACCTGCGTGTCGTCATCTTCGAGAAAGGCGTCCAGAATGCACAGGAATGCCTGGCTCAGATCCTCCAGCCCCACCTCGCCCAGGATATCCTCGTTGACGTCGAACAGGATCTTTACGTCGTCCTTCTTGTCGGCCGCCCGGATCGTGACGCTCAGGTCCAGCCCAACCGCATCGGCCACCCGCTGTTCGGTCAGATCGACCGACGCCACGCCGTGAAAGTCGGGCATCGAGGTGGTAATGTGGTTCAAAACGACGTTGAACGGCGCCTTCTCGATCTCGTTGCCTTTTCGGGCGGCGGCAAAAATCTTGCGCCGCTCCTTGCGGATGTCGTCGATGACCGCGGACAGCGGCGCTGTGTCGTCGACCTGCAGGCTCAGCGGCAACATGCGGATGAACAGGCCGGTGACGTCGTCCGCGCCGGGAAGGTACCTGTTATGGGTGGGCGTGCCGATCGTGATGTCTGATCGTCTGGAAACCCGCGCGACCAGGACCGCGGTCGTGGCGAGGAACAGATTGTACAAAAGCGAATGCAGCCGGGTCGGATTGGTGTCGTCGGCCACGCCGAATTTGGTTGCCGCACGCGTAAGCCTGTCTGGCCCGAGATAAAGCTCGCGCCGCATCAGGAGGGTCGATGCGGCGATGGCGTTCTGACGTTCCTTGGAAACCGTGGGCGACAAGCGACCCGAAAGCTGCGGCGAGGTTGAGCCGGTCTGAGGGGGCGAAAAGAACGCCCGGTTTTCGGAAATGAATTCCAGGTAGGACGGGTAGCCCTCGGACTCGGGCAGGGGGCCGGTCACAGCTGCACCATACAGATCGGACAGCCGCTGGATCAACAGCCCGGCCGAACTGAAGTCGGTGGCGATGTGGTGCTGGTTGAATTGCCACAGCCACCGATCTTCGCCGATTTTCGCAAGCGCCGTCGTGAATATCCGCTGTGTCAGGTCTATCGGCTGTGATGTGAATTGGTCCAGCCACTCATGGGCCGCGCCAAGGGGATCAGCTTGGTCCGAGAAATCGGCGAGATCGAGCTGCGGGTCGACGTAGTCCTGGGCGTATTGGCAGACGCGTCCCGACACGTCCGAGAACCGCAGGCGCAGGGAATCCGTCCGGTTTACAAGCGCGCTCAGTGCGCGGACGAAAGCCGGTACGTCCAGCGCAAGACCGATCCATTCAATCCGCATGCATCGACTGTCGACCGGGCGGTCGGAATGCAGGCGCCACGCTGTCCAGAATTTCAGTTGCGCCTGTGTCAGAGGCTGCTCACGGACCGTGGATTGGGCATGTGGCGAAACGGAAATATTCATCTATCAACACTTGTCTTGGTTCGAAAAATCCCTGGTCCGGCGATCGTGCACCATGCAACCCGCAAAAGGGAATGGCATTCTCGTCACCGGTCTGGTCGGTGGGCCAACGCCATCAATGAATCCAGGTTGCAATAGACCATCCGCCTCTCACTAGGCGCGCCACATGGCATTTATATGTCTGGTTTTTGGCGAACTGAAAATAGTTTCCGGGGCCGCGGTCGCACGGCCCGTGCCAGTGTCGGATGGTCGTCGCGGTGCGCCACTCATGCTGCCCCAGCGGGCGGGTGTTGTGGCACGGCCCTCAGGTCGGAAGGGCGTGACCCTTCGCGGTAGCGGTTCTGCGGTAGCGGCTGACAAAGATCAGCACGATCAGGGCAGCGGTCACCTCCAGGGACTCTTCCAGGGTGTTTTCGACGGGCAGGATCCGGTTCAATACGCCAATATGCAGGTCGATGATCTGTGCGATCACGATGAACGCGATGGCCTGTATCAGGAGTTTCAGCTCCGGGCTGCTGATATCGGGCGGCCCCGTACGGGTCTGGGCGCGCCGCACGATCCACACGCCCGCAACGCATAACGCCAACAAGATCGCGGATGCGATCGAGGCTGACGTCGCATCCGTGGCAAAGCCGCTTTTCAGGATCGAGGGGATGTCATGAATGCCGTCAAACCGAACGCCCCAGATATCGTAGGCCTCCCAATGCAGGATCCGCCGGAAATAGTCGAATTCCTCCAGCGCTATCAAAAGGCCGAAAGCCCCGCATACGATCAGCCAGAACGACGCTGCTCTTGCCTGCAACATGCGTGCCGACGCCACGAGGAATACCAGCAGAAAAGCTATGGCAGTGGCGGTTTCCACCAACATGTCCTCGTCAAAGAGAAACCGTCCTGCGGCGTCCATGGACAAGGCGCGCAGCCCGATCCCGACGCACCATAGGCCAAAGGCAAAAACGATCATTCCGAATTGGATCTTGCGTAAATCAGTTGTCATGAATGTCACCTGCATCCCTGCACCGGCATGCGCCATCCCACATCAATTGATCCCGTTGGGCAGACGGGCCCTTGGGGTTGACGTGGTGCGGTTTGTGTCGGGGCGAGGTCATATGGAAATCGTTACAAAAAAAATACACCGCGATGTATGCGCGAACACAATGTCAACGGTATGTCATAAAACCGTTACAATCAAGACGGACCGGCGGAACGTTCAAAGGCAAGATTAATACCGTTGCTGGTTCTGGTGATATTGGGCCGCGCGCTGTTTACTGGATTGCGCCGCGAAGTTTGTCCGCGTCATGGCCGGATGCGGGGGGCGCATGATGAAAGACAAATGCCAGCATCAACACCGCCGTGCAAAATTCGAGAACTTCTTCCAGTGATTTTTCAACAGGCAGGAGCGCGTTGACGGCACTCAGATGCAAATCGATGATTTGTGCGATGGTAATACAGACCCCAGCCATTGCCAGCCGTCGCAGGTTGGTGCCGCCGGCCTTCACAGGTGCGGTGCGGGAATGACGTCTGCGAACGATCCGCACGACTGTGCCGGTTGCAACCACGAGCCCCGCAAGCGCAATTGACGCCGCAAACGGATCAACGGCGAAACCGCCCTTGATGATCGCCGGAATGTCGTGGAAGCCGTCGAGGGCGACGCCCCAGATCATGTAGGGTTCCCAGTGGATCAGACGCTGGAAATAGTCCAGTTCCTCCAATGCCATCACCAGTGAAAGCCCGCCGGTCAGACCCAGCCAGAATGGGAGCGACCGATCCCGAATTGTCCTTAGGCAGACCACCAGAAACGCCAGAAAGAACACGATCGTGGTGCCCGTCTGGAGGATCTGGTCTTCGGCAAACACGAGGCGCCGGATGGTTTCGAGCTCGAGAATCCTCAGCACGATGCCCAGACACCAAATCGCCATTGCGAACGCGATCACCGCAATCTCGAGTTTGTTCAACGCAAAACCCTTGAGCAGCGGCGACCCGGTGATGCCGACCGCGCCCAGAGGCGGTTCGGACACGCTGGCGGCCGGGCACGGGTCTTGTTGACCATTTGCCCGACCGGGAGCGAAAGGCTCCGATTGCTGTTGGCTCTGTACCATTGTCACCGTGGGTCTCAGCTTGCGCGCCGGGTTTGCGGCAGGTTCGCGGAAACTTGCAGATAGTCGTCCAGAAACTGCATGAACTCGCCGGACAGGTCGTCCCGTTCCAGTGCCACGGCGACGGTTGCCATCAGGAATCCGATCTTCGACCCGCAATCGAACCGCTGACCGCGGAACCGGAACCCGTGCACCGGGCGCCCCTCGGTGATTTCGCGGGCGATTGCATCTGTCAGCTGGATTTCTCCACCGGCCCCGGATTTGATCTGGCCCAGATTGCGCATGACATCGGGGGACAGGACGTAACGACCGATGACCGCAAGGTTCGACGGCGCGGTTCCCAGGGGCGGTTTCTCGACCATGCCACGCACCGACACGAGATCGCCCATGTCCCGTTGGACATCAAGAATGCCGTATGACGCGGCCTTTTCCGGCTCAACCTCCATCGCGGCCACCACTGATCCACCGGTTTCGGCATGGGCCTCGATCATCTGCTTTAGGCAGGGCACATCGCCCCGGATGACGTCGTCGGGCAAGATCACGGCAAACGCCTCGTCGCCCAGCAGTCGGCGCGCGCACCAGACGGCATGCCCCAGACCCAGCGCCGTGTGCTGGCGGATATAGGCGATCGAGCCTGAGTCCATGTTCGTGCTCTTGAGGATATCAAGCAGTTCGGTCTTGCCCTTCTTGCGCAGGGCCTGTGTCAACTCGGGGGAATGGTCGAAGTAATCTTCCAGGGCGCTCTTGCCGCGCGAGGTCACAAAAATGAATTCCTCGATCCCGGCCTCGCGGGCTTCGTCGATGGCATATTGGATCAATGGCCGATCCACCAACGTCATGATCTCTTTGGGGATGGACTTGGTTGCGGGCAGGAACCGTGTGCCCAAACCGGCGACTGGAAAAATTGCCTTGGTAACTCTACGCGTCATGAAAACGGCCTCCGATACAATACTGTTACACTTACACGATTCGTGAAGATTTTCGCTGATATCTGTCAAACACAGGCGGCTACGGGCGCCCGAAGCGGGGCAGCAAAGTGCCGGTTGACATGGCTTGGTTCAGACCTTTGTGATGCTGCGTTTCTAATCTCGTTCAAATTCCGTGCCTTGCCCCGTGGTGTCCTGAATCAACTGGTTTCCAATTGTTTCGCTTTTTCGGGGTAATCGGGCCGTTTCTTGAATTCTGTCCAATCATTGGAAAGAGTTTCCGAAAATGAACCAGACTGTTGCTTGATCGCTTTCCGCTCCTCCGTGAGGTCGGTGCCCCCGGAATAGAGCCAGCGTTTGACCGGGACGTGCTTGAGCGTGTTCACCACCTTGTGGGCGCCGTAGCGCCGCAAACGGGTAACCGCCCCCTGCACCACGCGCGCCGCGGCCAGGTTGCGCGGCACCTTGGCCGCGTTCACCTGGGTGCTGATCAGCGATGGGTCGGGCGGCATGTATGCGAGGTCCAGGATATCGCAAAGCTCCCGACAAAAGGCCTCGGGATCGTCGCGCAGCTGCTGGTAGGACATCAGGTAAACCTGATCGGGTCCAAAGTGCTCCTGCCAGCCGGGCGCGTATTTCGCGTAAAGCCCGGCCTCGATCACGTCCGGATATGTGCGCGCCATGTCGGCCAGCGACATCTTCGGGGCGCCACGCTTGCGGTAGTGGAAATAATGGGACACCGCCCGGTCGAACGGATCGCGCACGGTGCAGATGATCTTGGCCTTGGGCACCTGCCGCGCCGCCCGCTCCAGCGCGATCGGCTTGTGGAACAGCGACGGGGCCACTTCGACCCGCAGGCGCGTATCGGATTCCGGCGGGAACAGGCCCGCATACCAGCTGAACCCGCGCTCAAAGACCTTGTCGAAAAAGAAGGTCTCTTTCATGCCCTGGGGCAGGGCGACGTCGCCGCGTGATTCCAGGTAGGCATGGATCCATGTTGTTCCCGATTTGGTCGGTCCGACGAACAACGCGAAGGGATCTGTGATGGCCATGGGCTGTGATACCTTTACTACCTCAGGTCAGGCGGCGACCTGGTACTTTTCAAGTTCCTTTGCGGACACACCGTTCAATACCGTGCCCAGAAGCTTTGGCGGATGGATCGCGGCACGCCGCAGTTCCGCAGAGAGCGAAGCCGTTTTGGTCTGGCCCCAATCCGCCACGGCGACGAATCCCGACACGATCTCGGACATGGCGGCCGGGTCCGAGGATGACGCCATGGGCGACAGGTCGATGACCACCGTATCGAATTTGCCGGCCAGCGTGGAAATCAGCGATTTCAGCCGCGCCTGATCGAACGCTCCCGGATCAAGCGTCGCATCCACGTCCATGGATCGGTTCGGCAAGAAATACAGCGACGTGCGCTCGTCATACCAGAACGCCTGCTCGCTGCGGATGGCGGAATTCGTCATCCCGAGTTCGGCAATGCCGAAATGGGCGGAAGGGGCGATCTTTTCGGTCAGGAACAGCCCCGTCCAGTCGAGGTCGATCAGCAATGTCTGACTGCCGCCAACGGCCAGCATTTCGGCATAATTGACGGCGGCGATGCTGCGGCCACGGCTCTGTCTGTCCGAGATGAACCCGATGATCTTCGGTTGCCTCTGCTCTCCGTCGGAAATCAGCGCCTGCATGTTGTCGGCCTCGACGTTCACGCGCCGTATCGTTTCGGAAAACGGCGACAGCGGATTGGTGATCGCCGCGTACATCTGTGGCACTTCGTGGGTCAGCGCGACCCGGTTTTCGGGCAACGCGATCACCTGATGCTGGATGTCGCGCTGACGGGCCGGCACATGGATGGTGGGTAGCCGCAATTGTCCCCCGCCTTTTGCCTGGGACGGCACGGGGTCGTCATGGCTAGGCAAGATCCCAAGGAACGGCGCGCGCGCCGCGCGCAGCAACTGGTCGGAATTGCGAATGCGCCCATCCGAGGATTCGATGGCAAATGCACTGCCAGCGCCCAGCGTGACCCCGATCAGGATGGCCAGCAATCCCAGGCGGGAAAGGCCGGGCCCATCGGGGAATTCCGGCTCGAGCGCATATTCGATGATTGTGGCCTCTGTGGTCGGAAAGCTCTGTTGCTGGACCGTACGCAGGTAGCTGCCCAGGTAATTCTCGTGCAGTTCCTGATAGATGCGCGCTTCACCTTCAAGGCGTCTGAGTTCGACCTCGATGGCGTTGGTGACATTGCCGCCACCGTCGGCGCGGGCCGTCTCGAAGGTCGTCTCGGCCGCGCTGAACGCGCTCTCGGCATCGGCTGCCCGCGCCTCGGCATCGGACAGCAGGTTGGTCAGGACATAGACACCGGTCGACTCGAGTGACTCGATCCGGCTGGTCAGGGTTTCGATGGCGTCGGCGTCAGAGGGATCTTGCAGCAATTCGTTTGCCAGGCTTGCCCGCGCAGCTGCCGCTTCTTCCATCAAGGTGCTCAGGGGCTCCGATGCGAGGCTTGGGGGAACCCCACGCAAACCACGATCGCTTTCGATGATGGTCCTCAGACGCAGAACATCCGTTTGTGCCCGCGACCGCTCGGCCATCGCGTTTTGCAGGTTCTGTCGCGCGGATTGCAGCATGTTAGCGGTCTGCGACGACTCCAACGCCTCGGCGCCGCCACCGCTCAGCTGTTCCATGCGCCGCTCGACGTCTATGGCCTGCGCGTTCAGTTCTGCCATGCGCTCGTCGAACCAATCTGCAGCGCGCGAGGCGGTTTCCTGGCGCAGGTTCAAACGATTGTTGATATAAGCCTCGGCCACCGCGTTGACGACCTGGGCCGCAAGCTCTGGCGAAGCCGACGAAAATTCGATGCGAATGATCAAGGTCTGTGCGTTTCGGCTGACCGAAAGGTTGTCGCGCAGGCGTTCCACGGCGGTCTGAAACAGCTCGGCTTCCGACGGGGGCTCGGAGGCTTCCTCTGGCGGTGAGATACTGTCCAGGAACTCGGAAATGCGGTCCTGAGTGGGCGTTGTCGGCGACGCCATGAAGGCTTCGTTCTGACTTAGGTCGAGATCGTCGACGACACGAGACAACAGGTAGGGCGCCCGGATCACCTGCAGCTGGCTTTCGACAACCTGGCTGCTCAGGTCCAGGTTCCCGAAGATTTCGTCGCTTCCGAACGGATTCACATTCTGTTCATCCAGCAAGATCCGCGAACTTGCGGTGTAGATATTGGGTGTGATGCTGTTGAGGAAGACGACGACGCCCAGACAGATGGCGACCATCGCGGCAATCAGCCAAAGCCAGCGCCGCATAAGGCGCAACACGCCCTTGAAATCGAAAAGTGGTGCCTGCGCGCCGTTGGAATGCCCCTGCATGTCCTCGAGCGGGATCGGCATGATGCGCGCTTGCAGCGCATTGCTGCGTCCTTGGCCACGGCTGTTGTCGTTCATCGGGGTCTCCTTCTGGCCCGGTCCGCCTTGATCGTGCAGTCCTGCGCACGACGCTGCGAATTCCGTCCCGTAGCCACAAACTCTCTTGTCCCCCGGGGGCGGGGGAAACCTCTTCCCGGCACTGCGCCGGGCACAAATATCAATTCGAAATGCTTACGTTCACCACATCACCGGGGAACAATTGCGTCTCCGGCCTTGCGGCTATTTCCTGCGCCTGTCCTCCGACCTGGCGGAAGACGACGATCTGCGGCGCACCAGTCGTGGTGTCATCCTGGTCCAGGGTCACCGGCGCTGCCGACGTCAGATCGATACGAACGCGCAATTGCGATGCTTCTTGCGACAACTGCTGAAGACGTGCCTGTGTCTCCAGGGCGCGTTCACGTGCGGACTGGTTGCGTTCGAGAACCAGCTCGCGCCGAACCGCCTCGGCCTGAAGCCGATCCGCCTGGACGCTGCCGAGCCTCTCGATGGCTTGCAGGTAAAGGCGACGGGACTGGGTCAGCAATTCACTGGACACGATGCGCCGTGCCACCAGGTTTTCGACACGGGTGACCTCGGCCTCTTCGGTTGCGGCGATCTCGGCCATGGTTTCTTCGCGGCGCAGGGCGGCGATCACACGGGCCTCTGCATCCTCGACGCTGCGGTCCAGGAAAGACAATTCCTCGTTGAGGATGTCCGCAGAGGTAGAGATCTGGCTGCGCGCCAGCGCTATGGCGCCCTGGATCAGGTCCGGGCGGGCGTCCAGCGCCTCGAGTTCGGAAATATCGATGACCTCCGATCCAGCAAGGATGGATTCATAGACCGCGATCTCTGCAAGCACGCCGACGAGTTCGGCCATCAGGACCTGGGGATGATTGCGCACCTCTGCGCTGTTCAGCGCGGACTGCCCTTCGTTTTTCAGCCCCTCGGCGGCGGCGATTGCCTGCCGGGCGGTCATGCCGACCGAGAATTGCTGCTGGCCCGGGCGGTTCACGGACCCATCCACGAAGATCGGTCGGTATTCTGCGACTTCAACCATCACTTCTTGCGGTTCTACCGAAACCAGCAGGGATTCCCCGTTCACCCGTTCCCGGAACACGGACCCGGTCATCAAGATGGGAATCTGTTGGCGCAGTTCGTTGATCGTCTGACCCTGCACGTTCATTTCGCCAAGCAGCGGCAGGAATATGCTTCCGTCTGCCCCAATCGTGACGGTTCGGTCGAATTCTGAATTGGACAGGAAGGACACGGTCAGGCTATCGCCCGGACCCATCGGGTATCCTTCTTGAGCCGACACGGGCATGGCCCAGGCCATCGACCCCAAGCTCACGGCGAGCACTACCTTTACGACATTACCAAAACGCATCTGACAATTTCCCTAAACAATGCATCAATCACTACACGATTCGGCCCAAAGAATAACGATCAAAATCATTCCGGCCCCATCAAGAACTATTTGTTTCGTCATCGAATACGATATCCATATACGCCCCTACAACGGCATCGTGCCCGTAAATCAAGGCCCTTTTTGCTGCGCGCGCAGCATAATCGTGCCGCGCTGCGTCATTGCAGAGAGTGGACATCGCCGCAGCCATGGCTGCCCGATTTTCCATCGGAACCAGCAATCCGTGCGCATGTGCCGACCACGGAGGGCTCGTTTGGGCCGTGGCATCCAGAATTTCGGCCGGCCCGGACGGGCAATCGGTGGCAATCACCGGACAGCTCAACGCCAGGGCCTCGACCAGCGTGTTCGGAAACCCCTCGGCGCGCGAGGCTGACACAAGGGCGCGGGCCTTGGCCACGACGGGATAGGGGTTGGCGACGAAGCCGGCGAACACCACCCGGTCGCTTATCCCCAATCTGTCGGCCTGCGCGCGCAAGTTGGCCTCTTCCACACCTTCCCCCAGCAGCACCAGGGGCGGGGCGCCCGGCACGTCGGCATAGGCATCGAGCAACAGGGCGAAATTCTTGTTCGGGACCAGACGTCCCATGCCCAGGATGAAATCCTCGGGCAGCTCGAATGGGGCAGGCTGCGCCGCAAGCGTGCGCAGCCGTGCCGCGTCGATGGCGTTTCCGATGACTGTAACCCGGTCGCGCGCGACGCCGAAATTCCGTGACAGATCCGTAGCCACGCCTTCGCTGACCGCAATGACACCTGCCGCGCGCGGATAACTCAGGCGTGTGATCCATCTCAGGATCGGCGCCGCGCGCGACCCGGCGATATGGCTGGAGGTATTGACCCGTTCACTGATCAGCGCCCGATGACCGAACCAGCGCGCAAGCCAAGCATTGAGAACATTGGCCCGCGCCAGGTAGCTGATGCAGACATCGGGGCGGTTGGCCGTGATGCGCCAGTGTCTTGCGAGCTCGATCAGGCTGCGCCCCAACTTGCCCCGACCATCCAGCGTGCGGATCGTCAGGTCTTTCGGCAGGGTTTGCACCGTCGGCAAGTCGTCAAGCAAGATGAGTTCGACGGCATGGCCGTGCAATCGCGGCAGCAGGTGTTCGAGAAGGTTCGCCATCGCCCGCTCGGCGCCGCCGCCCTCCATCGAGTTGATCAGGAAACTGATACGCCGCGGCCGGACCGTGGCACTGCGCAACAGGTCTTTTCCCTTATGGAAGTCCAGGGCCGTCATGCGGCATGCCACCGGGATGACTGGTAGGCAGCGGTGCGGCGCGACGTGAAGGCCGGGGTGTAGCCCAGGCGTGCGTCACGCAGTTGAACGAAAGCGACAACGGTGAGCACCCAGTAGATGCTGTTGTGCAAGAGCAAGAAGGATCCGGCGAAATTCCCGATCAATGAAAAGATCACGACCGCCAGCGCCATGGTCGAGATCTCGGGCTGGATGCCACGCATCAGGCTCCGGAACGCCATGACTCCGACGCTGAACAGGAACGTCAGGGTCAATGCCAGCCCGACAAACCCGATATCCACCGCAAGATCGAGAAACCCGTTATGGGCATGTCCAACATCGATGCCGGTCAGGGCGGCAATGGTCGGGCGTACCTTTTCCCAGCCGGCGCCGAATCCGCCGCCCAACGCCATGTTCCCTTCAAGGGCGAGGATGACGCCTTCCCAGATTTCCGTGCGTCCGGTCAGGGTGGCGTCGCGCCCCAGGGCCCCCAGGACATATTCAAAGATGAGCTGGGCCGACAACACGCCAATCACCACGATCGGCAGGATCGAGATCAGCACCACCGTTCGCGTCATGGGCATCATCGTGCGCATGGACAGCAGCACCAGCACCGAAGCCGGCACGGTGGCCACCAGGAGAATCGCCTGGGACGAATTCGATTTCGAGATCATGAAGACGGCCAGCACGACAAGCGCGAGCGTCCCCCAGCGCAGGCGCGGGCCACCAACGCGGAACACAAACCCGATCATCAGCAGGGACGCCGCAAACGACGCCACGCGCCCGAAATCGTTCTTGTGCCCGAACAGCCCGCGCCAACTGCCGGCGTGGTGTTCCGCGAACAGGTCGTAAGCCTGGTGAATTCCGCGACTTGGCGCGGCCATGACGACCACGAAACTCGCCGCGATGACGGTGGCGGCCATCGCGACAACCAGGCCGAGCAGCTGTTTGGGTGTGAAACGGAGGGCGAGCCAAAGGGCAAATGCAGTGCTCAGGCCAAGACCCGCGGACCGCCTGAACGACAAGGAGAGGTTGTCGGTCCACCCCATGGACGCCGCTGCAACCACAACGGGGATCAGGGCGAACCAGTAAAGCCCGAAGATCCGCCCCGTGGCGTTTCGCATCGCCAGCAGGCCGAGAATGGAATAGAGCCCAAGCGCGGCGCCCATTGCCTGCACCAGCGGCGCCGACGTCGCCGCCTGCGGGGCAAGGAACGTGTTCAGCGCCCCTGACATGAACAGCAAGCCGACATATGCGATTGCATATTCCACCATCTGAAACCGTGATGTCATGCGCCCGCCCTCGCCAGAAATGCGTCGGCAATGCGTCCGATGTCATAGCGTGATGCAATGCTCGCGATGCGATGCCGGTCGGCTGCAACCCTTTCGGGATCTTGCGCCTCGAGAAGGGAGGTCATGACCTTGGCCATCGCGGCCGCGTCACCCACGCCCACGATCCGGTCCGGAAAGTCCTCGCCGATGATTTCGCGTGCGCCACCGCCAGCACAATCGGTCGAAACCGATGGCACCCCGGCGGTCACTGCTTCGATCAGGGCATTCGGAAACCCCTCGGTCACCGAACTCAGCAAGAACATGTCGGCGCGGACGAGGTATGAGAAACGATCCATTCGGAACCCCGAGAAATCCACACGGTCATCAATGCCGAGATCGCGCGCCAAAGCCTCGAGCGCCGTCTTCTCGGGTCCTTCGCCAAGAACGATCAGCCGCAGGTCGGGCCGCGACAACGCGACGGCGCGCAGCATCGTCGGATAATCTTTTTGAGGCACCAGCCGTCCGATGGCGACGGCGATGGGCCGGTCTTCGCCGAACCATGCATGGTCGGGGGCCGAATTGCGCGCTGCGTCCATCTGCTGCGCGTCCGGTGCCGGATTGTGAATGACCGCGGCCTGTGTGCCGTCCAGGTTGGCCACTGCGACGATATCGCGTGTCACCTCGGCCGTGTTGCCAATGACGGCGTATGCCGACGGGTAGAGAAACCGCACGGCTGCCTTGAGCAGGGTCTGCCGGATCGGGTCAAACTCACGAACAAAGGTGCTGAACTGGTTGCGTTCGCACACGACGACACGTGTGCCGACACCCGCTATCCGTGCCGCCGCCAGCGCCGTCACGTTCGACCGGGTGAGCGCCGATATCAGAACATCGGGCGCATTCGTCTTCAGGTACCTGACCAGGCGGGGCAGGGCGAGCGCCGCCTTCGGCGCGCCCAGAACGTGGAGGGTCACATCCCCGGACAAGAGGTCGCGCAACGGGCCCTTGTCCTGGTTCACCACCAAAACGACATCGCGCCCGCACGACACGATATGATTTGCGAGACGGATGAAGATACGCTCTGCGCCACCGCCGGCAAAGGACGGAAGGTAGAAATGAACGCGGTCATCGCCGGAACGTGAAGGCGTCATAAAAAGACCTTTTCAAACATAAAAACGTTCCGCCCCCGGCTCGGGACGGAAACAAACCGGTTAAACGAACATGCTTGCGATATTGACTCTCACGCGGCACCAAAGCAAGGCTCAAGTGGATATGGATGCTGCAATGCAGCGATATTTTCATAAGTCTTTGACCCAAGTAACGATTTATCCCGACTTTGGGGCATTTTTAAGGAGGTTTCGTCAATGACAGGCCCGGATGACAATCGGCCAGGCGACACCGACCCCCCCAACGCGGCGCGAAAGGGTCTGACCGGAAGAAGCCTCAACAGCCTTTTGTGGCTGTTCGCCGGTGGCGGTATGGAGGCGATCCTCAAGATCGTGGTCCTGCTTATCCTGGCCCGCCTGCTGCTGCCCGAGGAATTCGGTATCGTCAGCGCCGCGCTGACGATCGTCGCACTTGCCGAAACCCTGGGACGGGTCGGGGTGGCGCCGTCGATCATTCAGGTCAAGGAATTGACCCGCGACCACGTGGCGACGGGTTTCGTGACGACCGTTGCCACCGGCGCACTGATGGCGGGCATCGTGTATCTGCTCGCGGGGCCGATCGCGGCCCTGTACCAGATCCCCGAAGTCGAACCCCTGATCGAGGCGTTTTCGGTCTTGTTCATCATAAAGGGTCTGGGCCTGGTCAGCGAAGCCATGCTGCAGCGGAACATGCGGTTCCGCGAACTGGCCGTGATCCGTCTGCTCAGTTATTTCCTGGGCTACGGGACCGTCGCCGTCACCATGGCACTGCTGGGTTACGGCGTTTGGGCGCTGATCGTCGCGCAGATTGCGCAGGCCACGCTGCAGACGGTCATCTACCTGATCTTCGCGCGCAGAGGCCTTGCGGTCGGGTTCAATTGGCCCGTTTTCTTGACGATGCTGCAATTCGGGCTGGGGATCACCCTTTCGCGCGTGGGCAACTACCTGTCGCAGAACGCCGATTACTTCATTGTCGGGCGATTTCTCGGCCCCGAGGCGCTTGGCTATTATTCCCGCGCGTACCTGCTGTTGAAACAGGCGGCCCATCTGGTGGGCGATGCCGGCGATCAGGTGTTGTTCCCGACATTGGCCAGTATCCAGGACGACAAGAAACGTCTGGAACGGGCCCTGAACCTCGCCCTGTCGCTGACGGCGATGACCCAGATCCCCGTTACGGCGCTTTTGGTGGTGGCGGCGCCCGAAATCATCCTGACGTTGATGGGGCCGCAATGGGATCAGGCGGTGCTGCCGTTCCAGATCCTCATAAGCGTCATGTTCTTTCGGACCGGGTATCGATTCGTGAATTCGATCCTGCGCGCGGCCGGCCGGGTCTATATCGCGGCACTGTGGCAGTGGGGTTATGCCGCGATGGTGATCGCGGGGGCCTGGGTCGGGCAGGCGTTCGATCTTTGGGGGGTGGCCACAGGCGTTTCGGGCGCCGTTGTGTTTTGCCATCTGTCGGGTCTGATGCTTGTGAAACGGTTCGTGGGCGTCGGCAGCGGCAAGAGCCTTGCGCGTCTGGTCGCCTACACGCTGTTTGCCGGGCTGATCGCAGCGGCATTCATCGGTCTGAAAATGGGCCTTGTGGCGCTTGGACTTGCTTCGGGCTGGATCCTTTTGCTGATGGTGGTTGTTTTCGTGGCTGTCTACGGCGTGTTGTTCACGGTGATGCCCACTCTGTTCGGGGAAGAGGGTGAGGTGCTGAAGGACCAGACTCTCAAGGCGGTGCGACGCCGTCTTGGAAAGAAAAAGTAAATCGCGGGGGGATCAATGCCAGCGTTCCGTATCGGTGCCAAAAGACTACTGTTCATCCATATCCCGAAATCCGGCGGGACCTCGATCAATGCGTGGCTGTCCGAGAAATCGGATCAGAGCCTGTATCAAAAACACCGGCCCACGGAATTTCCCTGCGTGCCCCAGCATTTCCACGGTGACCTGCTGGACAAACTGTTTGCGCCGGGATTTTTCGACTACAGTTTCTGCGTCACGCGCAACCCCTATGCCCGCATCCTGAGCGAGTACAACTACCGCATAACCCGGCCCCGCCTGAAGAACCGGATCTTTCCGAAACCGTCTTTCGAACGGTGGCTGCGGACGGCGTTCGCGGGGTTCTCGCGCAATGCCTACATGCATTCCAACCACATTCGTCCACAGCACGAATTCCTGATCGAGGGCACCGAATTCTTTCGGCTGGAAGACGGGCTCGATCCGTTGCGCACCCGCCTTGCAGAGGTGACCGGGGCAACACTGGATGCCGAAGTGCCGCGCAAGAATCCGTCGATCAAGACCGCGACCAGCTTTTCCCAAGCATCGGCCACCCTGATCCATGCATTTTACGCCAGGGATTTCGAGGTCTTCGGATATGACGCCGCCAGCTGGAAAGATCTCTAGGCGTCACAGCCACTGACGGCGCAACCGGAATCCTGTCCAGCGATACCGGCCGCTGGTCGCGACCCCGTTGACCAGTACGTTTTCCAGTTCCAGATCGCCGGCCGATCCGGTGACCAACGTCGCGGCTTGCGAGTGCGTGATCTCGCCGCCTTCGATCTTCAGGGTGGCATCCCCCGTACCGTCAGGCCCCGAACCGAACCTGATGGGCGACATGTCTTCGGTCGCGTGCAGCGTGCAATCGCGCGCGGTCAGATTGCCGGCGAGCCACAGGCAGGATCCGTCATTGCCCGGGCGGCTTACCGGTTCTGTCATCACGCAGGATTCGATCAGGTTGCCGGGATGGTGGCTCCAGATCCGGATGCCCAGCTTGCACCGGGTCGTGGTGCACCCGATCATGTGCACGCCTTCCGATTTCAGGTCGAAACCGCCATCGCCCATTTCGGATGCATGGCAATCCTCGATGCGAATGTCGTGGGTGTCTTCTTCCAGCACCAAACCATCGCCCTGAATGTAGGGTGATCCGCGTTCCTCGGCGCCAAGGCTGTTGATGGCATTGGCCAGCCGCACTCGGCGAAACGTCAGGTTGCGCCCGCGCACGACCGCGATGATCTGGCATACCTGCCCGCCGCCACCGTCAAGGAAATCCGCATCGAGGTCGAGGTCGCGGAATTCCGCGTTGGACAGATCGCGGAACCGGGCAAAGCCCCGGATCAGGCCCACCGCGCTGCACCGTTCGACGGTCAGGCCGTCCAGCGATGTGCCGCCGTCGGTTTCGATCACCCGGCCTGCCTGTCGCGCGTGAATGTCCGAAAACGTCAGGTTGCGCAGTTCGCCATCGGCCTCGATGCTGAAAAAGCCGTTGGCACCCGACCTGTCATAGGCCGGGCCCGCGATGGACAGATTGGACGATGCCGGGCCGAAGGTGACAAAGGGTCGGCCGCGCACATTCGGGCGCTCGCCGGGTTCGGTTTCGTTTCCGATCATCCGAAATACCGCCGCGTCGTCCTGCGAGGCCGCGAGAGAAAACCCGTCCGGATCGCTGACGCGCCCGAAGGTCAGGTAAAGAGGTGCCTCTGCCGTGCCCCCGGCATCCCACAACAGCTGGTCGCCGAACCAGTCTTCGGGGGTGTCGGACTCGCGCACGCCAAGAAAGAAGGACTGACCGGGCGTCGCCTGTGCCGCGAACCGTCCGACCGACAGAAAGGGAGCTGCGTTTTCCCAATCCCGTCCGTCCGCGTCGCCCGCGCCATCGGGCAGGAAACATGCGAATTGCACCGCCTGCGCGCCATCGGTCTGGGCCCATCCCGCGCAGGGCAACATGGCCACCGATGTGACGAGCCCGGACAGGACCGAACGGCGCGACATGACCATACCCCGCCCAAGGGAGCGGGTCTTGACCTCTGGTCGCTTGAAGGCTGTGTGAAGAGCCATGACGCCTCCTAGCCTTGCCCGACCTTCTTCACGGATTGCCGGTGAAAGGACGCAAAGTGAAGGATCCTGGGTTGTGCTTCGGTCTTTTTCCAGATCCACAGGTATTTCCGGTACCTGACATTGTACTCGGGTGGCAGGGTACAGATCTGAAGCTCGGATTCCCATAGCAACTCGCGCAGGGTGACCTGATCCTTTCTGAAACCGGCGGTCTTGTAGGCCTCTTTCCACGCATTCAGAAAGGCCATGACCGGTTCGTTCGACTTGTACAGGATCACGCCGCCGTTGAATTGCGGGAATGCGTCGGGCAAGGCGGTGCGCCAGACTGCGGTGGTGACCTCGCGGTTGCGGGTATGGGCATGCGCCAGTGCCACGTCGAACCGGTCGAGAAGTTCGAAGAGGTCACGAACATCGGCCACGAACCGCACGTCGGTATCCACATAAAGCGTGCGGTCGAACCGCGTCATCGGCAGGCAATCGACCTTGGATCGGCGGTGCGGAGCGTCGATCATGGTGACCTTGTCGAACACCGACATGTCAAATCCGTGCGCATCGTCACAATACAGATCGACAGCGATGCCGGGCATCACGGCCTTGGCGCTTTCGGCGGCGGCGATGGCGGCATGCACGAATGGCTTGCCGGCTGCGATGAACAAGATGCCGGTGGAATCTCCGGCGGTGGCGGTGTCATGTTCCGAAGCGTCGGTCATTTCTGCCAAATTCCCTAACTAACCAATTAAAAAATACAAAAAATCTATTCCCAACACGTAGCCACCATGGGCAATCTACACAAGCCCTGCGCCCCGATGGTCCTGCGTGGCCGCGCAATCAGGTCAGCGGAGCCTCGTGGGCGCCCGATAATTCATCACATAGTCTATAGATCTTGATGGTTTCATCGGCAATTGACGACCAGTTGAACGCTCGGTCCAATGTCTCGACCGGGATCGGCTCGGCGTCATCCCGCAACCGATCTCCAAGGGCGTCGACATCTCCGACGGGGAAATAATGGGTGTCGCCCAGTCCCAGGTCCTTGTTCGGCTGGATATCGCTGAGCAAAAGCGGCGCGCCCATCGCCCAGGCCTCCAGCGCGGCGATCGGCAGCCCCTCGTGGTGGGACGCGAGGATGAACAGTTTCGCGTTTGCAAGCAGGTGCGCGACCTGCGCTTGTGGCTTGCCGCCGGCCAGGATCACACCGGGATGGGCCAGATCCTCCAGTTCCTTGTCATGGTCCGAATTGCTGTGTCCGCCCACGATCACAAGGGGCGCGCCGGCGCCCGATTGCTTGTGTGCGCGGATCAGGTCGGCAAAACCCTTTTCCGGGACCAGCCTGCCGACCGACACCATGTATCCGCGCTCGGTCAGACCAAGCGCGCGCAGCGTAGAAGGTCCGTCGGCGGCCAGCGCCCGCGCGATGATGTGATCGGCGCCGTTGGGCACGTAGTGGATCCGATCCGCCTTGTCGGGATAATCGGCCCGCAACCGTTCGGCCAGGCTGCGCGACACCGCGATGGTCCGCGCGGCACTGGCGACTCCGATCCGCTCTCCCAGTTGCAAGATGCTCCGGGCGAACCTGTTCCATTTGGCGCGCCGGAAATCATCGCCGTGATGGGTCAGGATCACCGGCATGCCCAATAGGCGCGCGAGAGGGGCCAGAAGCCCCGGACCGATGGCATGGATGTGGACGCAGTCAGCCCGCGCCTGGAACCGCGCCCGCACGATCGCAACGAACGTGTTCGAGATGGTTTCGAAATACTTGCTGCGCATGGCAAAGGCGGGGATCACTTCGATGCCTGTGCTGGTCTTGTAGCGCGTTTTCCCGATGTAGGGTTTGCGGCCATAGACCACGACATCGACGTCGCGATGCTGGCGGGTCATCTTGTCGAAAAGGTTTTCGCAATGCGTCTCTATTCCGCCGGACACATCGGGAATACCGCGCAAGCCGATAACACAGACCTTCATGAAAAATTCCTTGCCGACTGAAATACACCAGCCGGACAAAACGCGGCGGTACCCTTAAAAAATATGTCTCAGCGTCGCGCATTCTCTTCCGACACGCAAGAGACCAGCACCGCAATCCCGCCGCATCAGGGCCGGTCCGTTGCCCTTGCGGTCGGCCATGATCTGCGGGAATGGTGCTTGGAAAACCGGCTTCACCATGGGTCCGGACCGCCGTAAACAAGCCTCGAGCCCTGGCATTGTTTACGATTTGGAAACAGTCTTGTGTGGCTTTGCGGACAAAAATGGCAGCCTTGGGGACCTTGGAAAGGCGAAAAGCTGCCGATTTTTGGGCAGAAAGTTTATATTAAAATCAATAGTTTAAGGAATTAACCCCCTGATCCCGGGGGATTTGGCGCAACACCCCATTGCTGCATCACGTTTTTGTGCAATTATGGTTCCGAGGCGAATTCGAGGATGAGGCCTCGCCACGAGGTCCAAACGTGCAGTGTCGAGTATTCGAGCCAGACAACAACAATATGGGCGCACCAGAATGCACGAGAACCCATCTGAAGACGTTGGTCGCGCGATGCCGGGCAAACGCGACGGTGTGGATCGGTTTGCCATCATCGCACGTAACGTCATGGTCTGGGGATCGGTCATCGTCAGTTTCGGGATCATGAACCTGCTGGCCTCGATCATCCGTTAGATCATTCCGGCCGATATCGAACACTCGCGGATCGACCGGCCCGCAATGTGCCCGCGGTCCGTTCAGGGTGCGCGTCGGATGGTGATCGTGCCGATTAGGCTGAGGCCTTGCGCAGAAAGTATGCCAACACCAGCCCGATCGCCACGCCGCCCGCGTTCGCCACCAGGTCGGACAGGCTGCCGCTGCGACCGATCAGGGGCTGAACGAGCTCGATCAGGCCGCTCCACCCAATGACAGCCGCTGCCACCCAAATCGCAGGCGCCGTGCGGCCCACGGCCGCCGGCAGCGTTGCGGCCCCGTAGGCGAGAACATGGGCGATCTTGTCGGCCTCACCGGGATCGCCAACTCCACCGCGCGGCATCAGGCTGGCGATCGTGATGGCCATCATCGCCGCGACGGACAACGCGATGCCGTGGCGATCGGCGATCCGAAAAAGGGCGAGATATCGGCGTGGCATGGGCATCGGCCCACCAAGCAACCTGCCGCAACCCGATGCAAGGTAATTTGAGCCGGTCAAAGGTCACCTGATTGCGAAAAGACGCGGGCGGTGCCTATTCCCCCCAGCGTGCGTCGTGCAACTCGCTCACAACGGTATCGCGCAAGTCGTGCTCGGGCAGGTGGACCAGGTTGGCCGCGCGTTCCAGCATGATGGCATCTTTCAAGCCGCCGGGCATTTCCTTGCGCAAGACCCCCAGCATCTTGGGCGCCGCAAAGATCGCGAGGCGCTCGAACTCGGATGCAAGATGGTGTTTTTCCAGACGGGCCAGCGTGTCTTTTGCAAAGACTTCCATCTGCCGGTGCAACGGGTCGGAACCCGGCTCCATGGCAGACCGCCGTCCGTCCGCGCCGGACGCAAAACTGCGTCCGGGCTTGTCGGCCATGATCTCGCCCAGCTTGGTTGATGTGTCCTCGCTGACCAGTGCGACCGGGGCAGGGCGGTCCTTGCCTTCCAACCCCTTGAGGATGAACGCGTGGGTGCCGTTGCTTACCAGGGCCCATGTGCTTGGTCGGTGCATCTCTCCATCCCTTTCGATCAAGGCGGCATCTGACACAACCCAATCAGGCGCGGGACATGGTGTCATTGAGCAAGGTCAATCCGGTGCAGGAATAGGCCGCAACGCTTGCGGCAGAGAGAAAGCGCGCGATCGCGGCGCCACCCGCCCGCACAGGGGGTCTCAGTCGGATCGAGAGAACGCGGCGACCGCCTCGGCAAGACAATCCATGGCATCCAGCGGTTGCGCCCCGGCGGCCAGCGCATCGGGCATGAGCGAGAATTCGGAACACCCGATGATCTGCAGACCGGCGCCCTGGTCCAAGAGATCCCGCGAAGCGCGGCCCAACACCGCGCGCGCCTGTGCGGTCACCCCTTGCGCCTTGATGATCCGAATACCCGCCAACAAGCCATGATCGTCGTTCGGCCACGCGGGTCGCAGCCCGACAGCTTCCAGGGCTTTGTCAAAAAGCCGGGTGGGCCGGGTCGCGGGCGAGGCCAGTATTCCGACGCACGCATTCGGCGGCGCAGCGCGGCGCGCGGCGTCAGCGGTCAGGGCAATCATGTTCAGGAATGGCACCGACACCTGGGATTGGATGTCGTCCAGATAGGCATGGGCCGTGTTGCAAGGCATGGCCAGCGCGGCGACACCAGCGCGTTCAAGTCGTTGCGCCATGTCGATCAGAACCGGGGCAGGGCTGTCGCCGGTCCCTTCGATCAGGTGCGCTATGCGCGACGGGACCTGCGGGTTCATATCGATCAACAACGGGATGTGATCGGCGTCATCCTTCGCCTGCACAGCCGCCAGCAGCCGTTGCTGTAGCAAGATCGTTGCCTCCGGTCCCATGCCGCCCAGAACACCGATGACGCGCTTGCGGCCCATCCCCTCAGCCCGTCACCCAGCGATCGGAGTGATCGAATGCAAAGTCGTAGCCGAACAACCCCACCGATCCGCCCGTGTGCAAAAAGACCACCCGCTGGCCCTCGAACGCGCCCTTGCGGGCCAGGTCGATCAGGCCAGCGGCGCCCTTGGCCGAATATACCGGGTCCAGCAAGATGCCTTCGAGTTCGGCGAACATCTTGATCGCCTCCAGCCCGCTTTGCGTTGGCAGGCCGTAGCCGTCGCCCACGTAGTCGGTATTCGCGACGACGTGCTCGCGGGTGACAACGCCCGCACAGCCGAGCTTGTCCGCGGTGCGGACCGCCAGGTCATAGACCATCTGCTCTTGCTTTTCGCGTGGGGCCCGGGTGCCGATGCCGAGGACCGGTATGCCGGAATTCAACGCGGCCAAGCCGGTCACCAGTCCCGCCTGCGTGCCGGATGACCCTGTTGCATGCACCAACCGGTCGATCCTCAGGCCGCGATCATTGGCCTGACCCAGCAATTCCAGCGCGCAATTGGCATATCCCAGCGCACCGGTCGGGTTCGACCCGCCGCCCGGTATCACGTAAACGGTTTTTCCCTTCGCCCTCTCGGCCTCGGCGGCGCGTTCCATTTCTGCGGGCATGTCGTGGCCGCCCGGAAATTTCGCGGTCGTGGCGCCATGCAGATGGTCCAGCAAGACGTTGCCGTTCTCGTTGTAATTGGCGTTGTTGTAGCCTGTGCGATCTTCTAGCAGAATGTGGCAGGCCATTCCCATTCTGGCTGCAAAAGCCGCCGTTTGCCGCGCATGGTTCGATTGGGTCGCGCCCTGGGTCATCACCATGTCGGCGCCCATGTCTTCGGCCTCGGCCATCAGGAACTCCAGCTTGCGGGTCTTGTTCCCGCCCGAAGACATGCCCGTGCAATCGTCACGTTTGATCCAGATCTCCACCCCCAGTTCCTTGGACAGGCGCGGCATGGGTTCAAGCGGCGTCGGCAAATGCGCCAGGTGAACGCGGGGATAACGGGAAAAATGCATTTTTTAAGGTCTCTCTGTGCGGGTGCCCTCGGGCCACGCAACGGTGGTGCCAGCAAATGCGCCTTGCGGCAATACGATGTTGGAGAATGGTTCCGCGGGGAAGGGCGGCGGCGGACGCGTCAGATCCCGTCGCGCAGTCCGGCCACTGCCGCGCGGTAGGTGCGCGTGATCGCGTCCCGGCGGATGTGGCGGCCGCCGGTGACGACATGGCGGCCGGCCGACCAGACGTCTTGCACCATGTCCGTGCCACCCGCGAAGACAAAGCTGTCCAGCGTCGTGTCCCCGCTCAGGCCGGACAGATCGGGGTGGGTCGTGTCGAGCGCCAGAAGATCGGCCCACTGGCCGGCCTCGATCCGCCCGCTGCCGCGCCCGGCGGCCTGTGCGCCGCCCTCGGCCATGGCTTGCACCAGGCGGCGCCCGGTAGAGCATTCGGGCGTGGCCAGCGCCGCGCGGCTGCCATCACGCAGGCGCTGCGTGGTGTCGAGCTGACGCAGTTCCTCGGCCAGCGAGATGCGGATGTTGCTGTCGGACCCGATCGCGATGCGGCCTCCGGCCTCCATCCAGCGCACGCCATCGAAAATGCCGTCACCCAGATTTGCCTCGGTCAGCGGACACAGCCCGGCCACGGCGCCCGAGGCGGCAAGGCCCAGGGTCTCGTGCGGTTCCATCTGGGTGCAGTGGATGAAGGTGCAGGTTTCATCCGCGCCCACTGCACCAAGCACCCATTCGACGGGCCGCGCACCCAGGGCTGCCTTGACCTCGTCCACCTCGGCCGGTTGCTCGGCAAGGTGCATATGGAACGGCGCGCGCCCCGCAAGCGTGCGCAGGTATGGCAGATCACGGGCCGCAACCGCCCTGAGCGAATGTGGCGCCACGCCGATGCGGGTATCCCCCGGCAGGGCCTGCAATGCTGAAGCTGCGCCTTCGTGCAGTCGCGTGAAACGGTCCGTATCATTGCCGAACCGCAGCTGGCCCGGACCAAGCGCGCGCCGGTCCAGACCACCGAATTCGTAGTGGACCGGCAGCAGGGTCAGGCCGCAGCCGGTGGTCTCGGCCGCGGCGGCGACCCGGGCACTGGTTTCGGCAAGCGCGTCGTAGGGCACGCCGCCGGGCGCGTGGTGCAGATAGTGAAACTCCACGTTGCACGCATATCCGGCCTCCAGCATTTCCATCTGCACGAAGGCCGCGATGGCCTCGATCTGGTCAGGGTCCAGGCGGTCGAGAAACCGGAACATCAACTGCCGCCAGGTCCAGAAACTGTCTGCCGCAGGCCCGCGCCGCTCGGTCAGACCCGCCATTGCGCGCTGGAACGCGTGGCTGTGGCAATTGGCCGGGGCAGGGACAAGCAGTCCGACCTGGTGGCCGCAGGGCGCGACGGACGGGGTCACATCGCGGATCCTGCCGCTGTCGACGCGAATCCGGACATCGTGCATCCAGGCATCCCCGACAAGCGCATGGCGGGCCCAAATCTGCTGCATCACACGCCTCCGCTGCTTGACACTCAAGATGTATATACATTAGCTGTTTCCCATCCCTTCGATCAAGTGGGAACCGCATGCTGCTGACCAATGCCACGATTGCGACCTTTTCGGCGTCCGGTCCCTATGGCCTGATCTCGGACGGCGCGGTGCTGATCGAAAACGGACGCATCGCCTGGGTCGGGCAGGGCGCGGATGCCCCGGCTTCACCGGTCGCGCGTGATCTGGAGGGGCGTCTGGTCACGCCCGCCCTGATCGACTGCCACACCCATCTTGTGCATGGCGGCAACCGCGCGCGCGAGTTCGAGATGCGGCTGCAAGGGGCTTCGTACCAGGACATCGCGCGCGCGGGCGGCGGCATCGTGTCCACCGTCGCGGCCACCCGCAAGGCGGACCACGATGAACTGCTGGCCGATGCCCTGCGCCGGGTCGATGCGCTGATGGCCGAGGGTGTAGGCACGGTCGAGATCAAATCGGGCTACGGTCTGGATCTGGAAACCGAGTTGCGCATGTTGCGCGTTGCGCGCGCCATCGGCCGCGCCCGGCCCGTTCGCGTGGTGACGTCATTTCTGGGTGCCCACGCCGTGCCGCCCGAATACACGTACCGCCCTGACGCCTATCTTGACCAGGTATGCCTGCCTGCCTTGCGCGCGGCCCATGCCGAGGGGCTGGTCGACGCGGTCGACGGCTTTTGCGAGGGGATCGCGTTTTCCGCCCCGCAGATGGCCCGCGTGTTCGATGTCGCGGCCGACCTTGGCCTTCCGGTCAAGCTCCACGCGGAACAGCTTTCGCATGGCGGGGGCACTGCGCTGGCCGCACGCTACGGGGCCTTGTCGGCCGATCATGTCGAATACGCGACCGCTTCCGATGCGATCGCGCTGGCCCGCGCGGGCAGCGTGGCCGTGCTGCTGCCGGGCGCCTTCTACACACTGGGCGAAACGCAGATGCCGCCCGTGGCCGCGTTTCGCGCCCATGGCGTTCCGATGGCCTTGGCGACCGATGCCAATCCCGGCTCTTCGCCGATGACCTCGCTGCTGCTCGCGGCCAATATGGGATGCACCTTGTTTCGCCTGACCCCCGAAGAGGCGCTGCAGGGGATCACAGCCAATGCGGCAAAGGCGCTGGGGCTCGCCGATGCGGGCCGTATCGCGCCGGGGCTGCGCGCCGATCTGGCGGTCTGGGATGTCGAACACCCCGCAGAGCTTGCCTACCGGATCGGCTTCAACCCGCTGTTCGAGCGCTGGTTCGATGGAAAGGTCACCCCATGAGCCTGGTTCCCGGTCAGGTCACACTCAGCCAGTTGCGCACGATCTTGCACGGCGCGCCCGTGGCGCTGGATGACAGCGCTTTTCCCGCGATCGAGGCGGCGCATGCGCTGGTGCAGCGCGCCGCGGCGGGCAGCGAACCGGTCTACGGGGTCAACACCGGTTTTGGCAAACTGGCCTCGATCAAGATCGCGCGCGACGACACGGCGACGCTTCAGCGCAACCTGATCCTCAGCCATGCCTGCGGCGTGGGCGAGGCGCTCGATGTGCCGACAACGCGGCTGATGATGGCGCTCAAGCTGATCTCGCTGGGGCGCGGCGCGTCTGGCGTGGCCCCTGCCACCGTGCGCCTGATCGAGGCGATGCTGGATCGCGGCGTGACGCCGGTGATCCCGGTGCAGGGGTCCGTCGGCGCATCGGGCGATCTGGCCCCGCTTGCCCACATGGCGGCGGTCATGATGGGCGAGGCCGAGGCGCGCGTGGGCGGTCTCGTGATGCCCGGGACCGAGGCGCTGGCCGAGGCCGGACTGACACCGGTCACCCTTGGCCCCAAGGAGGGGCTGGCGCTAATCAATGGCACCCAGTTTTC
>Ga0102938_10000585_pt1 | contig 26965 bp, 11 predicted proteins | sample SalPonR2_B_D2_MG_FD_84516 | JGI IMG/M metagenome (GOLD analysis project Ga0102938, IMG submission 84516) | Salt pond soil microbial communities from South San Francisco under conditions of wetland restoration - Salt Pond MetaG R2_B_D2_MG | ecosystem: Environmental > Aquatic > Marine >... | reverse complement strand
TGTTTACGCGATTGTTCATCGACGACTCTGCCAAGCAGCGGGCCATTCAAGTGGGACGCGTGCATCATGGCCGCAGCATCATGGACCTTGTTGCCGAGGATGCACGGCGTTTGAATCGCCACTTGGGCGCCAATGACCGCGCTCGACTCGATCAGTACTTCACCAGCGTCCGGCAACTCGAACGACGCTTGGCCGAATCGGAAGCGTGGGCACATCGTCCCAAACCGCAGGTCGATCGGAAGAAACCGGTCGACATCGGCAATTCGAACGATTTTATCGGTCGCCAAAAACTGATGAGCGACGTGATTCGTTTGGCGCTGCAAACCGATTCCACACGCTTTGTCAGTTACCATCTCGGAGGGTCGGGAGGCGTACTGCCGATCGCCGGTGTGGAAGAGGGCTACCATGCGCTCAGCCATCATGGCATGGACGAACAAAAGATGCAGCAACTGCAGTTGATCGAAACCGAAATTGTTGCCACCTGGGGACAACTGTTGCGAGACTTGGCTGCCACCGAAGACCACGGTCAGAGCTTGCTCGATCATACGGCGGTGATGTTAACGAGTAACCTTGGTAACGCCTCGAGCCACGACAATCGCAATATGCCGGTCTTGCTAGCCGGTGGCGGTTTCCGGCACGGCCAACACTTGGCGTTCGATCAGAAACACAATTACCCACTGCCTAACTTGTACGTCAGCTTGCTGCAGCGGGTCGGTCTACCGTTTGATCAATTTGCATCCGGCTCCTCGACGATGACCGGTCTGGAAATGATTTAACTCGCGTGAAGGAGAAGGACCTTGCCAACGATTGGTGAAGCCCTGCAGCATGGATGGCAACTCCAACAGCAAGGATCGGTCGGCCAAGCTGAATCGATCTATCGGCAGGTCATCGCACAGGCACCGCGGAGCGCCGAGGCTCATGTCTATTTGGGGTTGGCGCTGTTTGATCAACGACGTTTTGCCGAATCCGAAGCGTCCTACCGAGCCGGTTTGGCCATCCAGCAACATTTCCCCATCGCCTGGAATAACCTGGGCAATACGTTGCGGATGCAAAACAAAGTCGAAGCGGCCGATGAATGTTTCGCACGCGCCATCGAACAGCAGCCCGACTACCTCAGCCCGTTCAAGAACCGCGGCACGTTGTGGATCTGGGCAGGCGAAATTCAGCGCGGTCTGAGGTGGTACGAACAGGCCTTGCAAATCGCGCCCGATGAAGCGGAACTACATCGCAACTTGGGTGTGATTTATCTACTGCAAGGACGCTTTGAAGAAGGCTGGGCGGAATATCGGTATCGCTGGAAACTGCCCGGTTTGGTCCGACCAACGGTGCCCGCTTTGTTGTGGCAAGGAGAAGCCTTGGCAGGCAAAACCATTCTCTTGTATCCCGAGCAAGGGCTGGGCGATCTGATCCATTTCGTGCGCATGGCGGAAGTCCTTCAGCAGCAAGGTGCCCACACGATCCTGACCTGCGAACCGAAAATGGTGCCGCTGCTCGCCTCGGCGCGAGGCATTGACCAGCTCTGTCCAGCCAGCCTGCCTGCCGACGCCGTCGACTACCATGCATCCCTGATCGAGGTCGCCGATCACCTGCAGATCGGCCGCACCAATGTGCCGGCCAACGTGCCTTACCTCTCGGTGCCGGAAACACACTTCCACCAATGGCGAGCATGGATGTCGCCCTACCGCGGTTATCGAGTCGGTATCTGTTGGCAAGGAAATCCGCAGCATCATGCCGACGTCTACCGCAGCTTGCCGCTTGAGCAATTTGCGGACGTGGCGGGAATTCCGGGCGTGTCGCTATTTAGTCTGCAACATGGTTTCGGTAGCGAACAAGTCGACCAAGTTTCCTTCGGTTCACAGATCGTCCGCCTGCCAGCCGACTTCGATCGCTCGTCCGGTGCCTTTGTCGACACCGCGGCGGTTATCCAGAACCTCGATCTCGTGATTACCAGTGATACGTCCACGGCCCATCTGGCGGGAGCGCTCGGAGTTCCCACGTGGTTGCTGTTGGGGAAAGTTCCCGATTGGCGATGGTTGTTGAACGACACCTCCACAGCCTGGTACCCAACAATGCGGTTGTTCCGCCAAGCGTCGATCGGAGACTGGCAAGCGGTGATGCGAGAGGTCGCTGCGAAGCTTGAGAGTTTGGTCCATGGTCGGGAAGCGACCGATTGATCGCATCACCTTGCACTTCTAGTTCTGCATCAAGTCATCTTGGACTTCGGTGAACCCAAGGAACTTCAAAACTAAATCCTGGACATCACGTTGATCCATCAGAAACGAATGCAGATGAGGCACCGTATGGAATTCCGTCGCGCCGGGAAGCTGGGTTTCTTCGACACTGACGATGAAGTCACTGTTACCGTCGACTAGTGGATTCTGCGGTACCACGGACGGCAAGTCTCCCGCGATGATCGCAAATGGGCATGGCGGGATCGCCAATCGTTGTTCCAAATCTGCCCACCGCGGTCCCAATTCCATGCCGCCGGTTCCGGTGACAAATTCAAACAGGCCGACCTTGCTTAGGCGTCTGGCGATCGCGGCACCCTGGTTGGGCGGACCCAGCATGACCACTCCGCGCAAACGACGCAGTACGCCCGCCGGATCGCCCTCGGTCTGCCAATCCGCAATCGCATGTCGGACGACGATGTTCCCCATGCTATGGCCGACAAAATGGATCTCCGGGTTGCCTGGCAAGCCTTCGACCAATTCCCGCAACGCAGCCGCGTGATGGGCGATTCCAAATCGGGTACTGGCATACGAAAAAGAGACCACGTGGGGCCGATCGGCGGTTGCTTCAAGCCGTTTTGCCAACGAGCGCATGGAGTGTTTGCTGCGCATCAATCCATGCAGCAAAATCACGACTTTGGTCGGAGTCGCCGTCGGTTCCATGTCTGCAATCGCGGCCTGCAATTTGGCGTCGCAATTCTCACGACTGCCCCAGGCACGACGCACGTCGCCGGGATCGAGCAAACGCCAATGGCCTGTCAATGCATTTTGCTGAATTCGCCAATCGTGGAGGTTCCGATAGTCGGTCCAGATTTGCGTACCGCCGGCGGTGATAAATGGCACATTCAGCATGCTCGTTGAATGGGGCTGAGGGGAAGTCATAGGTTGTGCCGCTGCTTGGAAACTGAAAAGGCTCATCATAACGATTGCGATTCCATATAGGCTTCTTTGCCTCGAGAGGTGTTGCGTCATCAAGTTGCTCCCATTGGGTTCCTCGTGGGACAGCGCCGGAATTTTAAAGAATTTCCCGCCATCGTCCGCGTTTCCACACGGTCGAGCCGCATTGGTGCTGCTTAGCTAGAGCCCATTGCCGCGACCACCGCTGCGCTCCTTCGCTGAGAAAATTCGCCGAAAGATAACCGAGCCCCACCGATCGAATTGCTTACGATAGCCGATGGATCGTGCTGACAGACACAGCAATCTGTTCCAGGAATTGGTCTTCGGACCATGTCACGACCGACTGCACCGACGCGACCCGACCGGCGGCTTCGCGGGGATCCTTCACGTGGCCCTTGATTTCCAGATCGGCCGGTTGCTGTTGTGTAGCTTGCCGTTGGGCGGTCTGGCAGGTTCCGCCAGCACGTTCCACCAACAGGATCATCTGCTCGCGACTCATCGACTGAAAGGCCCCGGTAACGACCACGCACTTGCCCGCCAATGAGCGAACCATTTCGGCACGCAGCATCAGTCGATGCAGGTCGACATGCGGAGTGTCTACGGGAGGTTCGGCAACACGGTCGAGTTGCCCCGGTGGCAGTGAACCCGACTGGCTGGCGATGGGTCGCGCAGTGGTACGAGAAACCGCTCGCCGACGACTCATGCGAGCGCCTTGGTAGCCGCCGCGGCCGGTAGAACCGCGATCGATTTTTAGTTTCTGCTCCAGGGATTCCAACGATTGACAATCGTTCCGAATCGCAGCGGTCAGCAGCACCTTGGCACAGGCGGTCGAATCTTCCAATGCATCGTGGTGCCGAAAGCGAATGTCCAGGCGATCCGCGATCGGCTTGAGACCGTAGCGACCCCAACTGGGCCAGGTCTGTTTGGCGATCAGTCGTGTACAGGTAAAGTGCAAATCAGGGATCGGCTTTCGGTGAGCTGCCAGGCAAGCCGTCAGAACCTTGATGTCAAACGCCGCGTTGTGAGCGACCAGACAACGGTTCCCCAAAAAAGCTTCGATCTCCGGCCACAGGCAACCAAATTCAGGTTCGTTTTCGACTTGCTCGGGGTGGATGCCGTGTATCTGGATATTGAAACGGCTGAAATAGAAGGGCCGCGGACGGATCAGCCAACTCCGCTGATCGACGATCTTGCCCCCTTGCACCACCACGGCTGCTAATTGGCAGGCACTGTCGGGCCGCCGATTGGCCGTTTCGAAATCAATCGCAGTGAAATCCAAATTCAAACCTGTTCGTATGTACCCAATTGGATTGGCATAAGCAACATAGTTTAACGCAAAACTCTCGCGTTTCCCGAACCCCTCGTCTATTATCGATCCTGCGTTTTAGGCGGATTGAGCTGATTAGTTGGGTTTTTTGGGCTCGATTCACCTCTCCGCACTCGGCTACTGATCGCTGAACTGCTGTTTTGCTTGCCATTATTCCTTTTCCTTCGTGTGGTTCTCATGAGACGCTTCTCTTCTCGTTCCCAACGGTTAGGCCTTCGACGTCGCAAACATTTCATCGAGTCGCTGGAATCGCGCTGCTTGCTGGCGGCCTTAAGTGGTCAACTGTGGGCCGATGATAATGGCAATGCCCAGTTCGACAGCAACGAAAGCCCGATCGCGGATCAGCTGGTCTACATCGACGCGAACCAAAATGGGACCTTCCAAGTCGGAGAACCGGTGGTGCGGACCAACCGGCAGGGGCAGTACACGTTTCAAGATCTAGCCGCTGGTTCTTACATCGTCCGGCAAAATTCAGCGTTCACCCAATCTTCTCCAAATACCTTTTTCGGCTTGGACGCGACATCCTCCTCGCAGACGCAACTGTTCGAGATGCAGCCCAATGGAGCGCTGTTTCGTTGGGGATCGCCCCAAGGAAATACGCCCGGTACGGCGGCTTTGGAAGGTTTGATTCGCACCAAGGGCGATGTCTTGTACGCGATCGATGTCGAGTCGGATTCGCTCTACTCGTTGAATGGACAAAACGGTCAACAAACGTTGGTTGGGAATACCGGATTCGAAGTTGCCCGCGGCTTGGCTTACGATGCCAACAACGACGTGATCTATGCCATCGGTACGGAGACTACCGATCCCCTGACGACGAGGCTGTTTTCGATCGACCGCGTCAGTGGTGCCGGAACAGTGATTGCCGGTGTTGGTCTGACCGGCATTGGGGATGTAGCGGACATCACGTTCGATCCGACCAACGACCGGGTCGTAGGCTTTGACAATACCTCGCAACAGTTTTTTCAGTTTGGCAGCGACGGTACGGGAAGCCTGCTCGCGACCGCCGATCGCCTGCTTTCATCGGGTTCATTGACAAGCGATGGTAATGAATTCCTAATGGCTTTTGAATCGGATCCTACCGATCGTCAATTGCTCGCTGTGAATCCGGATACAGGTGAAACGCAGCCTCGTCTGAACGCGTCAGAATCTTTCGCTCCCGCAGCCCTTTTTTATTCTACCCGTGGCAGTACAGCGCATCGCGTGACGGTCACTAAAACCGAAGAGTTGGAGGGGCTCGATTTTGCTTTCGACTTGGGGCCCGTTGGGTTGGTGGTCACCGAATCCAACGGCGACACCACGTTGGCCCGCAGTGTGCCGGAGGATGAGGTTGCGGTAACCCTTTCTCGCGAACCGTTATCGATGGTCGTTGTCGACGTCGCTATCGATCTGGCGGAAGTCTTTAGCAGTCAAACGCGGTTGGTCTTTACGCCGCAAAATTGGCAAACGCCCCAAACCGTAAAGCTGGAGTTGATTGACGAAGCGCTTCCCAGCCAACAAGCCGAGTGGACTTTCTCGATCAACGATCAATTTTCTGAGATTGCTTGGCGCGCGCTGCCCGACAGCACCGTCGATGTCGACATCGTGTATGAAGAGCCCATTGCGACTGCCGCATACATCAACGAATTGCTGCTCGACACCTTCTTCGACTCGATTCCTGGTGGTCAATATCTAGAACTGCGTGGCGAACCCAACGCCGTGCTTCCCGCTGGCACCTACTTCCTGGTTGTCGATGGCGATGGCTTCGGACCGGGATCGATCGAAACCAAGATCGATCTGTCGGGGTTGGAATTCGGTGCAAATGGCTTGTTGGTTTTGACCCCCGCCAACTTCGATTTACCAATTGATCCTGCGGCCAATATCGTCCGAAGCAGCAGCCAAGGATTCAATGGACTGCCTGGCAGTCGCTTCGAAACCACATCCGCCGGTGGACTGATTGTCGGCGGTTGGTTGGATTCGCAAAATTATATGTTGGTGCAAACGGATGATCCGGTCGCTTTAAATGATGACTGGGATGCGGATGACAACGGTGTTTTGGATCCGACGAATCTGACCGTTTTCGACTCGGTATCGGTGATTCACGACAGCTTTTTCTCGGACATCAAGCGGGCCTACAGCCCGACGGTCTTTTTGATTGATGAAACCGTTGGTTCGGGCAGCTTTACAGTCCCCGAAAATGCGGTCGTGCGGCGACTGGAACATGCCGAGTACTTGGCCAGGATTGGGGATTCCACGGGCACCGGCCCTGACGATTGGCTGGCCGGTTTAGTCCGCGAAGAAACCATCCTGGGAGACTCGTTCCTCTACCTGGAAGACGATATCTTTGGCGCTCCCTTGCCTTTGGCATTTGCTTGGCGAACGCTCGATCACGTTGGCTCAACAAATTTTTATGGAGCCGCGCGTGGAACCGCATTTGTCGACAGCGACCGCGATGGAAAACATGATCAAGGAGAATTGCCCGTTCCCGGTCTGACGGTTTTGGCGGATACCAACGGCAATGGGCAACGTGATGTCATTACCAGCAGCATCCTGCCCGACGAGTTAACTCCTGGTACCCAGATCAGCAACATTGACGATCGCGTGACCTTGCGCGTTGTCGACGAAAATAACGACCCGACTTTGTACTGGGTCAGCGTTTCGCGCGAGCAAGGATTAATCGGCAATCGAAATGTGTTTGCTCGACAATCGGCATTCGGCTCAGCGACATTACCGTTTTCCGATCAACGGTTGCGGATGGATTTCTTTCGCCCGGCAAACTCGGTGACGCTGACGTTTGTTGGCAACGAAGCCCTGACCAGTGAGTTTACCCGCGGAGTCATTGAACTTTACAATGCCCAAGACCAGCGAATCGCCACGCGTTCCACCTTTCCGCTGCGGCAAGGTGCACGCCAAACCCTGACAGTTTCCAGCTTTGGCGAATCGATTGCCTACGCCGTTGCGCGGGTCCAAAAGACAGGGTTCAATGTCTCGGGCAACAGTTCTGGTTGGATGGATGATCTAATTTTCACCCAGAACGAAGCGACGGCGGTGACGGATGACCAGGGCCAGTATGTGCTGCCCTTCTTGTCGCCAGACGATTACGAACTGGTGCTTCTGAATTCGCCTTTCAACGTCTCCAATACACCTCTCGAGGCCAACATTACCTCGGTGGAGAATTTTCATCACGACATTGGCCTGTTCGATAATTCGCCTCCACAGATGCTTCCCTTCCGGATGACTGTCAACGAGCACTCGTCACCAGGTACGACCATCGGTTACGTGTTCGGTACCGACGTGGATCGGGGACAGTCCCTGCAATATCAAATCGTCGGTGGTAATGCTGCCGATGCGGTCTCGATCAATGCGACGACCGGCCGGCTTGCCGTGCGACGGCCGCAGGATTTGGACTTTGAGCAGAACCCAAATATGGTTGTGCAAGTCCAGGTCAGCGATCCGTTCGGAGCCACTGCGACTTCGAACGTGACGATCGATTTGTTGGATGTGAACGATCGACCCACCGTCCACGATTCCGTATTGATTGTGCCGGAAAACGCCTCCGCCGATACGTTTGTTGGCCGCGTGGACTTCTCGGACGTCGATCAAGGGGCCGCCGGCACCTCCACGATTCGAATCGTCAACGACGACGGGCAATTCCGGATTGATCCGGTATCCGGCCAAGTTTTTGTGGTCGATGGATCGCTACTCGATTTTGAGACCAGTCCACGGGTGAGGCTGTTGGTCGAGGTAACCGACCAAGCGGCTGTGCCGTTGGCACAGCGGGCGGAGATTTTCATTGAAGTCCGCGATGTTAACGAGGCACCGGTGATCTTGACCGAATCGCTGAACGTCTCGGAAGCTGTCTTGCCGGGAACCCCCGTGGGGCAAGTCCAAATATTGGACGTCGATCAAGGACAAAACCACTTCTATCGAATCGTCGGTGGCAGTGCCCAGGATGTGTTTGAAATGAACCGCATTACCGGTGTTCTGACGCTAGGGTCACAATCGCTCGATTTTGAAACCACGCCAACGTACACGTTGGATCTATTGGTAAGCGATTCGGGAAACCCGTCGCTTAGCGACACGCAAACGATTCTAATCTCCGTGGCAGACGTCAACGAACCTCCCTTCCTGCTCAGCCAGCCGGCTCTGACGGTCGCTGAGAACTCGCCACCGGGGACCCTCGTTGGTATTCTGGAAGCTCGAGATTCTGATCCCAACCAAACGGTCACGTTTGAGATTCTCGGAGGAGAAGGGGCTGGCCAATTCCATATCGAGACCGTGTTTGACACTTTCACCGGCATTACCCGTGGAGAGATCTCGGTTTCTCCCACTGCCGATTTGGACTTTGAAACCGACGCCTTTGAAACGCTCCGGATCGGCGTTTTGGATAATGGCACACCGCAAGCACGATTGGAACGGGAAGTCACTATTGGGCTGCTCGACCAGCCGGAAACTCCCGTCATTTTGTCCACCGAATTTGCCGTAAATGAAAATTGGGAAGCCGGACGGTTTGTGGGGTTGCTCGATGTCTTTGAACCCGACGCGGGGGACGCGCTGCGGTTTGAAATTATCGGTGGCTCGGCTGCCGATCAGCTTGAGCTCGATCCAGACAACGGCACGCTACGTGTTGCAGCGGAAGCCGGTTTTGACTTTGAGTCAAACACCCAGTGGGATCTCGAAGTGCAAGTCACCGACTCAACGGATCGCGTGGCGACCCAAACGTTAGCCATTCCCGTGCTCGATGGAAACGAATCGCCCGTCTTCAATCGACTGATCGAAAACCAAAGAACAAAATCAAGCACGCCCTTTTCGCTAACTTTTGAAGAAACGATCGCCAGCGATTTCGACGCTGGCCAGACGCTGTCGTTATCGGTGATCGGCGCCGATGCCCCGCTGCCCGATTGGCTGCAGTTTGACCCACAGACGAGAACGTTGACGGGCTTTCCATCGCCTGGCGAAATCGGCTTGCACTTTGTCGCATTAAGAGCCACCGACTCAGGTGCCGTTCCCGCCAGTGCGGTGCAAGCCTTTACCATCGAGGTCACGCCCAACGATACTCCGCTGCAAAATGGACTAGATCGTTTTGATGTCAATAACGATCAGAGAGTCGATGCCCTCGATGTGGCTCAGGTTATTCTCTACCTCAATCGTTATGGAATTGGAGCGGTCGATGAGACGTTGCCGTTTGGAGGTTTTGTCGACGTAGACGGGGATAACCGGGTGACGCCGACCGATGCTTTGGACGTGATCAATCAGATGAACCGACTGAATCGAATAGGTCCGAGCGGCGAAGCGGCTGGGAATCCGGTGGCCTCGATTTACTATGAAGATCTCGATCGCCACAAGGAACGGATAGCCGATGAAGCGTTACGGCTTGTTTTAAGCGAAGGTCTATAACCTGGGACTTGGTGCCAAGACCAAGCATTGAAGTGGATGACTAAGCAGCGCAAGGAAGCGTTCCGGGCCCATTCAAGAAACCACCGGTCCTTCGACAGGGGCTGCCCAGGAAGCGATCTTGGCTAAGTCCAGCTTGCGTTCGTTGAGTTCGGGATGCAGTGCTTGAGCGAGCATCTGGCCCAATTCTGAGTCAGTCGGCCATTCCGGCCAGCCAATCTTCGGATCAAACGTCGACTTTCGCATCGCAACGCCCATCAAATTGCGATTGGGAAAGCAGCGTCGACCCGTGACCAGTTCATAGGCGACGCAGCCGAAGGCATACCAGTCGGTAGGCTCTTCAACCGGTTCTCCCATCAATTGTTCGGGCGCCATATAAGCGGGTGTGCCGCGAACGACCGTTGTGGGTTCGGCATTGAGCAACCGACAAAGGCCAAAATCCGTGATCTTGATCGTTCCATCGGTGGCCAACATCAGGTTGGCGGGTTTCAGATCCAAGTGCAAGATTTGGTGCTGATGTAGATAGATTAAACCCGCGGCGATCTGTCCCAACAGCGCGCGGATTTGGTTTTCAGGAAACGGCCCGTGCTTTGCCAAATGCTGGGATAGGTCTTTGCCCTGGCAACATTCCATGACTAAGAAGCGAGTTCGAAACGCTAAGAAACGTTCCACGATGTTGATCAGATTTGGATGATGGATCCCGACCAGTAGGTCGCCCTCCCGTTTAAAATGTTTGACCGCGTCCTGGTCATAGATGAATCGATGTCGAAGCATCTTTAGAGCAAGATCAGGACGAGCAGAGGAGACGATCGGTGCGCGGTCACCCGCGGTCGATAAAGCCCGATAGACCACTCCCATGCCGCCCCGACCAATGCACTCCAAGACGCGATAGCCACCAAGCTCTTTTCCGTGCAGTGCGTCGACGCGCCGGCCTCCCAGGCGATCACTAACCAATTGACTGATGGCAATCTCGATTTCCGGGTGTTGCTCCCGGAGCGTTTGATAATCCTTCACCGATAACCGCAATGACGTGACATGCGTCGCCGCAATCACCGTCGCGGTACATTTCGATCCCGTTAACAGAGACATCTCGCCCAACAAGCTGCCGCTGCCACAGCGATCGAGCACTTGCGGTCCATCGGGCGTGTCGGCAATCACATCGATCTGTCCAGACGTGATCAAAAACAGACCTTCTGCCGGTTCGTTAGCTTGAATGAGGATCGATTGAGGTTCGATCTCCATTGGCCGTAAGCGATGTCCGAGTGACTCGGTCGCTTGAACCGATAAACCAGCAAATGTCGGACAGGCCAGCAGCGTGCCGCGGATGTCCTGTGCACGTTGTCCGTTACTCTCGAGCTGCGCTGGTACTCGGCTCGTTTCATTTGACTGTTCAGCTAGTAGAGCTTCGATGTCGAACGTCGATACTTCGTTGTTCCGTTGCGCCCGAAATTGGGCGTCCAATAACATCAACTGCAAACGCAGTTCGGGTTGAATCGATTCCGATACCTGTTGGACCCAATGTTCGATTTGAGTCTCGCTCTGATAGTCGTCCCATTCGCGTTCAAAGGCACGACAAATACGATCGATCTCTCGCGCCATTTGCAGCTCAGACATGATCGGGACCTAGCAAACGTGGGATTGCGAACTGACCAGCGTGGGACCACCAGTCCGTACTGTAATCAATGCCCCAGCGGACCGGGTGGCGTTTTGCCGCGAAGAACGAGCGCAAGACGAAATTTTTGATGTCTTGCAGCACGCAGACAAGAATCATCCGGTAGATGAACCGGATTGGCGGTGGCCACGGTTCCCGGGTTCAACCGAGGGCAATGCCCAAACGGCTAGCAGAGTGATGCGGAAGGATTGGTGCAAACCTGCTTGGCAGTCGTTTTTCCGTCATCGCAGAGACAGGTTACACTCGGACCTCTCATGGTGGCGTTGGGTGGTCGTCACGGTGAACAACCTAATTCGGGATATCCACCAATTCCAACTGGACAGCCAGGATTTCCTCGCTGCTGGCGAAGAAGGCGTCAAGAACCCGTGGATCGAACTGCGTTCCACGACCTTCCTCCAAGATCTCGAAACATTTTTCTCGAGGCATCGGATCTTTGTAAGGACGGGAACTGCTGAGCGCGTCATACACATCGGCAACGCTGGTCACGCGCGCCTCAAGTGGAATGTCCTCTCCTTTGATACCCAGCGGGTAACCCTTGCCGTCATATCGTTCATGATGCGACAGCGCAATGGTGGAAGCTAGTTGCAGCAGGGGGCTCGCTTGAGCGGCCAACAACTGACCACCGGCCATCACATGTCGCCGCAGTACTTGAGCTTCCTGAGGCGAGTGAGCTCGAATAATCGAATGCCCAATCGCAGCATGACGCTTGATGTAGTCGAACTCATCCGGATCCAATCGCCCCGGTTTGTGCAAAATCGCATCAGGGATCGCGATCTTGCCGACATCGTGAAGCTGTGCGGCTAGCTCAAGATTGCTGACTTCCTCTTCGGAGAAATTCAATCGCCGGGCGATAATGCCAGCAAACCGGCCGACGCGAACCACGTGATTGCCCGTTTCGGTGTCGCGATACTCTGCCGCACGTGCAAGGCATTCCACCACTTCGCGTCGCGACAACTCCAGTTCCCGCGTCCGCTCCTTGACTCGTCGTTCCAACTGTTGTGCGTAGCGAGTCATCTGGTTTTGAAAAGAACGCGTGATCAGTGTATTTCGAACCCGCGGCAACAGTTCATTTGGATCAACAGGTTTAGCAAGAAAGTCATTGGCTCCCAGCGACAAGCAAATCTGTTTCGTCTCACTATCCGTGTTTGCGGTGACAATCAGCACCGGGACGAACCGCAGGCGCGGGTGCTTACGCATCTGACCAAGAATGTCGATTCCGGAAACTTCCGGCATCATGACATCGAGCAATAAGACATCGGCACGCTGCTGATCGATCCACTCTAGGGCTGATGTCGAATCAGTGCTGGTTTGGATATTGCTGTAGCCCGCCGTTTCCAGATACCGTTTTAAGACGCGAACATTGGCCGGTTCGTCATCCAAAATCAAGATTTTTGCGGATGTCAAAGTCGCTGTTGACGATGAGTCCGTTTTAGCAGCGGAAGATGCGCCTGGAGACCGCACTGGATTGATCGGCACCTGCTGGATTTCAGGTGTCGAAGCTGCGGGCGTCGGATGATGGTTCAGCGTCGACAATGGTGGTGATTCGCGATTTGTTCGAAGTAAAAAAGGTCCATCGCCCAATGACCCCTCTGATAGGTCGACCAATAGAGAAACCGATCTTTAGTCAATTAAGACCCCAATGTCGCCAACGCGGTTGGTGATTCAATACGCTGGATCAATTGTTCGACGTGACCAAGCCATTCTCGGCAATCCGTCGTCGCTTTGGCCTGAGCCGCTCGTTGCAGATTATCCGCGGGGTGAACTAGCGGATGGAAACCCATCGTGCCTGCTGAACCTTTCAACCAGTGTGCCAATTGGGCCAGTTCCGGAAAATCATCTCTCTCCTGAGCGGCTAGCATCTGCCGCAGCTTGTCGTGTAGTCGGGGAACAAAATCGACTACGATTTCTCGGAACTCCGCATCGTTCATGGGCAAGGTCGATCGAATGGGGCCTCCGGCTGTTGAGTCTTCTTGAACCGGCGAAAGACTGTGGCGCAGTTCCTGTTGCAAATGGCTAACATCCTCTTGCAACTGCCGTTCTGCGTTGTCTTCCCAATCCTTAAATTTTGCCTCCCGGTCGGTACTCGGTACCGGTTCCACAAAACCGAGGAATGAACCAACCGTTTGGACTAACAGGTCGACGTTCACCGGTTTGGTTAAAAACTCATCGCATCCGACCTGCAGGCAGCGCTCACGATCGCCTTTCATGGCGTTCCCGGTCAGGGCGATGATGGGTACTTTGCAGCCCGTTGAGCGAATCATCGTAGTAGCTTCGTAACCATCCAGCACCGGCATTTGCATATCCATCAGCACCAAATCATAGTTCTGCTCGCTGATGGCGCGCAGTGCATCACGTCCGTTTTGACCGGTAGACACTCTCGCACCGGCGCGCCGCAGAATTAGTTCCAGCAAGCGGCGATTCGACTCGCCATCATCCACAACCAAGACGTCTTTCTCGGCGAGCTGCAGGGAACGACTCGATTCGGCTCGGGACTGCAATTGCTTCAGCCCGTCGTGGATTTCATTGATACTCAGCATCCGCGTTCTTCGCAGCGAACCGGTGGGAATTTTCAACCAAAACGTACTGCCCTCTCCTTCACGGCTGGTCACGGTCAAGGAGCCGCCCATTGCCTGCGCAAATTGACGACTGATCGCCAATCCTAAACCGGTTCCACCAAAACGCCGCGTTGTCGAGCCATCAGCCTGTTCAAACGCATTAAAAATGACTTGTTGCTGAGCGGGTGTCATCCCGATTCCGGTGTCGCGAACGCCAATCTGAATCTGCGATTCCTTGCCCAGCAGCAATCGCACCTCAACCGTGATTTTTCCTTGTCCGGTGAACTTGATCGCATTGCCCGTCAAATTGGTAATGATTTGCCGTAGTTTGGTTGGATCGGCCTGAATGAATTCGGGAAGCTCCGATGCAAAGTCGACTTCCAGTTGTAACCCTTTATCGTTTGCCCTTTGCGAAAGGACCGAGACCACATCGTGAGCGATTTCGGAGACGGAGCAGTCAACTGATTCGACTTGCAAGCGTCCCGATTCGATTTTTGACAAGTCGAGAATGTCATTGATCAATTCCAACAGGTGGCGTCCGCTGCGATGAATCATGTCGAGGTATTCCACTTCCTCCTCGCGATTCAACGCCATGCCCCGCCGCAAGACGTCGGCAAATCCCAACACCGCGTTCAAAGGAGTGCGAATTTCGTGACTCATGTTGGCCACGAAAGCGCTTTTGGCGGCGCTGGCGGCGTCGGCCTGATCACGTGCATTACGCAGCTCGACTTTGATCTCTTCCAGGTGGGTCACGTCATCGCAACACACCATGACGCCGCGGACCATGCCTTCGGCAGCCATCACCGGCGAGCAACTGACGTTGAGAGTTCGTTGGGATCCCTGTGCATCGGTGATTTCCAGCATTTGCCCAACCAGTGCTTGTCCATTCTGCTGCGATAATTCCCACGGCAAAGGCATGGCGTTGCCCGATTTTTTGCTAATGGCGCCGCCCGCTGAATCGGACCATGGTAGAGCGCGAATCGAGCGACCTACCAATCGTTGAGGGGGCACCTGCAGGAGGTCAGCGAATACCCGATTCGCGAAACGAATGGTTCCTTTCTGGTCGATCAAGATTAGACTTTCAGCCAATACATCGAGCGCTTCGCGGACCCGACCGGGTAGCGCGGCGTTTGGGTCGAGTTGCTTCAGCATGCGTCCAAAGTACAGCCAGAAAAAGATGCAGGTCGTAGCACCCAGCATCAGCGGGAACGCAATTGCACGTTCTCTCAAAAACCCCAATCGACCTGGATGGCTTAACGGGACAAAGGCGACTTCGACCGTTCCCCAAGTCTGTTCATCCATGATCAGAGGAACGCGAACTTCATCGACGGTTGACTGCTGGCCTTTCGATAATTGCCAGTGCCTTAGGTGACCTGCGGAACTGCTGAGTAACGTCCCGTTGGCCTGGCGAATACCGACGGAACGAATCTGTGGATTGTGATTCGCAACCGCGACCAAAGCAGCTTCCATCGTCGATGTGTCGCCCTTTGCTAACATCGCGGTGCTGTAAACGGCCATCGATTCGCACAACTGAGCGCGACCATGTGCCGTGAGGGAGCGGTCGTCGGGCAGAATTCCCAGAAAGGAAGAGACCAGTAAAGCACTAACCACAATCCCGGACGCGCCAAACGCTAAACGCAAGCGTGCCGTTATTTGTTGATCCATGGATTAAGCACCAGCTTCTTCACGACTTGGGATAGATGGTTCCTGTTCGTCCACCATTGATTGCAGCGATTCATCGTCCTCAGGACCGTGATCAGCCGAATTCAAAATGGCCATGGGATCCATTAAACGCCACATCGGCAGATTAGCCACGACACTGCTCAACAAAATGCCTCCTCGTATCACCCAGATGACATAGCCCACCGTAATACCGGTTGTCGCCGTTACGGTTGCCCCAATCGTTAAAGTGGCAGGGTCGGATGATTGTTGGAGTTCTCCCTGCATGCTGTTGATTGCCTGCCACAACTGCGGTTTGTTTACCATGCCTTGCACCCGCACGACAGCGTTGGCCGTCGCGGCTTCACGCATCGCTCGTTCGGTTTCACTCGCAGTGCTGTCGTTCAGGTTAGCTTCACCGGTCTCTGCCGAGACGTCCTCGTTTTGATTCTGGTTGTTCTCAAACCGTGGCAGTGTCACGTTGGCTGGCGGAAGAATTCCACCGGGAGGGTTGCTCGATGGCACACTCGATGTCGTGGCTGATCTGGAAAGCGAGGGATCGGACTGGTTCAAGTTCAGCACCGCATCGGCGGGGGTCGCGCCATCGGTCTTGTTACTCGCTTCGGCGTCTAGATTTTCATCACTCGCGGTATCCGTCGAAGTCTCGTTCTCGTTGCTCGCTGGTTGTTCGGCTTCCAACGCGGCGGGAGCTGGAATGTCGATCGCGGCTGGTACCGGCACAGGAGTAATTGGCAGCAACTGAACGGTCGTCGTTTCGCTAACCAATACCCCGTCGAACAGACGGTAGGTGAAACTCGCCGTGCCGATCTGATCGGGATCAGCTTGATAACGATACCGACCGTTTCCCAAATCGGTTAGCGTTCCCTGAGTGGGCGGATCGACGATCTGTAGCGTCAATGTATCTCCGTCCTGCTCGATGTCGTTTCGCATCAGATCCGAGGCTCGAAAGATAATCGTGCCAGTCCCGTCCAGAGCCAATTGATCGGGCACCGCCACCGGTGCGTCATTGACGGGCAAGATCGTTAAAACGAACGACGTGTTGGTCGTGTGCGTTCCATCACTGACGGAGACGGTGATGGTGGTCGTGCCGTGTTGGTTGGGCAGTGGGTCGACCACGAGGGAGCGGTTGGCTCCCTCGCCACTGAACAGAATGTTCGCGTCGGAAACGACGCTGGCGTTACTCGATGTGGCGGTAACGGTAAGTTCACTGGCCTGAGTGTCCGGGTCGGAAATCGAAAAGTCCAGACGTTGACTGGGGGTGTCTTCGTCGATGGTTTGATCGGCGATGGGAGTGAGCGTCGGCGTTTCATTAATGTCTCGAACACGTACCTGAATCGATTGTACCGTCGTTTCACCAGCACCATCACTTGCGGTGACTTCCACTTCATACCGGTTGTCGCCGTTGTGGTCTGCAGGCGATTCAAAATCGGGTGCGTTAACGAATATCAGCTCGTTAGCTGTATTGATGGAGAAGCGGCTTTGATCCGCTCCTCCCGTAATGGAGAACGATATGGTCTGTGCAGGAAGATCAGCATCGGTGGCTGCAAGGGTGTGGACAACGGTTTGATTTTCATCGACCCGATGCGTGTTCAGCGACGAAAAAACGGGGGCATTATCATTCAGCGGTCGCACGGCGATTGTGAAATTCGCGGTTGTCGAGGTGCCATCGGTACTGGTTGCCATTACGGTAATGGAATGGCTGGTATCCGTTTCGGCATCGAATACGGCATTGGTCAGCACCACCCCGGTGGACGAATCGATTTGAAAACGATTAGCGGGATTATTCGACAAGCTGTAGGTCACCGAATCACTGCCGTCCGGATCGATGGCCGTTGCAGTGATGCCTACGATCGATCCGATGGCCGCATTTTCGTCAACGCCATCGGCAGTCGGGTTATCGTCGCTAAGACCGCTGATCGGTGACTCATTCAAATCTGTCACGGTGACCTGAATCAACTGTGTATCGAGCATGCCTTGATCGTTTGTCGCGGTGACCTCGACTTCGTAGACATTGTCGCCGTCCAAATCGGTTGCCGCTTCAAAATTAGGGGCAACGGCAAATACGAGCGCTCCGCTGTTGGCGTTGATCGAGAAGAGACTTCCGTCGGAACCGCCAGTGACTTGAAAGGTCGCCGAATTGGTAGGATCATCGACGGTCACGTTCAGGACAAATGGTTCGTTTTCCACCAGCGAGATGGTACTTGAAGAAGTAATCGAAATCGGGGCGTTCGTCACGCCCACCGTGGTACTGATGCTCACGCCGTTCTGGCCGTCATCCACTCGCAGGCCAATTGTTTGTGAACTGTTGTTGTGGAATCCCATTGGCTGCAGGACCGACCAAGCGATGGAAGCGGTTTCGGTCGTCGGTTCGCCGGGTCCACCGAAGATGCCATCGTTGTCGAGATCCCACGCAAAGGTCAACGAGTCGCCATCAGGGTCGCTCGAACCGCTGCCATCAAGAGTCAATGTGCCGCCCGGCGAAATGGTGTAAGGACCCCCTGCATCGGCGATTGGCGAGCTGTTTGGGGCAGCCATCCCAAAAGCGATGCCTTTCGGTTGACTTGACGAGTCCAGTTGGAAAACTTGTGGATTGGAACCATCCAGCGAAGCTCGAAAGATTGCGTTGGAGCCCGGGTCGGTCCAATAGACTTGCTGTAGTGAATCGTTGATGATCAGGTTGTCGGGTAGACTCATTCCGGTTGAAATCAAACTTACCGGGTTGCTACCATTCAACTCGGCTCGCATCAGCGAGCCGTTGGTGCCCAAGGCATCCCGTTCCATCCAGTACAATTTTTGAGCCCGCAAGTCGACCGCCACTGACTGAGGTAACTCCGATGCGGTGACCAGCGTTTCTAAGTTGGTGCCATCGAGGTCTGCTCGTTCAATTTTTCGAGTCAGCTCGTCCGACCAATAGATCTTTCCATTTTCCAAGTCGAGTGTCAGGTGGTCGGGACTGGAAATAAGGCCAAACGACAAAATGGTTTCGACGTTCGCTCCGTCCATGTCGGCACGGCGAACGCGATTGGTGAACAGTCCATCTTCGGCCCAATAGATTTTTTGAGCCGCAAAGTCGATTGCGAATGCTTGCGGAGATGTCAGTCCGGTGAGCACGTTTTCTTGATTGGTGCCGTTCAGATTGGCTCGTCGAATGACGCCGTTGCTTGATTCACTCCAGTAGATTTTGCCGTTGGTGGAATCGATGAATAGCTCATCAGGATCGGACAAACCTGTCAGCACATCTCGCACATTCGATCCATCCAAGTCGGCGGACTGGATTTTTCCATCCGAACCGGTGATCGTCCAGTAAACCTTGTCAATTTGTACGGCACTCGCTTGATGGGCCCCGATGTCCCAGCGCCCATCGATCGAACTGTAACCGCGCGCGTCGACATTTGGCGCATTGACAAAGGATCCTGCATTTGTGGCCGGACTGCCAATCGCCGGCGCGTGGGTTTGCACAAAACCACCCTGGTCGACAAGGGCGCCGAGCATTGGATCGACGTTCGACTGGTCTCCCTCACCGTCTAATGCCGCAGTGCCGTCGCTGTCGATGTTATATCCCATCGAGTTTATTTCACCGCTTAGATTCTCGGAGCCCGTTCCATCCAAGGTTGTGTTCGAAGCCAGAATGGAATTACGGATTTCGACATTATCTTCGTCGGACGCGATTCCGCCTCCCGAATCGGCTCGATTGACGGCAATGGTGGAGTTGGCGATCAGCACTTCCCCATCGGCATGGAGTCCGCCGCCTTCGTCGGTGGCGATGTTGCCACTGAGTGTCGTGTTGGTCATCAGCAACCTCGAGCCACTTGTCTGCGATCGAATTCCACCGCCGTTGTTGGCGGAGTTAGCGCTGATGGTGACGCGATCGAGTGTCAAATGACCTTCATTCAAAATCCCGCCACCGTCACCGGTGCCTGCGTCGTTGCCAGCGATCATCACGTCGGTCATCGTGACGATTCCATCGACGATATGGACCCCCGCACCATCCGTGTTATCGGATTGATTGTTGATAATGCGAATCTGTTGAATCGTGACTTCCGAACTGCCTTCGATCAAGATTCCCGCACCCTCGCCTCTTGAACCACCGCTGATCGTCAGGCCGGTTAGGGAAACCGAACTTCCATTCTTGATGTGGAACACCCGGTCAGCGTCGTCTCCAATCAACAAAGAGGCATCGATGATGGTGGTCTCGGCGCCGGCACCTAAGATCGTCAGTGTCTGTTCAATGTCCAAGTCGCCTGTTTCCGCGGCATCTTCGCCGGCTCCACCGAGTGTTAGCGAATAGGTTCCAGCACCCAATTGAATGGTGTCGCCGCCCGATCCCGCATTCACCGCGAGGATCGCCTCCCGCAGCGAAATCAGTCCGTCGTTACCTCGGTCGGCCAGCAGATCTGCGACCGACGAGGTATCACCGTCCACCAAATCATTGGTCGTGGTGACCGAGATCACGGCCAGCTTGCCGTGCCAGTTTTGTTGGAAAGACTCACTGACGGCAATCGATGTTTCGATCCCGCCAATCGTGAATTCAAATTCCCAGTCACCGTGGAACTGGGCATGCCCCGTTGTGTCGTCGCTCGCGGCGATATCAGCGCCTGTCAAAACGCCCAGCGATTCCAGTAATTCTCGGCCCGCCTCGGAGGCCGCTAGGTCACAGCCATAGACCAGCAGATCGGCTTGCTCCGCCAGGGAGTCGCTCCACAGGCTCAGGTCGGATGCAAAGGCAGTTAAGTTGTCTTGGTTCAACCAAGTGTTGCCGACTTTGATTTGGCCTTCGCTTCCGTGGGAAATCAAATGAATGGCATTCAAGTCATCGACGCCCTCCAGATAAGCCGAGATCTGGGCGATACCGTCCTGATCTCCATCCAGCAGAAGCACCTCGCGCGCTACATCGCTTTGGGCTCCCAAATCATCCAGCAATTGTTGGTAATTGGCTGTCGATACGTCGACAACCACCAGCTCGCGGCGAGCGGAGTTCGTGCTGGTGCTCCCATGCGTGGTTGGATTTGTACCAGTTGCAGTTGTCGGTGTTTCGGGTCCGAAGCTCAGCGGGCTCGTTGCTCCAGAATCAGCCCCACTCTCGGTGATGGCTTGGACCAGCGGGGTCGCGCTGAACAACAGTCGCTCTTCAAGGACTGCAGTATCACACACAGACTGGTCGGCATCGGTGGTCCGCAACGCTTCTTCGATCCAGTACCGGGAGCGGTCCAGCCAATCACTGCAGCGCTGCGTTACGGAACCGAAGGCACTGCGGGTCAACGCGCGTGGAGACGGAGCACAATAGCGACGGGTCATGGGCTGATTTTTGCAACAATTGGGAAAGGCGTAACGGTTAGCAAGGCTTGCATGCGTCCATCCAAAACATAGGTTTTGATGCTCTGAAAGGGGGTACGATGCAAAGCTTTTTCGGCTTGTCGAGCCTCTTGGTTGGCGTAGGTGTTGCAATCGCTACTTCCTGCCAAGGAAAGCGTTCAATCGATAGTCGCGGTCGCTGGTGCTGTTTGTAACTGCTCAACCTGTCCTTTCGTTTTAATCGTTAGAATCGCGATGGCTCGGGATGGAGGTAGCCGACAACGCCTTGGTGGACGATGAGTACCTCCATGGTTTTGAAGCATTTGTGGCACGGACGTCACAAGTTTCGGGCGGAGCGAGCATTGGCAAGGCGAATGGGCAGTCATACCGCTAAGGCAAGGAGAGCCATGGGGCTGCTGATCGCGCTGTGCGCATCGGTTGCTTGCTGCGCTGCCGATGCGTTGCCTCACGGCGGCTCGTTGCCTGCTCCATCATCGCCTGATCCTCCAAGGTCGGCTGCTGCTCCATGGTGGCACTCCCGTATCGCTTTGCCGCTCGGCATCGGACCACAAGCTCACCGCATCACCGCTGATGAAGCGATCTCCCAATCGCTCGCTCAGTCTCCCAACGTGCAGCGAATTCGCTTTGCACCACTGATTCAAAAGACAGAGATCTCTCGGCAGCAAGCGGCCTTCGATTGGAACAATTTTCTCGAAACGAATTGGGCCAATCGAAGCGATCCCATCGGTAACACCCTAACAACGGGTTTCGAAAATGGGCGTTTTGAAGATGACCTGTTGACCGCCGCTGCGGGATTGCGCAAACGCAGCACCTCGGGAGCGCAGTGGGAACTAGCACAACGGTCCGGCTGGCAAAAAAATAACTCCAACTTCTTGGTGCCCAATCCGCAATCGACATCCCGACTGGAACTTACGGTCACGCAGCCTCTCCTGGAAGGTCGCGGAAGCGATGTCAATTACTTCCGCGTTGTCGAAGCGGAATTGTCGACTCAAATTTCACACTCTGATACGTTGGCTCGCCTGCAGGACCACGTGCTGCAGGTGGCAACCGCCTACTGGGAACTCTATCAAACCCGTGCGGCATTCTTAATCCGCCAACATGCGGCCACCGAAGCCGATGCGCTAGTCATCTCTTTGACAGAACGCGCCACGCTTGATGCGACCAGTCGTCAAATCTTGCGCGCCCGCACCGCCGCAGCGCAGCGCCGTGCAGAGCTGATGTCCAATGCTGCCGAGGCCGACAACGCTGCCACGCGGTTGCGGCAGTTGCTGGGCAGGACCGACTATGAAACCGAACTGATGCCCGCACAATTGCCGACCGATCAAGCACCCCGTTTCGATCGTCAAGCAGCCGTTCAGAACGCTCTGACGGGTCGTCCTGAAGTCGCAGCCGCGGTGCGCGAAGTTCGCGCCGCAAGCCTCCGGTTGGGCGTTTCACGGAACCAACTGCTGCCACGGCTCGACCTGATTGCGGGAACCTACGTAGCTGGCCTCGATGCCAATCGCAACCTGTTACCAGCCTACGGCAACCAATTCGTGGACGGTCGGCCTAGCGTGAACGTCGGTTTGGTCTGGGAGCGGCCGGTGGGTAATCGGGCGGCGCGCAGCGCAGTGCAGCGCCGCGATTGGGAGCTCCAACAGTCGCTGGCCGCTTATGAGACGGCGTTGCAGACCGCGCGCGCTGAAGTCGAACTGGCCCTTACCCGTCTGGATGTTACGTTTCGTAGCTTGCAGCAACGTCGAGTTTCCTTGCACTGTGCGAGCGAGGAACTGGTCTACCTCCAGGACCGTTGGAAAACGGCCCCGGCAGGCGATGGGCCAGCCATTCTGCTGCTGGAAAATTTAATTGACGCTCAAGTGCGGCAAGCCGATGAGGCCACTGAACTTGCCGAAGCCGAAGCCGACTTCAACGTTGCGATCGTTCGCTTCCAACGTGCTCTCGGCCGATTGCTCAGACCACAGCAACACGATTCGCCCCCTGATTCAGCGGAGTTGCAATCGGAAATGTCGCTGCACATGAGCCCGATGGAGGCTTCCCCATGATTGGAGTCTTCTCTCGCAGACCCGCTCTCAGGTCAACCACCAAATCAGCCGATCACGTCGTTGTACTTGCACGGCGATTGGAGGCCACCCAACCGAACGATGGGTTGCGTTCCGCTTTCGACAGACTGCGACTGGAGCATCTGACGGCGGTAACCTGGAATACCGACCACGTCATCGCAAACGCCATCGCCTTGATGAGTCAAGCGGTACAAGCGGTCGGCGGTCCCGCACCGTACCACGTTCAGCGTCAAGCCGCGGTGGTGATGGCCCGCGGTGAAATTGCTGAGATGGCGACCGGGGAAGGTAAAACGCTGGCCGTCGCCCTCGCGGTAGCCGCCCTCGCGGTCACCTCGCGCGGAGTCCATGTCGCAACGGCCAATGAATACCTCGCCAGACGCGATTGCACGCTCATGGGACCCGCCTTCGCAGCCCTCGGCCTCAGCGCGAGCTTGGTGGAGGCTGGGTTGAGGGCCGACGAGAAACGGCGTGCGTACGCGAGCGATGTCGTCTATGGGACTGCCGATACTTTTGCCTTTGATTTTTTACGCGATGTGGTGACGAAACGCCAACGTCAGCAACTTCGGCTGGGACAAACCAGCCAATTAGCGCTATTGAATCGCCGTCGGTTTGCCATTGTCATCGATGAAGCGGATCATATTTTGATCGATGAAGCGAGCACACCGCTCGTGCTTGCCAGTGATTCTGAAGGGTTGGTCACTGACGAACGGCAAGCTCTCTATCGGGCCGCCGCCGCGGCAGCGGAGCGACTGGTACAAGCTGTCGATTGGCAACCAGAGCCCAGTGGTTTTGGCGTTCGTTTAACAGCCGAAGGAATGCGTAGAATTGCTCAGCAACCTCTGCCAACGAGTTCCGTCGCCAGCCTCCCCAGGCCTTGGATTGAAATGATTCAGCGGGCACTGGAAGCAGCACATCGCGTGCGGCGAGACGTCGATTATGTGGTCCGCGAACAGCAAGTCCAGATTGTCGATCCCGCAACCGGACGTATTCAACCCGAACGGCATTGGCAGGATGGGCTTCACCAAGCGATTGAGGTGCAGGAAGGATTGACTCCTTCGGCACAGCGCCAAGCGACCGCTCAGATCACGCGTTGCCGATTCTTTGACTTATACCAACGGATCGCCGGCTGTAGTGGCACCGCTTGGGACGCCCGTCGCGAGCTGGCGGAGGTTTACCGTTTGAAGACGACACGCATTCCACTGCGTCGTCCCTCGGTACGTCAACAAATGCCGACAGTCACTACTGTCGATACAGCATCGAAGTTCGCTGCCATTGCGGATGAGGTCCAGCGGTTGCATGCCACCGGACGCCCAGTGTTGCTGGGTACCCAAAGCATTCGTCAATCCGAGCAACTCGCCAGCCACTTGGCCGCGGAAGGCTTGCCTTGTCAGGTGCTCAATGGCCTGCAACAAGCGGATGAAGCGGAGGTGATCGCGGCCGCGGGCCGACGTGGTGCGCTGACGATCGCGACTGATTTAGCGGGGCGTGGTACCGATATTTTGATCGACGAAGCGGTTTGTCAACTCGGTGGCTTGCATGTGATCGTTGTTTCGCCTCGACATTCAACACGACTTGACCGACAGCTGATCGGTCGCGGTGCACGGCAGGGCCAGCCCGGCTCGGCACGTCGTTATATCAGTCTCGATGACACGCTGATCCGTCAACATGCACCCTGGGTACGCCGAACAGAACAACTTCCTGCCGCCGCAGGACGAGCCGCAGCACGAGCCGCCTCCCAAGCCACTGCCGCACGCATGGTCCTGGCACAGCGTGACCGAGCCCGCGAATCATTTTTTCAATTCGGGAACGAAGCATGAACGCAAACGTTGTTTCTTCAAGAACGCTCGGAGTTCGGGCAAGTCAAATTCTCCGTGCTCGGTGGGTTCATCGTGGCCTGGGCGTGCGGTGGCACGTTTGCCTAATGGCGTTGCTGGTTTGCACCACTGCGGTTCCAGGTGTGTTGCGAGCCAGCGATGCCATTCGATTGGAAGGCTTTACCGAAGCCTATCGCGATATTGAACTCGGTTCCGCCGAAACCAACGTGATTGTCCGCGTGTGGGCTGAAGAAGGGGAACTGGTAAGCAACGGACAAACGCTGGTGCAACTCGATGCGACCGTGTTGCGGGCGGCCGTGGATGTGGCACGAAAGGCAGCCTCCTCACGTGGCGAATTCGAGGCCGCCGAGCAGGTCCTGGAAATGCGACAACAGCGAGTGGAGAAAACCGCCGCACTGCACGCCCGCCAACATGCCACCGATCAAGAACTGTGGAATGTCACCGCTGAGCGCGATGAGGCGGCCGCGCGATTGAAGGCCTTTAAAGAATTGAACGAACGGCGACAGCTTGAATTGCTACAAGCCGAAGCTCAACTCGCACGGTTGACCATTCAATCTCCCATCGATGGACAGATTGTCGAACGCTTCAAAGATGTCGGTCAAGTCGTTTCACCAGCCGATCCCAAACTGTTACGGATCGTGCAACTCGATCCCCTCAAAATTATTGCCAGTGGTCCAGCAACCGAGTTAAGCGTCATCCAAGCCGGAATGCGACTGCCTGTCATCATTAAGGAACAACGCTACGAAGCAGACGTCGAATTTGTGTCTCCTGTCGTCGATGCTCAATCGCGAATGCGAAGGATTAAGCTGAGAGTACCCAATCCTCAATTGCGAATCTCCAGTGGCTTGGCGGTCGAGGTCGAACTATCGCCAATCCAGCGGCCGCTTACCCGTGATCAGAACCTGCGTCAAACCTTGCGACAATTTCCTTTCCTGGATCACCAATGAATCGACGTCCGCAATGGGAACCACAGGGACCGAGCGTTCCGGCCTCCCCGGCCGGCGATCGTGCTCGGAATTCGCTTGAATCATCGTGGCACTCACCCGATCGGTTGCTCGAGGCCATCGAACAAGCGACCGCGGAGACGCTTCACGATCATCCCGCCGACGCCGCCATGCTTGAGCTGCTACGGCGGATGATGGGCCAAGCCAGTGCCCCGCTCGCACGGTCTCGAGCCGCTGAGTGGCTGGCGGAGTACCTCGGTGCCAGTGGGGTGACCCTCGTGCATGGGACGTTGCCAGCCATGGACCAGCAAGTCGCAGTAGGAGTTGCCAACGACTCAGCGTCCTTGCGAGCTGCGATCCAAGTCGCTTGCTGCGAATCGATCGCGCTGGAACGCTGCCTGATCGCCTCGATTTCACCCACGACCAGTGATCCGTCGCTGGCCCATCGGCCCCTTTCCTCGCAACTCGTGCAACAGAATCCGGCCGCCTCGCAGCACTGCATCTTGACGATGCCGCTCCTCACCGAACGCGATCTCATCGTCGGAGCGCTGCAGGTGATCTGGTGTGGTCAGGCGGTGATTCCCGATTCGGAACAAGCCTTTTTGCTTCGTCTGCAACCACTCTTGGCTGAAACCATTGCGGCGCTTGATCGTGGGGAAAAAAGTCGATGGGCCGAGCGACTCGGTCATTGGCGGAGGTTCATCACCAGTCGTCGCGCGCAATGGATCGGTGTGGTGCTCGGCGTCCTGGTCGCGTTGGGTTGTTTGCCGGTCTCTTATCCGGTCGGTTCCAAAGTCACTTTGTGGCCTCAGCAACAACGCGTGATCACAGCGCCATTCGCTGGGCCGCTCCAGCAGGTGCACGTTGCCGCCGGCGACACGGTACGCGCCGGCGATCAGCTCTGTTCGCTTGATGAGGAGGACTTGCAAACGCAGTTGGCGGCCTATCAAGCCGAATCACGTCGCATTCAAGCCGAACGTGCCGGTCATCAAGCCGCTGGACGTTTCGGAGAGGCCGAACTCGCGCGGCTGCAGGCACTAAAAACGACCGCCGAAATGGATCGGCTCGAGCACCATTTGCA
>Ga0102938_10000582_pt1 | contig 26993 bp, 22 predicted proteins | sample SalPonR2_B_D2_MG_FD_84516 | JGI IMG/M metagenome (GOLD analysis project Ga0102938, IMG submission 84516) | Salt pond soil microbial communities from South San Francisco under conditions of wetland restoration - Salt Pond MetaG R2_B_D2_MG | ecosystem: Environmental > Aquatic > Marine >... | reverse complement strand
GCTGTCGTCATCTACCTGCTGCTGACGCGCCGCGAGGTCGGCTGCGAGTTGCACCGTGGCGGTACGCTCGTTCGCGTCCATGGACGTTTTTATCGCCGCAAGACGTTGCGTCTCGCGTTCCCGCCTGCGTGCGGAAAGCGTTGTATCGGGGCTCATTACCAGGGTCACGCGATGTGGGTTGTCGAGCAGCAGTTTGCGCGCCAGCCCCCGAATGTAGTCCGGGTCGCGAATTTTTTCCCTGAGTTCGGCTATTACCGGATCGAGGTCGAGCACGGCGATGGGGTCGGCGTAGTGTGTCGCGCTACCCAGCGCCTGCAGGATCAACTGCAGGCCATAGGGAAAACTGTCGCCGCTTATCTCGCGTTGGTGCAGCTCCAACTGGTGCAGTACGGCCTCCGCCTTGTCGAGAGGTACGCCGTCGCGCGCCACGTTTTCAAGCACCTGCAGCACCGCCTGCTCGAACGCGTCGGCATGCTCCGCCTCGCTGCCCTCGATACCGCAACAGAACACGATCTCTCGCATCGAGTCTTCCAGCCCGCACAGCGGCGAGGGCGCACGCCCAAGCTCCGTGGTCTCCAGCAAGTGCTGCAGCGGTGATGCGCTGTTATCGGTGAGTACGCTGGCCAGGAGCTGTGCCTGCAGGAGTTCCTGGAGATCCGTGCTATCGCCCAGCAGCCAGCCGATAACAACGTGGGTTTTGTTCGCGGTGTCTTCGCTGTCGTCGAACGCGTAGGTATCGGCAACACGAATGGGTGCCGACAGGCGTTGCTCGGGCATTACCTGAATGCGTTTGTCCAGACGCTGAAAACGGCTCAGCGCCTTGTCTTCAAAGACCGCCTGATGTTCGGCCGCGGGGATATCGCCGAAGGTCATGAATATTGCATTGCTCGGGTGGTAGTGGCTGCTATAGAAATCGCGCAGTGCCTGGTAGCTGAGGTCGGGTATATGCTCCGGGTCGCCCCCCGAGTTGTAGTGGTAAGTGGCGGTCGGGAACAGGTGCTCGCAGAGCGTGTGCCACAGGGTACTGCTGATACTGCTCATCGCACCCTTCATTTCATTGAAGACCACGCCTTTGAATACCAGGTCGCTCTCAGGGTTGTCGGCCTCGGCGAACTCCACACGGTGCCCTTCCTGTGCGAAGTCGAGCGGATCCAGGCTTGAGAAAAAGACGGCATCGAGGTAGACGTCGAGCAGGTTGCGGAAATCCTTGCGATTCTGGCTGGCGAAAGGATAGGCCGTCCAGTCGGAGCTGGTAAAGGCGTTCATAAATGTGTTCAGCGAGCGCCTGAGCATCATGAAGAACGGGTCTCGAACGGGGTAGTGCTCGCTGCCGCACAGGGCGGTGTGCTCCAGTATGTGCGCCACGCCCGTGGAATCCTGCGGCACGGTGCGCAGCGCCACCAGAAAGACATTCTCGTCGTGATCGCAGTCGATGTGGTAGTGCATCGCACCTGTTTTGGTGTGCTCGAACTGGTGCACGGTAATGTTCAGGGATTCGATCGTCTGTTGCTGGATCGCTGTAAATGCGGGATGTGGGTCGGCGCTGCCGGGTGTCATGGTCTCTCTCTATGCGGGGTGGTAAAAAAGCAAAACGCGCATTCTAGCGCGTTTCGTGCACCGTTGGGGCGTTTTCGCCGCGGGGCACTAACTCAATGCGGTACAGCCATGGCCAGCGTTTGCCGGTGACCCAGATGTCACCGGTGCGCGGATCCCGCGCTATACCATTGAGCACATCGGTGCCTGGCCGGCGCTCCGCAGCGGGAAGCAGCCCGGGTAACCGTATCTGCGCGCTAACCTCGCCGGACTGCGGGTCGATGACGACGATGCGGTCAGTGCCCCAGATATTTGCCCAGATACGGCCATCGATCCACTCCAGTTCATTCAGCGCCTGCTGTGGCTTGCCGTCGAGGGTTACGGCAAGCGTGTGCAGGTGTTTGCCGGTGACGGGCGCGATGAAATGCAGCTTGTCGCTCCCATCACTGTAAATCAGTTGCTCGCCGTTATTGGTCAGCCCCCAGCCCTGGCCGGGTATTGAGAGTGAAAAGCGGGGCTTCAGCGTGGCCCGCGCATACACGAGCAATAATCGGTTTTTCCAGGTCAGTTGATAGACATGCTCGCCCAGCACGGTGACACCCTCGGCGAATATGTGCCCGGGCAGTGAGCGCTGGTCGAGCAGTCTGCCGCTGCTGAAGTCGTAGCGAAACAGGCCGGAGGCACCATAGGTGCCGGTACTCAGATACAGCGCACCGTCTACTATCTCCAGACCCTGCACAAAATGCTCACGCGACTGTGGACGTTTCTCCAGAACCCGCACCTGGTATTCCTGCAGCGCGTTAGCGGTATCCGGCAGTAGCAGCGCCGCCAGCAGCAACAGGTAGTGTGAGACACGCATTACAGCCGGCCTCTGATGATGTCGCGTACCAGGAAGCGGGCGGGTGCGAGCGCGCGGCTGAGCGAGCGCTCCAGGGGCAGTGGTTCATTGCAGATCATGCTGGCCAGTATTTGCGCAGCCAGCGGGGTGGAGGTGAGGCCGCGCGAGCCGTGCGCCGAGGTAACGTACAGGCCGGGCAGGCAGGGTGCTGCATGGTCGATATGTCGACGCGCGTTTTGCTGCAGGCCACGGTAGGCCGCGGTAAAAGCCGGGACATCAGGCACCGCGCCGACAACCGGCAGGTAATCCTGGCTCGCGCACCTTACTGCTGCTCTGCCGCTTAACGTCGCTGGATCGAAGGCGGCCAGTTCCTGCCCGGATTCCGGGAGCGCGCCGGCCAGTTGGCTGAGATTGCTGGCGTGATCCGCGTGTCGCACGCGGCAATCGGCGTCGTCCATGTCGAAGGTCGCACCGATACAGTGGCTGCCGAGTCGCGCGGGGGTGATGTAACCCGCGTGACAGTAAACCGTGCGCAATGCACGCAGGCTCTCGGTAGCCGGCAGCTCGGTGGTTTGTCCGCGCACCTTGCGCAGCGGCAGCCAGGCTGTTTGTGCTATTGCACCCGTGTCCGACCCGGTCGCGACAACGGCTGCATCTGCCTTTGCGATGACCTCACCCGCCGCACACGCCTGCCAGCATGCACCCTGCTGCACCAGTTCCAGCGGGCCGCATTCGGTGCGCACTTCGATGGCATCCTCTGCCAGTAACGCCCGACACACCGCCCGCGGGTCCAGCCAGCCTGAGCCCGCAAACCAGTAACCGCCCTGTGTCTGCGTCAGGCCGACAATATCACTGGCGGCTTGCGTATCCAGGACCTGTGCGAATTCCTCCAGCCCGCGAAGGGATACAGCGAGCGCAGCCAGGTCACGGCTTTGCCCGCTGGTCTGGTAGCACCCGCAAAGCTCCCCGTCGACACCGCTTTGCAGGTCACCCCCGGCCAGCATGTTTGCGTAGCAGCGTTGCGCGAAGCGGTAGCTTAGCAGGGCGAAATCCACCAGTGTCGAATGCCGGCGGGAAAGCCGTGTATAGAGTACGCCCCGTGTATTGCCGGACGCGCCGTCGGCGATGCCGCCCCGGTCGAGCACGGTCACGCGGATACCGCGCCGAGCCAGGGCGCTGGCTACGTGGCAGCCGGCAAGGCCCGCGCCGAGCACCAGTACATGCCCGGGAACGGGTGTCGCTGCGTGGTCGGGAATGTCCCAGGGTGTCTCAAGCGGGCCGTCTTCGCCAGAGGAGGGTGGTGGCGTGGGGAGGTGCCCCCGCAGCGCCTCGCGTTTGCCACCGAAACCCGTTGCCTTGTGCACCGCAAAGCCCGCCTGCTGCAGCGCACGCCGGACGTTCCCGGCTGCGGTGAAGGTCGCAAAAGTGGCGCCCTCGCGGCTCAGGGTGGCAACGCTATGCATGAGTGGTTGAGACCACATGGCCGCGTTTCTGGCGGGTGCAAAGCCGTCCAGGTACCAGGCGTCCACCAGCCCTGCCTGTCTCCCTGCCAGGCCGGCAAGCACCTCCCGGGCATCACCGAAGTGCAGGTCGAGTCGCACGCGTCCCGCCGCAAACAGCAGGCGATGACAACCGGGCAGAGCCGGGGGGTACTCCTGCAGCAGCTGGGTCGCGAGAGGGGCGAGTGTTGGCCAGGCGGTTAGCGCCTGTTGCAGGTCCGCTTTTCGCAGGGGAAAACGTTCCACTGAGACAAAGTGCAGGTCGGGTGTCGGCCCCTTGTGTTCGTTCCACGCCTGCCAGGTCAGAAGAAAGTTCAGGCCGCTGCCGAAGCCGGTTTCCGCCGCGCAAAAATGCGGCTCGGCATGTGTCTGCCATCGCCGGGGAATCCCGTTGCCCGCCAGAAAAGTGTACTGGCTCTCCGCGAGACCGTCCTGGGCAGAGAAATAGACGTCGTCAAACTTTGCGGACAGGGGCGTGCGGGCGTTCCTCCATTGCAGGGATGCGGCGTCCAGCGGCCTGAGCTCGGCGCCATCGCGCTTCATCCGGAGCGGGAGCGAATGTTCAGGTCGTCGGGCAGCCAGGCGGGTATGTGTGGCTGCTTCAGTGCAAGCAGTTCATCGACGGCGAATACGTGCAGAACCGGCGAGCCCTGCGCGGGGCGATACAAGGTGAGCAGGAAGTCCCGGCCGCTGCCGTTTGCTGGCAGCCGCAGTGTCCACTGGCTACCCTGAATGCCGAGCGTGGTATCGCCGGGTTGCAGGCGCACGCGTGCCACGTAGTGATTTTTTCCAACCGGCTTCAAACTGCGGTTCTCGCTGCCGACCAGCTCGCCGAACAGGCGTGTTTTGATGACGCATATCAGTGCCACATCGCGGCGGCTTTCGGCGATGCGAGGGTCTGACAGGCGCTCGCTGATAATTGCCAGCGCGCTGCTGCCCTCAGACCCACTGAGTCGCACCTTGTCGGCGCTGAAGGGGATTCTCGAGCGTCTCTCGGCGTCGCGCCGGGCGGCCTCGCGCCGCGCCAGTTCTTCATCGGTAGGCAGCGTACGCGATGCCTCCTGTACTTCAGCGTGGTAGGTTTCCAGCAGTTGGTGCAGACGTTCAACTTTCTCCGCCTCGTGTGCCTGTGTGTAATCCACGCTGGACAGGCGCAGGGGTTTGCTCTCCATGGCGCGTTGAGTCGGCGCGACGCCTGCTGCCGAGGTGTCAATTTCGGACGCGGCCCCCGACGCCTGACGGGCGGAGGCAACAGCCTGCTGCCGCTGGCGCGCTTCCACAATCTGCTGTTGCAGCAGCGTGACCTCCTGGCGCGCGATGGCGATCAGGCGCTCTTTCAAATGCACCACTTCCTCGGCCAGTTTACGCACGGCGGGATTGGCGCTCTGCTCTGGTGGCGTTTCGCCTGATTTCAGGATTTCGAGCGTTTTCTGGTACTGATCGAGTTCCGTGGTGAGCAGCTCGCGCTCCTGTCCGAGCGCCTGCAAACGCAGGGTTTTCTCCTCCGACTGGGCGAATACCGGCGCTACCGCCAGAGCGAGTGCCATGCACGCGGTGGCGCACAGCCACTGGCGCGCGCGCCAGCGTGCTCCTCGAAGATGCCTGTGAAAGTATAGAAAATGCAAAGTATTCAGTAGTATAAGTGCTGACAGTGGACCCCGAAGCATAGCAGAGCCTCCCCCGCGGCAACCAGCAGGAAGTGTCGAAAAAGCATAATAGTGTCGAGGTGGACGGCCACTTTCCGCCGGGTTCCCGACGCGGCTGGATTGCCCCCCCCGGCGCGTGCCAGTAGACTGACGGCCCCGGTTCACTGAGGTCGTCATGGCGCAACTGCAAACCTATTCAATGCCGCACGACAGGTTTCTGCTGATCGCAGCAAACCTGCTGCAACGCGCCCTTCTGGAGCCCACGCGCACCGCGGCCAAGCGGCTTTATCGAGAACTCGCCGAGGGTCGAACGCTGGCTCTGACAAGCGTCGAGTTGGAGGATGGATCGACCGCGCGTTTCGCGGTTGCTCTGGATGCCAGCGAGTTTCGGGGGCGACTGAACTTCGGTGCTTTTCGGGCCAGCCTCGAAACACTGATCGCCAACATTGCCGCACACCTGAAGGCGGAAAAGCCGGTAACGGTGTTTACCGAAGCCGAGCGCGAGGACGTTCTGCTTTTCGGCATCACCGGCGCCACGCTGGAGGGTGATCAGGCCAACGTGCTGATGCTGGGCAGCGAACCGCATGTGAACGGTGAGGTCACCGTGGTGCGCCTGATGTACCTCGACCCGCTCCAGTTCCAGGAGCGCGCGGCCGGCTGAATCTGCACACTGGCACGCAGCCGCCGCCGAACAGGATTGACAGCATGTCGGAAACTCGCGTGCGGGCGAACGTCCCGACGGAAATCACCTATCCCGAAGAGCTACCGGTTGCGGCGCGAAGGCAGGAGATTGCGGCGGCGATTGCAGCCAACCCGGTGGTGATTGTCGCGGGGGAAACGGGCTCGGGCAAAACGACTCAGCTACCCAAAATCTGCCTGGAACTCGGGCGCGGCAATAGCGGGCTGATCGGCCATACGCAGCCGCGTCGGTTGGCAGCGCGCAGCGTGGCATCGCGTATCGCCGCCGAACTGGGTGGTGCCGTCGGCGGGCTGGTTGGCTACCAGGTGCGCTTCAGCGACCAGACATCCGCCAGCACCACCATCAAGCTGATGACCGACGGCATCCTGCTCAACGACATGCAGCACGACCGCCTGTTGAGCCGCTACGACACGCTGATTATTGATGAAGCGCACGAGCGCAGCCTGAATATCGATTTCCTGCTGGGGTATCTCAAGCGGTTGCTGCCGCGCCGTCCGGATCTCAAGGTGATAGTCACCTCGGCGACTATCGACGTGGCGCGCTTCTCACGCCATTTCGATGACGCCCCGGTCGTTGAAGTGTCGGGCCGGTCTTACCCGGTGGAGACGCACTACCTCGGTAGCGAAGGGCAGCCGGGCGAGGAGCAGGTCGAGCGTATCGTTGGGCTGGTCGAGGCGGTGGATGCCGGTGATTACGGTCCGCGCGGCGATGTGCTGGTTTTTCTGCCTGGCGAGCGGGAAATTCGTGAACTCGCGCAGGCACTCAGGCGCAGTGACGTTGTGGAGGTGTTGCCGCTCTACGCGCGTCTTTCCCAGGCGGAGCAGAATCGCGTGTTTGAAGGCACCCGACGGCGCGCGCGGCTGCGGGTGGTGCTGGCGACCAACGTCGCCGAGACGTCGCTCACCGTGCCGGGCATCCGCTATGTCATCGATCCCGGCATGGTGCGGCTCAGCCGTTACAGTCCTCGTTCGCGACTGCAGCGCCTGCCGGTTGAGCCGGTCTCCCGGGCCAGCGCTGATCAGCGTCGGGGCCGCTGTGGGCGGGAAGCGCCGGGTGTATGCCTGCGGCTTTACAGCGAGGTCGACTACCTCGCGCGCCCGGAGTTTACCGACCCGGAAATTCAGCGCACCAGCCTGGCTTCCGTGATTCTGCAAATGCTGTCGCTGGGCCTGGGTGAAGTCGAAGCCTTCCCGTTCATTGATCCGCCGGACAGCCGCCTGGTTCGCGACGGCTACAAACTGCTGCAGGAACTCGGGGCCGTTGACGCGGCGGGAAAGCTGAGGCGATCGGGTAGACGCATCGCGCGTTTCCCGGTGGACCCACAGCTCGGGCGCATGGTGCTGGAGGGCTCGAAGCGGGGCTGCCTGGAGGAGGTACTGGTCATTGCGAGTGGGCTCAGCGTGCAGGATCCGCGCGAGCGTCCGGCTGAAAAACGCACCCAGGCAGACCAGTCTCACGCGAGGTTTCAGCATGCGCGTTCGGATTTTCTAGCCTGGCTGAATCTCTGGCGCTATTACGAGGAGCAGCGACAGGCGCTCAGCCAGAGCCAGCTGCGGAAACTTTGTCAGCGGGAATTCCTGTCGTACTCGCGCCTGCGGGAATGGCGCGATGTACACGCCCAGCTATGCATTGCCTGTCGGCAGCAGAACCTTCGGGTCAAGTCCGTCCTGCCGGAGGAAGTCAGCTACCGCGACGTGCACTCCGCGCTGCTCACCGGCTTGCTCGGCAACCTGGCTCAGCGGCAGGAGGGCAGGGAGTATCTCGGCGCTCGCAATCGACGCTTGTTGGTTTTCCCGGGTTCACCCCAGGCGAAGAAGAAACACGCGTGGATTATGGCCGCGGAGATCGTCGAGACGAGTCGCGTGTACGCGCGCGAAGTGGCCGCTATCGAGCCCCGCTGGGCGCTGGATGCCAATCCCGACCTCCTCAAGCGCCATTACTACGAGCCGCGCTGGCGCGCGCGCACAGGGCAGGCGGTGGCCTATGAGCGCATTACGCTGTATGGCTTGACGCTGGTGGACAAAAACCAGGTGCACTATGGGCCGATCGACCCCGCCACCAGCCGCGAACTCCTGATACGCGAGGGGCTGGTTGCCGGAAACTTTCGTCGGCCGCCGCCGTTCCTGCGGCACAACCTGCGGTGCGTGCGCGAAGTGGAAGAACTTGAATCGCGCACCCGCAGGCGCGATATCCTGGTCCCGGAGCAGGGGCAGTTTGAGTTTTACGCCGCGCGAATCCCGGTGGATATAGTGACCGCGAGCCGACTTCAGGCCTGGTTGAAGCGCGACCGGGAGGCCGACAGGCTGCTGCGCTTTGATCGCGATACGCTTTACGCCGTAGACCCGGGAGCCGGGCTCGAGGCGCAATTTCCCGATCACCTCACGTTTGAGGATTTGCGCCTGCCCTTGAGGTATACCTTCGAGCCGGGCGGGGATGCCGATGGCGTATCGGTGACAGTCCCCGTGGGCTTGCTGAACCGCGTACCGCGCCACCTGTTTGACTGGCTGGTACCGGGCTTGCTGCGTGAGAAATGTATCGCGCTGGTGAAGGGCCTGCCGAAAGACAAGCGCAAGCGACTGGTACCGGTTCCGGATTTCGTCGACAGGGCGCTGGCGGAACTGGTCCCCGGCGATACCGATCTGTTACAGGCGCTTGGCGGCGTGCTTTCCCGGCTCGGGAACATGCCCCTGGCGCCGGAGGACTGGGATGTACAAAACCTGGACGACTACTACCGTATAAATGTGCGGGTCGTGGATGCCCGTGGCGAGCTGCTGGCACAGGGCCGGGATCTTGCGGCGCTGATTCACCGTTTTCGCGATGATACCCGCCAGAGTATCGGTGCGACGGAGCAGACCTCACCCGCTCGCGAGGGCCTCGTGGACTGGGACTTCGATAAGCTGCCCAGAGAGTGGCGGTTCGACCAGGCGGGGATGGATATCGTCGCGTGGCCCGCGTTGGCAGACCAGGGCGACAGTGTTGCCATACAATTATTTGACTACGCGGGAACAGCGCTGGTGGCGCACCGACTCGGTGTCTTGCGATTAATGCGCCTGGGGTCTGCGCGTTTACAGCGCGAATTGCGCAAGCAGTTACTGCGCGGCAACGACGCGAGCCTGCTGCTGGCCCGGGCAGGCTTCGAGCGCGATACATTGCTGGAAGACCTGATCGACGCGGCTTACGTGGCGGCTATGCAACTGGACAGCGAGCTGCCTTACACCCGGGACGCGTTCAACCGGTGCCTGCAGCGGGGTCGCGGGCAGGTCGTCGGCTGCGCGAATGAGCTGGAAGGCAAGCTGTTGACCACGCTCGACTTGCTGGGCGAGATTCGTTCGCTGCTGAAGGGGCTGCAGCAGCGCGAGTGGGCCGACACCCGGGCCGATGTGGAGCAGCAGCTCGCCGCGCTTTTCGCGGCCGGTTTTCAGCGCGACACGCCCGGGGACTGGCTGGCGCAGTATCCGCGTTACATGAAGGCTTTGCGCATTCGCCTGGAGAGGCTGTCCGGTCAGCATGAGAAGGAGCGCAAGGCCATGGGTATGCTCACGCCGCTTGCGGAGCAACTCGAGCAGGTGTGCGTGAAACGCCCCGCATTGCTGCTGCACTGTGCGGCTGCGCGCGACTATCGCTGGATGCTGGAAGAGTTCCGGGTGTCCCTGTTCGCGCAGAATCTGGGCACGCGGCAGGCAGTGTCGTCGAAGCGTCTGCAGGAGCAGTGGCTGCGGGTTGAGCAGTGGCTGGCGGAAAACCCATAGCTATTTCAGGGTTTTCGACGTCAGCAGGGCCTGTCGGCTTCAGTTTTAGCGTGAAACTATTGATCCGACGGCATGTCGTAGTTAACACTCAAGGCGTGCCGGGTCAAAAACACCGGCCGTTTGGGTATCACACACGACAACACTGACTACCACAGGGAAATTATCATGGCGAATATCAAGAAACCTCTCGCGGCGGCTCTGGGCGCGGCATTTCTGGCATCATCGGTGGTTCCGCTGGCGTCAGCGGCAAGCAACCCGTTCTCGGCGCAGCAGCTCAGTGGAGGCTACGATCTGCCGAATTACGGTGCGCACAAGGAAGGTGGCTGCGGCGAAGGTAAATGCGGTGCCGAAAAAGGTGAAGATGAAGGCAAGTGCGGCGAGGGCAAGTGTGGCGAAGGCGACAAAGCCGACGGCGAAGGCAAGTGCGGCGAAGGCAAGTGTGGTGAAGGCGACAAAGCCGACGGTGAAGGCAAGTGCGGTGAAGGCAAGTGCGGTGAAGGCGACAAAGCCGCCGGTGAAGGCAAGTGCGGTGAAGGCAAATGCGGCGGCTAGATATGCCGCATGATCGACAGGAGATCCAGGGAGCGGGTCTTGGTTTGCGGCGGGCCCTGATGGGTCCGCTGCTGTCGATGGACCAGGGAGCGGTCGATTTTCTGGAGGCGGCACCGGAAAACTGGATCGGTGTCGGTGGCCGCTTTCGCAAGCGCTTTCGTGAACTGGCCGAGCGATTCCCATTGGCCCTGCACGGCCTGTCGCTGGATATCGGCGGCCCTGACCCCATTGATACCTCCCTGGTCAAGGCCGTGCGCGAGTTGATGGATGAGTTTGATGTGTCCCTTTACAGTGAACACCTGACCTATTGCGCGGCGGACGGGCATCTGTACGACCTGTTGCCGATACCGTTTACGCAAGAGGCAGTGGAGCACGTAGCGGCGCGGGTGCGCCAGGTGCAGGATATCATCGGCCAGCCCATTGCGCTGGAGAATGCCTCCTACTATGCGCAACCCCACGCCGACCTCACGGAGGCTGAATTTATCAGCGCCGTGCTGGAAGAGAGCGGCTGTGAGCTGTTGCTCGATGTCAACAATATTTATGTCAACAGCATTAACCACCGGTACGATCCCTTGCAGTTTCTCGACGCGTTGCCGCTGGAGCGGGCCCGGTATATTCACGTGGCCGGCCACTACAATGAAGCGGACGACCTGAAGATCGACACGCACGGTGCGGACGTTATTGACCCGGTCTGGGAGCTGTTGGCCCAGGCTTACCGACGCGTGGGCGCGCTGCCCACGTTGCTGGAGCGCGACTTTAACCTGCCGCCGATTGAAACTCTGTTGAACGAGGTGGCGCAGGTGCGTCAGCTTCAGGCTGCTGCGCTGGCCGCCCCCGATGCGGCGGTGGCTCGCTGATGGCGGAATCGGCTCTCAGGGCCAGTCAGATGCGCATGGCGCGGTACCTGCGCGATCCCGCCGGGGAAGAACCGCCGGCGGGGGTGGAAGCGAGACGTTTAAAGGTCTATGAAGGCCTGGTGTATAACAACATCGAGGGCTTCATCAGCAATGGTTTCCCGGTGTTGCACAGCCTCTATTCGGCGCGGGATTGGGAGCAACTGGTGCGGGCTTTCATGCAGCGCCATCGTTGTCACTCGCCTTACTTTCTCGAGATCAGCCAGGAGTTTCTGCATTACCTGATGCACGTGCATGCGATGCGCCCGGTAGATCCGCCCTTCATGACAGAACTGGCACATTATGAGTGGGTGGAGCTCGCTCTGGATGTCGCTGAAGACGAACTACCAGAGCCGGCAGAGGGGGTCGATGTCGGAGCTGCAGTGCCCCGGCTGTCGCCGCTGGCATGGTCGCTTGCCTACCAGTTCCCCGTGCACCGTATCGGCCGCGATTACCAGCCGCAGCAGCAGCCAGAGGCACCCACCTATCTGGTGGTGTATCGCGACCGCGGGGACGCGGTGCGCTTCATGGAGATAAACGCGCCCACTGCGCGACTGCTGGAGCTGGTTGCGGCCAATGATGCCGGCAACAGCGCAGATGAGATTCTTGCACAGCTCGCCACCGAGATGGGCGTTGCGGCCGACGCGATCAGATCTTTCGGGCTGGAGCAGATCGAAGCGTTGATTGCTGACGCTGTGGTGTTGGTCACAGCGTCCCGGGTCTGAGAGGCGCCGTTGGTTGCCTGGCTTTCCCGGCAGGCGTAGTATGCCGTTTTCCGCCTGATATCCGGTTATGGACATGGTTCTTTCTCGCGTTGTTTGCCTGCTGGTGCTGGTAGCGGTCAATGCTAACGGCGCACAGCCGGTTGTGGAGGAGGAACCGGTTCCGCTCTGGGAGCAGAGCGTGGCCTACGAGCTCGACCCCTGGGAGCCGTTCAATCGAAAGATTTTTGCCCTCAACGAAAGTATCGACAAACATGCATTGAGGCCACTTGCGCGTGGCTACCGCTTCGTGACGCCGGACCCGATTGAAATCGGCGTGACCAATTTCATCCGCAATATCTACGAATTCAACACTATCTTTAACTCCGTGCTCCAGGGCAGGGTGGAAAACACCCTCCACAGCATGGGCAGGTTCCTGATAAATACGACTATCGGCCTCGGCGGTTTTCTGGACGTGGCCTCCCGTATGGGCGTGGATCACCGGCCTGCGGATTTCAGCCAGACGCTCTCGGTATGGGGGCTCGATACGGGGCCGTACCTGGTGGTACCGGTAGTGGGCCCGCGCACCGTGCGCAGCGGCACCGGGTTATTGGTGGACAGCTACTTCACGTTACCCTCCCTGTCGGATGAGCGCGCCTTCAACTGGGGGTTCCTGGGCCTTGAGACCGTCGACATACGTGCCCGTCTGCTGCGAGCCGATGAGCTTGTTTCCGGCGACAGGTATATTTTCTTGCGCCAGGCCTACTTCAATCGGCGCGAGGCCTTCCTGAACAATGGGGAGGTGGATGATTCATTCTCTGATTTCGAGGAGGGTGAAAATTTCGAAGAATTTTGACGCTGGTTTCGAATTTCCGCAGCGACTGTGCGCACCCTCGCATAACTTTGTAAAATCCTGCCAAAAGGCCCTGCGACACGGTTGCCCGCGCCTCGGGATGGGCGTAGTGTCTCGCCCAATCCCACTTAAAGTCTTCCAGGATGGCCGCAAACGGTACGCTACTCATAGTTGACGATCAGCCTGATCGTGCGCAGGAGATGGCCGACTTCCTCATATCCTCCGGATTCGATGTACACGTGGTCACAGATGTGACCAGGAACAGCGATTTGTCGCTGGGCGCGAATAGCATTTTTGATGTCATCCTGTGCGAACTGGATCTGCAGGGCGTCGCCTGGAAAGAGGCGCGACACAAGCTGCGGGAAATGGACGTTCAGGTGCCGGCGATCGTGTTCAGCGAGGTGGCTGATTTCGATCACATGATGACGGCGCTTCGCCTGGGCGCCCACGATTTTTTTCCGCGACCGGTGACCGACCGGGATGCGCTGTTGCGGTCGATCGGGCGTTGCGTGCGGCAACGGCAGCTTGGCCGGCAGCTGCGTGAATCCCGGCAGCGGCTCGAAGCGGCCAACCTCGAACTACGCGGTACGGTAAAACTGCTGGAACAGGATCAGCAGGCAGGTCGCCAGGTGCAGATGCGCATGCTGCCGACCACGCCGCTGGTACTCGATGATTATGTCTTCAGTCATACGGTAATTCCGTCGCTCTATCTCAGCGGGGATTTCACCGACTATTTCACCGTAGGAGAAAACCACGTCGCGTTCTTCCTGGCCGACGTGTCCGGACATGGAAGCTCTTCGGCGTTCGCCACTGTTCTGATAAAAAACCTGTTTGCGCGTAAACGCTCAGACCTGCTGCGCCGCAACGACCTGTCGATCATGAACCCGACGCAAATGCTGGAGCAGGCCAACCGCGAGCTGCTTGACCTGGAGGTGGGCAAGTTTGCCACCATGGTGGTCGGATTGCTGGACATGCGCGACAATACACTGCGCTACAGCGTTGCCGGGCATCTCCCGCTGCCCGTGCTGGTTTCAGCAGAGGGTGCGCGCTATTTGCCTGGTGAGGGGTCGGCGGTCGGTCTGGTGGAAGAGGGCGCATACACCGAAAACGAGATCACGCTCCCCGGGAGTTTTATGCTGACGCTGTTTTCCGATGGTATTCTCGAGATACTGCCACCTAAAAACCTGATTGAGAAAGAGGACTATTTTTTGAGTGTGTTTGAATCGCCGGCCGATTCCCCGGCGGAGTTGGTGACTCGCCTCGGTCTGGACCACGTGGATATGGCGCCGGATGATATTGCCGCGCTATTCCTGATGAAACGCTGAAAGGGCGGGTTGTTATGTCGGACGGTCGAATTCTTGCAGCCAGTCACAACGGGGCCTACGTGATCCGCCTCGTCGGCGATGTGCGCCTGACCTTGTGCACCACCATCGACGACTATTTCCAGAAGATGTACGGTGACCCCGAGTTCACCAGTGTCTGGGTGGACCTGTGTGATGCCGAGGGAATAGACAGCACCACGCTCGGGTTGCTCGCCAAGCTGGCGCTGGAGGTCAAGGAAAAGTTCGGGTTTGAACCCGCAATTTATTCCTGTGATCCGAGCATTGTGCGCCTGCTCAAGAGCATGGGTTTCCATCAGCTGTATGAACTGCATGAGGAAGCGTGTAGCAACCTGGAGAATATCGCCGAGATTCCCACGGTCAGTGGCAGCGAAGAAGCCGTGCGTGAAAAAGTCGTAGAAGCGCACAAGGTACTGATGGGCCTCTCAGATGAAAACCGGGCGCGCTTCAAAGACCTGATGGCGGCGTTGGAGCCCGGCTGATCAACCCTGCGCCGAGAGCTTGCTGCGAATGTAGTCCGGGTGCGGCACGTAGGTGAGATCTGCCACCTGGCGAATCAGGTGTTCCTCGTACTTGTCGAGATTCCCGTCTGCATAGGCAACCGACCACATCGAATCAATCAACTGGAGTTTCTGCTCGGCGCTGTAGTTGTCGTTGATCACGCGGGTGAATTCGTACAGGGAAGTGGCCTCGTCGACCCGGTCTTCGGCGGCTGCAATCAGTTCCCCGATTTCTGCGGAATCCAGCGCCAGGCTTTGTGTCAAAAGCTGCTCCAGTGCCTTCTGCTCGGTGGCATCCTGGGTAAAATCCGCTCGCGCGGTTTCTATCAGCAGCGCCGCTGCGGCGAGTCGAATGCAGTGCTCGCGCTGTTGCGGATCTTCCTGTGACGGTGTTTCGAACAATGCCTTGAGCGCGCCGATCATTGATTTCCCCCGTTGGCGGTGGCCGATTGGACCGGGATGGGCAACTGAATGTTATCCCGGGTGCGTCTGTGTCTGCGCCTGCCTGTAGCGAGCGGCTTGAGTTGCCTCGGTAACCAGCTGGTGCGCACAGCGCAGTACACTGGAACCGGCGCCCTCGCGATACGCGTTTTCACTCAGGTGACGGCGGAATTTCCGCGCTCCCGGTACGCCCTGGTACAGGCCCAGAATGTGCCGTGTCACGTGATTGAGGCGCCCGCCCTTTGCCAGAACCTGATCGCAGTAGGGCAACAGCGCCGCAATGACATCATCGCGTGAGCGCGCAGGATTGTCTACCGAGAACAGGTACCGATCCACGTCCGCGAGCATCCATGGATTCTGGTAGGCCTCACGCCCCAGCATCACGCCATCCACCTGTTGCAGGTGCGTTTCGCACTCTTCGAGTGACTGTATGCCGCCGTTAATGACAATCGTAAGTTCCGGGAAATCGCGTTTGAGACGGTATACCCAGGGGTAGTTGAGTGGCGGAATGTCGCGGTTTTCCCTGGGGGAGAGCCCCTGTAGCCAGGCCTTGCGCGCGTGCACGATGAACACGTTGCAGCCTGCGGCGCTGATGGTGCCGACGAAATCGGCGAGTTCCGCGTAGCTTTCCATGGAATCGATGCCGATGCGGTGCTTCACCGTAACGGGAATGCTGCACGCATCGCGCATGGCTTTTACGCCATCGGCGACCAGCGCCGGTTGTCCCATCAGGCAGGCACCGAACATCCCCGACTGCACCCGGTCAGATGGACAACCGCAGTTGAGATTGACTTCATCGTACCCCCATTCCTCGGCCCACCGCGCGCAGCGGGCGAGCGCGGCGGTATCCGACCCTCCCAACTGCAGCGCCACGGGATGCTCCTCGTGGTTGTAGTGCAGAAAGCGCTCGCGGTCGCCGTGAATCAAGGCGCCGGTGGTGACCATTTCGGTGTATAGCAGCGCGCGGCGGCTCAGGAGTCGCCAGAAGAAACGGCAGTTGTGGTCGGACCAGTCCATCATGGGTGCTATGCAAAAGCGCCAGGGCCCGGCGGTGTTCAATTGATCTTTGGTCTGTGCAGATAGCATACCGATGAATCGAATCCGAAAGTTTCCGACAGTGGCCCGGATAACGTTGGTTGGCGCGTTGCTGGCCCTCTCAGGCTCGAGAGAACGCCGGGTGAACACGGACCAACGCGAGCCCCAGGTTCGTCTGGACGCCAGTATAGCAGGCGCGCAACTGATGCCGTAGGGTATGTGGCGCACCTTTCCGGGGTGTTTGTCCGTCCGGTATGCTGTTCGAAGGCTGACCCATGAAAGAAACATTTCCCGGCAAGCATGGTGCTGTGTAGAGTACATGTAGTGTAAGAGTGAGTGGCGGCCCTGTTGCACCCGCTGTTTTTTCGGAGTGATCATGTACTTGCCGAGGAAAAAGAACTGATGAGCCGGACCCTGTCACTGCGTTTCGAATCGAGGCTGTTGGCTCCGCGCAAGCGCGTCTGGGAATGGATTACCTCCCCGAATTGCATATCCACCGAGATGTCGCCGCTTTTGCGCATGACCTTCCCGGGAAGTATCCAGTCGCTGGCCGACGTGCAGTTTGAGCCGGGTGTGCCCCTGTTCCGGAGTTACCTTTTCCTGTTCCGCGTGGTGCCTATGGACTATTCAGACCTGACCTTGCTCGAGCGCACGCCGGGTGCCGGCTTCATTGAACAATCGCGGATGGGGTCTATGAAACTGTGGCGCCACGAGCGTTCTATAGCGGCGTGCCCCGACCAGCCCGACGCGTTGCTGCTGGTGGATCAGCTCGATTTCGAACCGCGTTTTGCCCCGGGTTTCGTGGGGTGGATCGTCAATCGATTTTTTGTTCACCGGCACAAGGTGCTCAGGGCAAAGCTTGAAGGCAACCAACAGACGGCGCCAGCGGCTGTGTCCGTTTCACGCGGGCGCGGGTGACGTGGCCTCTCGTTGCGGCGCCACAGGGGGTATGCCTGTCATAAGCGCCCCGACATCTGGAGACACTGCTTGTTTTCATCCCTGATTACCAGTCTGGTCGTCTTCGGCATTGCCTCGCTGGCGATCACGATTGCGGGTAGCCAGTTAGCGCGGCTGGCCGATGAACTGGCCGACCGCACCGGGATGGGCGAGGCCCTGTTCGGCGTGTTGTTGCTGGCCGGTGTTACCTCGCTGCCGGACTTTGCCGCCACCCTGAGCGCGGCGTTGGACGCCCGGCCCGATCTGGCAATGAGCAATGTCATGGGCAGCATGGCGGTAAACCTGGTGTTCCTTGGCATCGCGGATATGGTTTACCGCAAGGCCAACCTGGAACATGCAGCGGCTTCCCCGGTTAACCTCATGCTGGCGGGGTTGTTGATCGCCTTGCTGACCCTGCCGCTGCTCGCTATCGCCACGCCGGCGCCCGTGCATTGGCTCGTGCACCCGGTCACTCCGATGATCGTTATCGCTTATCTGTTCGGGCTGCACCTGGTCCATCGTGCACAGGAGAAGCCCATGTGGTTTCCCCGACCCACGCACCAGACGGTGCCGGATACGCCTTTGCAGCAACATCGGGGAAGCCTGGTTTCGACGTGGCTGCGTTTCATTGTCCTGGCCGGTGTAACGTGTTTTGCCGGCTGGGTATTGATGGAAGCGGCCAAGGGTATCGCCGATCACACGTTGCTTTCCGATACCCTCGTCGGTGGCCTGATGACCGCTATTGCGACGTCTGCGCCCGAGTTGGTAACCACGATTGCAGCCATACGTTATGGTGCGCTGACGCTCGCTGTGAGCAATATCTTCGGTACCAACTGTTTCAATATGCTCGTGGTGGCCGCTGCCGACGTGAGCTATCCCCATGGATCCATCTTCCACGCCATGGCGCCGGTGCAGATGACCTGGGGTTTGGTGAGCATCCTGATGACGGCCATCCTGCTGCTCGGTATGCTGCGCCGCCAGACCTACGGGGTGGGGCGAATCGGATTTGAAAGCGCCCTGATGCTGGGCGTGTATGCGGCCGCGATCTGGGTCGTTGTGCTAAGCGGCTGACATGTCGGGACGCCAGCTCGCAATGGCAGCGATGGCCACATCCGGTACCTGCAACGTTGGCTGTTCTCACCCGATCTCAAAATCAACCACTCTGGCCAAATTGATCACAAGGCCTGCAGCAGCGCGGTGGTGTATCCGGGAACGTCAAACCTGTCGCGTGGATCGTCTGCGGTGAGTGCGAGTCGCGCCGACCTGTTTTTCGAGGGTTCCAGCAGGTTCAATGCCCGATCGACGTATTCCTGCCTGGTATGCGCTACCCATTCGCCCAGCCGCAGGTGCTCGAGAATGGAGGCGCTTTGACGAGCCACTGGAGCGTTGCCCTGGAGTGTGACTACCGGCACGCCCATTGCGAGAGCGTCAAACGTGGTGACGCAGCCGTTGAATGGAAATGGGTCAAGGGCCACTGATACGCGCCGGTACTGCGCCAGTAGCGAGGGGTAGTCCATAAACGTCAGGTATTCGAGTTGCGTTTCGGGCACGCCACGGTCGGCGAAGCGTCGGCTTGTGAACTGCCTGACCGGCTCGTGCTCCAGGCCATCAGAGCACAGGAGCAGGCTTGCTTCAGGCTCGCATCGCAGAATCTCGGCCCAGCAGTCGAGTGTCCCCTCGGTCAGTTTGGCCAGCCGGTTAAAGCTGGCAAACACCGGCTTGTCCGGTGAGGGAAAGTGTTCCGCGTCGACCTGGCTGGGTAGCGCAAAGGTAAAGCGCCCCGTCGGCAGGCGGATTACCCGCTCGTTGAAGTTGTGATCCTCATCGGGCGGGTTGGCCACGGCATCGCCGATGTAAATATCGTAGGCAGACAGCCCGGTGGTCAGGAACCAGTCGCCCCAACAGGCCTGGACAGGCGCCACACGACGTGCGAAATCGCCCAGGCGGCCTCCCGGAGAATGGCCGCACAGGTCGAACAGGACCGACACCTGCTCGCGTTGCGCCAGTGCTGCAAACTCCTCGTAAGAGAGTGATTCCACCGCGTGCTGTGCCCCCGCGATCCGGCTGAAAGCTTTTGCACCCGGCCCCTCCAGCGCGCCGCGGCTGAACAGTACCAGGCGCAGGCCACGTCGATGCATTTCCTCCATCACGGGCAGAACGAGGCTCGCAATGGGGCCATCGCTGAATCGGGGAGAATAGAAGCCGATTACGCTGGAGTCGCCTTGCCATGGCGTTGCGCCGGGTTCACCCGGATAGAGCGGCGCGCAGCTTCTGGCGAGCAGGGCGAGCGATTCCGTCGTCTGGGCGTCGTCGAAACAGGCGCTGATGAGCGTCGAGCTGGCGATCTCCGGGGAGTCGGGGTGATCTTTCCGGGCCTGCCGGAACAGGGTAAAAGCCTGTTCTGCCTGGCCGGAGCGGCGCAGGGCATTCGCGTGGTCGAGCTGCGCCGCCGGGTCGCTGCCGCCGGCCTCACGATACTGCTCGTACCACTGGATTTTTTGCATGAGCTCGCGTGTATCGCGCCCGAGCGCGCGCAGCGCCAGGATGCGGTTCTTGCGCGCGCCCTCGTGGGCCGGGTTGCGCCCGAGAATGTTATCAGTCACCTCCAGTGCTGTCTGCGCCTGACCACAGGCCAGCAACATGGCGGCGCGGTTTGATTGCAGCCCATCGTGCGCGCCGAAGTGCTCCAGTGCGCGCTCCAGCCATATGAGCCCCTCCTGCGGATTGCCCATCTGGTGCATGAGCGTTGCCAGGAGTTGCATGGCATCGGGACTGTGGGTGGCGGCAATTATCTGGCGGTAGCCGGTTTCCGCTGCATCGAGCCTGTTTGCCCGGTGCAGGGCAACGACATCTGCCAGAGAGGGTAGGTCGGTCATCAATATTGATCGCGCGCTGCAACTCGACTGATAATTATGCCAGTGCCTCGCCACGCTGCGCCAGCAGCGAGCGCCGCCAGCTCACAAATCCTACAATCGAGAGTACGCTGTACAGGGCGATGAGCGCCGCGTAGATATCCAGGTCGCGATCCTGATACAGCCATATGGACGCGAGATTCAGCAGGAACCAGTAGACCCAGCCCTCCAGCACCCGGGCAATCTCCATATAAGTGGCGATAAAACTGAATGCCGTGGTGAAGGCGTCGAAGAATGGCCGCTGCGCATCGGTAAAGTTCTGCGCGGCCAGCCCGAGCCCGAGTGCGCAGGCACAACCCACGCCAATTGCTATGGCGTGAGCACGCAGATGCCAGACAATCACCGGGTTGTCGCATTCTTCCAGCCTGCGGTGCCAGCGCAACCAGCCCCAGACCCCCATCATGGCGTAGAACACGTAGAGCAGTGCCTCGGAATACAGCTTTGCACTGATAAACAGCCACACGCTCAGCGCGCTGCCGACAATGCCGAAAAACCAGCACAGGATGCGCTCGCGTATAAGCAGCACGATGTAGGCAAGATTGGCCGCCGTGGCGGCCATTTCCAGCAGGAGTGAGGCAGGGATGTTATCGGGCATGGCTAGCCTGCCGCTGCCTGAAGTCGATGAACTCTCGCATGTAAGCGCCTGTTCAGAAGCTGTAGCTCGCTTCGACGCCGAAGGTCCGCGGCTCGCCCAGTTGCGTGTAGGTCTGGTTGGACCAGGCGCCAAACTCGTCGCGCGGGTCCACCCCGAAGTACAGGCCGTGGACCGCGTAATCCTCATCCGACAGGTTACGGCCCCACAAAGTGACCGAGACGTTGCCGCTACTCCAGTTCAAGCTGGCGTTAAACAGGTCGTACCCATCCAGCTGGCCATTGTGGTAGTAACCGAAAAAGGTCGCGTCCTGGCCCTCTACTTCAAGGCGCGCGCTGAGTGCGTCGGTCAGAGCGAGCTGCGTGCCGATGTTGTACTGGTACTGCGGTGATTTTGCCTGCTCGCGGTTGTCACGCGTCACGAAGGTATTGAGATCAAGGTCGAAGGTCTCGATGCTGTCCACCTCGGTTTCCAGCCAGCCGAGATTGGCGAACAACGCAACGCGCTCGCTCGCGATGAACTGCATCTCGAGTTCGGCGCCGTAGCTGACGGCATCGCTGGCGCTGTCGAGGTAGCCCACCCAGAGACCGGCATCGCCATCCCACATCCAGTTCTCGAGCTGCGCGTTGTTGCGTGTCGTGCGAAACAACGCGACGTTGGCGCTCAGCCGCCCGTCAACAGCCAGCGTTTTCAGGCCGACTTCGGAATTCACCAGCGTTTCATCCTCGAACCTGAGGTTGTCGCCTATGAAGGCCTGGAACTGTGGCGACATGAATGGCAGGTTCGCCCCGGCTGTTGTGTTCACGCCACCCGGCTTGGCGCCGCGTGCCAGGGTGGCGTAGAGCATCGTTTGCTCGCTCAGGTCATAGCGTGCGCTGATTTCTGCGTTCAGCAGACTCTCATTATTGTCACTGCGAAAGCCATTGCTGTCGCGGTAGTCGTCGTCGAAGCGCTCAAAGCGGGCTCCGGCCGTCAGGCTGAGGCGGTCGGTGAGGGCGTACTCGTACTCACCGTAGAGTGCGTAGCGTCCAGTGTCGTAGTCGCTCTGGTTGCCGAAATCACCGTACCAGACACTGGGGTATTGGTAGTCGAGGGCCTCGTCACTGATATTGGCGTACAGGCCCAGCACGTAGCGCCCATTGCCGGAGCTGAGCGTGGGCTCGCCGCCGAGCAGGCGTATATCCGCCACGCTGCGGCTGCGCTCGCGTGCGAAGATTTCCTGTGCCGTGTCATTGCCTCCCGAGCACGCAAATTCAACGCACAGCGCGTCTGATACCCAGTCGGCATCGTAACTCTGACCGAGTTCGGTATCGATATGGCTGATGGATGCTTCCAGGGTCTGCCCGCTGCCGAGCAGCCACTGGCCGCTGCCGATAATAGCCACGGTTTCCTGCGTATCTTCACCCGGCTGGTCGCTGAAGGTCTGGCGCGAGTTTTCCAGCGACCAGGCGTCGTAGCCGTTGTCGGCGTTGAAATACAGCAGGCCCAGCTCGTAACTGGCGGCATCGGATGGCGTCCATTGCAGCCGGGTGCGCACCGTCGTCTCATCGAAATCCGCGGTGTCGTCGCGGTCGAGGGCGACATTATCGATATAGCCATCGCTGGTGTACTGTTGCGTGGCCACCCGCGCTGTCACGGTGTCCGACAGCGGTCCGCTCAGCGCGAGGCCGAGCTGGTAGCTGTCGTAATTACCCACGCGGCCGCTCAGTTCACCTTCGAACTCGCGTGTGGGCGCATTGCTGCGAATATTCACCATGCCGGCGTGCGCGCTGGCACCGAAGCGAGTGCCCTGGGGGCCCCGCAGCACCTCCACCTGGGCGACATCAAAGAGCATGCCCGCATTGGCACTGTCGCCCAGCTCGAGGTTGTCCAGCATAATGCCCACAGAGGGGTAGTACTTGGGATCGTAGTACTGCTCCAGGTCACCCACGCCGCGTACCTGTATGAAGCGGCTGCGAGAGCTGCCCGCTGCCCAGCTCACATTGGGGGCCGCGTTGAGAATATCCTGCAGGTGGACGGCGGCGCGCCCGCGAATGGTATCTTCCGTGATGACCGTGACGCTGGCGGGCGTGTCGAGCAGGCTGTTGTCACGGTAATTTGCCGTAACCACAACCTCTTCGAGGGCCGGCTGGGGCGCCGCCAGTGCGGTTGCTGATGCAGACAGAGTCATTGATAAAAGACAGGAAGACAGTGCACGTGGCGTGCGGCTGCCAGAAAGAGAAAAGCGGGACATAATGAGCCTCCTGATAAAGCCAGAGACCCGGTGAACGACGTCAGATGGGTATAACTGCACTACCTATTCCTACGCCGGTATTAACCGGATCAGGTTCAAGGGTTCGTCTACCGTGCAGACATCTCAGGCCGTAGCCACCCCTCAGGTTGAGTAAGGAGTATACCGCTCGCATTCGAGAATTCCCAGTATTCCCGGGAAGCCGGTTTCACGGTTCCCCGCCCTCTTGATCAATCGCGATGTTCCTGCTTCACTCTCAGCTATGTTGTATCTGTTTGAAGTGCATCTTCACCCGGGTTATAGCGCGGAGCAGTACGCGGATGCGTGGGTGCGCGCGAGCCAGATTATTCAGCAGGCGCCCGGGGCGCGCGGTACGCGTCTGCATCGCAAGATCGACTGCCCGGACGTATTGCTGGCAATAGCCAGCTGGGAGAGCAAGGCCCAGCGCGATGCGATGGAAGACGAGCCATCCGCGCGCGTGCAGGCGATTATCGCTGAGCAGGCTGACTTTGTGGATATCCACTTTATCGGCGAGTTCGAAGATCCTGCCTGGGAGGTAGCGGCCGGCGGCATACCGCACCTGCGGTGACGGCGCTCCGGTAATCGGGCAAGTGTCTGTTCGCCGGTGTGATAGGTTTTGCCCCGGTCAGCCCGTATAATCGCCGCTTTTAAACCTCAGACTTTGGGAATTCATGACAGTTCGCACACGTGTAGCCCCCTCTCCCACAGGCGACCCCCATGTGGGTACGGCCTATATCGCACTGTTCAATTTCTGTTTTGCGCGCGCACATGGTGGCCAGTTCCTGCTGCGCATAGAAGATACGGACCAGGCGCGCAGCACGCCGGAGTCGGAACAGGCGATTCTGGATTCCTTGCGCTGGTTAGGCCTCGACTGGGACGAAGGGCCCGATGTGGGTGGCGCTTGCGGCCCCTACCGCCAGAGTGAGCGCACCACGCTTTACCGGGAGTACGCCGAGGCGCTGGTCGCGAGTGGCAAGGCGTTTTACTGCTATCGCACAGCGGAAGAACTGGACGCACTGCGCGAGGCACGCCGCGAGGCGGGTGACTCCAGCGCCCTGAAACCATCGGACCTCCAACTGGACGACGCCGAGATCGCGAAACGGCGGGCCGCTGGCGAACCGGGGGTCATTCGCATGCGGGTGCCCGAGGAAGCGGGCAGCTGCGTCATTGACGACCTGTTGCGCGGGCCTGTTGAGCTGGACTGGAGCATGGTGGATGCACAGATACTGTTGAAATCCGATGGGCTGCCCACCTACCACCTGGCCAACGTGGTGGATGATCACCTGATGGGCATCACACACGTATTGCGCGGTGAGGAGTGGCTCAATTCCGCGCCGAAGCACAAGCTGCTGTATGAATACTTCGGTTGGGAAATGCCGGTGCTGTGTCATCTGCCGCTATTGCGCAACCCCGATAAAAGCAAGCTTAGCAAACGCAAGAACCCCACCAGCATCCTGTACTACCAGCGCATGGGTTACCTGCCCGAAGCCCTGCTCAACTACCTGGGTCGCATGGGCTGGTCGATGCCGGACGAGCGCGAGAAGTTTTCGCTCGACGAGATGCAGGCGCATTTTGATATCACGCGCGTATCGCTGGGCGGCCCGATATTCGACGTGGAGAAACTGAACTGGCTCAACGGGCAGTGGATTCGTGAGGATCTCAGTGAGAGCGAACTGGCCGACAGGCTGGTGAACTGGGCGTTCAACCGCGAGTTCCTGATGGCGGTGTTGCCGCACGCGCGGCAGCGGATGGAAACCCTCAGCGACTTTGCACCCCTCGCCACGTTTCTGGTTTCGGGCACGCTGTCGATTAGCGAGCAGGATTTCGACGCACTCAAAACAGGGCGCGAGGAGACGCTGCGCAATTTGCAGTTTGCGCTGTGGCGCCTGGAAAGCCAGCGTAACTGGACTCGCGATAACATATGGAATGACATGCGGGCACTGGCAGACGCCCTGGGCGTGAAAGTGAAGGATTTCCTCGCGCCGCTGTTCGTGGCGATTGCCGGTAGCAGTGCATCTTTTTCGGTGGTTGATGCCATGGAGTTACTCGGGCCCGACATGAGCCGTGCGCGTATACGGCATGCCATTGAGGTGCTTGGTGGTGTTTCGAAAAAGGCGCAGAAACGCCTGGAGAAAGACTACGCAGCTTTGCAGGAGAAATAATTATGGCGGGTAATATACCCACATCCCTCATGTCCACCCTGGTGCGCGGTGCCAGCGGTGTCAGCAGCCGGCCGGCGGCAGAAAAGCCCGTCGAGCTCTTGCAGCTTTTTGATATCGAGAACTGCCCGTACTGCCGCCTCGTGCGCGAGGCGCTGACCGAGCTGGATCTGGATGCGGAAGTCTATCCCTGCCCGAAAAATGGCGAACGCTTTCGCCCCGAGGTCGTTGAGCGTGGCGGCCGCGCACAGTTTCCTTACCTGGTGGATCCAAACACCGGCGTGGAAATGTATGAATCGCTCGACATTGTGGCCTACCTCTTCGAGACCTATGGCCAGCGCCCGCTGCCGGTAAAATGGCGCGCGGGCCGGTTGCAGACGCTGGGTTCGATGCTGGCGAGCTGGCCGCGCATGCGCGAGCCCATGCGGGCGCTGCCCAGCCGGCAACCGGAGTATCTGCTGGAGTTGTACAGTTTTGAATCCAGCCCCTATGCGCGACCGGTGCGCGAGCTGTTGTGTAACATGGAGCTGCCCTATGTTGTGCGCAACTGTGGCCGCACGCGTCTCGAGGAATGGCTGCTGCCGCCGGTGCGCCAGCGTCTGGATATTCGCCTTGCGCCGACGCTTGAAAACCGGCGCCAGCTACTGGCCACCGAGGGCAGGGTGGCTATTCCCTACCTCTACGACCCGAATACCGAACAGGGCCTGTTTGAGTCGGCTGCGATTCTCAGCTACCTGCGGGAGACCTACACGGCCTGAGGCGCTTTGCGTATGCCTGTGGCCGTCTGTTCAGTGCTGATGCCCGCCTGGCCCGTGTACGTGGCCGTGCGACAGTTCCTCGGCAGTGGCATCGCGTACGTCCTCTATCTGGATATCAAACTGTAGCTGCTGGCCTGCGAGCGGGTGGTTGGTATCGATATCGGCGCTGTGTCGGCCCGCTTTCAGGACGGTGACCGCGCGCAAGCCCTCGTTGGTATTGAGTTGCACTACCATGCCGGGGCGCAGTTTTCCCTTGAAAGACAGGTGTTTTATCGGCACCCGCTGCTGCCGCCCGGGTTTGCGTTCGCCATAGGCCTGCTCCGCACCCAGAACCGAGGAGAAGCTGTCGCCGGCGCACTTGTCGGTCATCGCGCTCTCCAGCGCCGGGAGAATGTTTCCGGCGCCGTGCAGAAAAGCGGAGGGCTCGCCTCCCGTTGAGGTTTCCAGCGTCTCACCAGCGGCATCGCGCAGGGTGTAGTGAAAAGTAACGACTTTATCCGGGCCGATTTGCACTGTGTCGAGTTCCGTGTTGATAGCGGTAGCGCGATATTACCGCCGTCCCGCGCCAAAGTCCCAGCCCGGGGTTCAAGTGTACGCACCCGGACCCATTGCCGCGGGTAGGGTGATCGGCCACCATAGCGCTGGATTTTCAGTATTGGAACAGCGCATGTCGCGAAGCAGTGTAGAAACGCAACTGGACGGGTTGCGGGAAACCGTCAATGAGGATGCCGCGCAGCTCATCCGGCACCTGCGCTGCAGTCACGCCCCGGAAGAGGCGCTGAATGCCGCAGTCGACCATATCCAGCATGCGATTGCCGCCCTTAAACCGTGGCTGAAAGAAGGGGAGGGCTGGTCCACCATCAGCATCGCGGGCGACCATGCAGGCCTGCCCTGGGCGGAGGAGGACATCACCTCGGTGATGCCCTACAGCCCGGTCAGCGGCAAGCGCAACCCGATAGCGCCGCCGATTCGACTGTGGCGCGATGGCGAGGCTGTACGCGGAGAGGCGGTCTTCTCCCCCACCTATGCAGGCCCGCCCAACTCGGTTCACGGGGGCATCATCGCCGCGGTGTTTGATGAGATTCTGGCCATGGCCAACGTGGTG
>Ga0102938_10000580_pt1 | contig 27038 bp, 25 predicted proteins | sample SalPonR2_B_D2_MG_FD_84516 | JGI IMG/M metagenome (GOLD analysis project Ga0102938, IMG submission 84516) | Salt pond soil microbial communities from South San Francisco under conditions of wetland restoration - Salt Pond MetaG R2_B_D2_MG | ecosystem: Environmental > Aquatic > Marine >... | reverse complement strand
CGATGCTGGAAAAGGAATTCGGCATCAAACACGTGTACGTGCCCTTCAAGGGGGGCGGCGACGTGGCCAAGAACCTTGTCGGCGGTCATATCGACGCCACCGTGAACAACCCGGCAGAGCAGATGGGGTTCTACAACGCAGGCAAGGTCCGCCCCATCGTGGCCTTTACGCCCGAGCGTATCGACGTTTTCCCGGATGTGCCGACGGCCACCGAACTGGGGCATGACATCGTTTACTGGATGCAACGGTCCTTCGTGGCGCCCAAGGGGATGCCGGCCGAGGCCGTGGCCTATTATACCGAAATGCTGAAGAAGCTGGGCCAAACCGAGGAATGGCAGACCTACACCGCTGAAAAGGCGCTTGTGGCGGACATGATCACCGGGGACGAGCTTCAGGAATATTTCCTCGAAGAACGGGCCAAGCACGACGCGATCCTCAAGGAAATCGAAGGCGGTAACACCTGACGCCGACCACCTTTGAAGGATGAAACCGGGCGGGGACACCCCCGCCCGGTTCTTTGAGACGGATAAGGCAGGGAGGGACAGATGTTGACGGCAGACCGGATCATCGCGGGCGCCATCATGGCGTTTTCAGTATATTTCATGTGGCACGCATTGGTGCTGCCCATCGGGTGGAACGGATCGACGGGTGGGCCCGGCGGCGGGGCGTTCCCCTTCTGGTTGTCACTGGTGATGTTGCTGAGCGCCGCGGGCATCCTGCTGCGCAGCTTCAAGCCCAATGCCCGGGCCAGTTTCCGGTTTGACAGCACGATGCTGCGGCCGATCCTGTCGGTCACGGCCTCGCTTGTGGTGACCATCGCGCTGATCCCGCTGGCCGGGGCCTATGTCGCGCTGCCGCTGTTCCTGCTGTGGTATCTCAAGGTCTTCGGCCGGCACGGCTGGACGCTCACGCTGTCGCTGACGGTAATGACGCCTGTCTTCATCTTCTTCTTCTTCGAGGTGACGCTGCGGATCCTGCTGCCCAAGGGGTTCACAGAGCCGCTGTTCTTTCCGCTTTATGCGATGTTCTTCTGAGGGGGCCGATCATGGAAATGTTTGCATTGCTGGCGGACGGGTTCGCCACCTCCCTGTCGCCGATAAACCTGATGATCGTGATCCTTGGGGTGACGGCCGGACTGTTCATCGGGGCCATGCCGGGGCTGGGCTCCGTGAACGGGGTGGCCATCGTGCTGCCGCTGACCTTCATCGTGCCGCCCTCCTCGGCGATCATCCTGCTGGCCGCGATCTATTACGGCGCGATGTATGGCGGCGCCGTGTCGTCGGTGTTGCTAGGCATCCCCGGGGCCTCAACGGCGGTGGCCACGACATTTGACGGGCGTCCCATGGCGCAGCAGGGCAAGGCGGGACTCGCGCTGATCGCGGCGGCGGTCGCCTCATTTGTGGGGGGCACAATATCGGTTGTCCTGTTCACCTTGTTCGCCGCGCCCTTGGCGGATGTGGCTCTGGCCTTCGGCCCGGCGGAGGAATTCGCCCTCGTCCTGATGGCTTTCACCACCTTCGTGGGGCTGGGCGGCGACGATGTGCTGAAGACCATCGTGATGATCTGTCTGGGGCTCGTGCTGTCGACTGTTGGGCTCGACCTGATTTCCGGCCAGCCGCGGCTCATCTTCGGCGACATGCCGGGGTTCTATTCCGGCATTTCCTTTCTGGTACTGGCGATCGGCGTCTATGGCGTGGGCGAAGTGCTCTACACCATCGAAACCTCCAAGACCGCACCGCAGGTCACGCCTGCCAAGATCACCTTTGCCGAACTGGGCGCTGGTCTGAAGGCGATGAACAAGCTGTGGCGCACCATGAGCCTTGGTTCGGTCATGGGCTTTTTCGTGGGCATGCTGCCCGCGGCGGGGGCCACGCCGGCCTCTCTGATGGCTTATGGCATCGCCCGGCAGACGTCGAAGAACCCTGACAGTTTCGGCAAGGGCAATATCGAAGGCGTCGCCGCGCCGGAGACCGCGAACAACGCGGCCTCGACCGGGTCGCTGCTTCCGATGCTGACGCTGGGCATCCCCGGTTCCCCCACCACCGCATTGCTGCTGGGTGGCATGGTGATGTGGGGGCTGGTGCCCGGACCGATGCTGTTCATCGAACAGCCCGATTTCGTCTGGGGGCTGATCTCGTCGCTATACACCGCCAACGCCGCTGCGGTGCTGATCAACATCGCGCTGATCCCCTTGTTCGTCTGGGCGCTGCGGATGCCGTTCACGGTGCTTTGCGCGATGGTTCTGGTGCTCTGCATCGTTGGCGGATATGCCCCGAGTCAGAAAATGCACGACGTCTGGCTTATTGCAGGGTTCGGCGTGGCGGGGTATCTGTTGCGCAAGGCAGACTATCCGTTGGCACCGCTGGTTCTGGCCCTTGTGCTTGGGCCGCTGATGGAAAAAAGCTTTCGTCAGACGCTGATTGCCGAGCAGGGCAACGTGCTGGCCTTTGTCGAACGCCCGCTATCGGGTGCGTTCCTCGCGATTGCGGCACTGTTCTTCGTGTTGCCGCTGATCAAATATCTGAGAAAGGGCGCAGGGCGTCGCATCGCCCCTGCGGAATGACGAACATGACGGTTGAAAAGAAGGAAGAGACCCATGGCGAAGACACTCAAGCAGCTCTTGGCCGCGCATCCGGACGCGGCCCCGGCGATCGGCGCGCCGTCCAAGACCTGGCTGAGCTATGGCGGGCTGCGGTCGCTGTCGGAAGAGGTCCGCAGCCAACTGCGCGCGGCGGGCGTGGGGCCACGGGACCGGGTGGCCATCGTCCTGCCCAATGGCGCGAGCATGGCGACGGCCTTCGTGACGGTCGCGCAATCGGCAACGACTGCCCCCCTCAACCCTTCGTACCGCGAGGATGAATACGCCTTTTACCTCGAGGATCTGAAGGCCAAGGCCATCGTCCTGGAGGCAGGTTACGACGGACCCGCGCTTGCGGCGGCCCAGCGGGCCGGCCTGACGATCCTGTGGCTGCATGAGGATGTGGATACCGCCGGGAAGATCTGGCTGGACCCCGAGGGTGACACCGCCCCGGCCGAGGACGGAGAGCCCGGTCCAGATGACGTGGCGCTGATCCTGCACACCTCTGGCACCACGTCGCGGCCCAAGATCGTGCCGTTGCTGCAATCCAACGTGACCGCCTCTGCACAGCATATCGCGGACTCGCTGACGCTGGTGTCCGAGGACCGCTGCATGAATGTGATGCCGTTGTTCCACATCCACGGGCTGCTTGCCGCGGTGGCGGCCTCGCTGTCGGCAGGGGCGTCGATCTGGTGCTCGACCGGGTTCAATGCACTGAATTTCTTCGGCAACATGAAGGAGGCGCGGCCGACGTGGTATACCGCCGTGCCGACCATGCATCAGGCGATCCTCTCACGGGCGGCCCGCAACGCCGATGTCATCCGCGACGTGCCGCTGCGGTTCCTGCGGTCCTCCTCCGCCTCCTTGCCGGGGCAGGTCATGGAGCAGCTGGTCGAGACCTTCAAGGCGCCGGTGATCGAGGCCTACGGCATGACCGAAGCCGCCCACCAGATGTGCTGTAACCCGCTGGACCGGCAAAAGCCCGGCGCCGTGGGCGTGGCAGCTGGCCCGGAGGTGCGGATTGCGCATGAAACCGAAAACCATCTGATCGACGGCACCGGCGAAGTCGTCATTTCCGGCCCCAATGTGACACCGGGCTATGAAAGCAACCCCGAGGCCAACGCCAAGAACTTTTTCGAGGTCGACGGCCAGCGCTGGTTCCGCACCGGGGACCAAGGTGCACTTGATGAGGACGGGTTCCTGCATCTGACCGGGCGGCTGAAGGAGATCATCAACCGCGGCGGTGAAAAGGTCAGCCCGCTGGAAGTGGACGGTGTCCTGATGGATCATCCGGCGATCCAGCAATGCGTGAGCTTTGCCCTGCCGCACCCCAAGCTGGGCGAGGAAGTGGCCGCGGCGGTGGTTCTGCGCGACGGGCATGAGGCCACCGAGCGCGAGATCCGCGACTTTGCCGCAGAGCGCATGGCCGATTTCAAGGTGCCCCGCAAGGTGGTGATCCTGGACGAGATCCCCAAGGGCGCCACAGGCAAGATGCAGCGCATCGGCATGGCCGAGAAACTGGGCCTGACGGAACCGGTCTGACGCTGCTGGCGGCGTCCGGTTGTCTGGCGGGCGTCGGCATTCGAGTATTTAAAGAGAGAAGAAGCAGGGGCATGTGCTGCGGGTCGGCCTGTGCGGGGAGCAAGAATGAAGATCTGTATCTTTGGCGCGGGCGCCATTGGCGGCTACATGGGCGTCAAGCTGGCCGAGGCCGGCGCCGATGTGAGCCTTGTGGCGCGCGGGCCGCATCTGGCGGCGATGAAGGACAAGGGGCTGCGTCTGATCGAGGAAGGTGGGCAGGAAACGCAGGTTTCGGTGACCGCCTCGGACGATCCAGGCGATCTGGGGCCCCAAGATTATGTTATTGTCACGCTCAAGGCGCATTCGGTGCCGCCGGTCGTGCCCAGGATGGCGCCGCTGATCGGGGATCACACGACCGTTGTGAGCGGTGTGAACGGGGTGCCGTGGTGGTATTTCCACAAGATTGGCGGAGACCTGGAGGGCACGCGGCTTGCATCGGTGGATCCCGGGGATGCGCAGTGGGACGGGTTTGGTCCCGACCGGGTGCTGGGCTGTGTGGTCTATCCCGCGGCGGAGGTGGTCGAGCCGGGGGTGATCAAACATATCGAGGGCAACCGTTTTTCGCTGGGTGAGCCGGACGGATCGAAATCCGAACGGGCGCTGGCCCTGTCCAAGGCGCTTTCGGCGGCGGGCCTGAAGGCGCCGGTGCGTCCGAAGTTGCGCGACGAGATCTGGGTGAAACTGTGGGGGAACCTGTCGTTCAACCCGATTTCGGCGCTGACCCATGCAACCTTGGATGTGCTTTGCACGGATCCGGGGACACGCGCCGTGGCGCGCGGCATGATGGTCGAAGCGCAGGAGATCGCGGAGAAGCTGGGCGTGAAATTCCCCATCGACGTGGATCGCAGAATAGAGGGCGGCGCGGCCGTGGGGGCGCATCGGACGTCGATGTTGCAGGATCTGGACATGGGCCGCCCGATGGAGATCGACGCGCTTGTGGGATCGGTGCAGGAATTGGGGCGGGTCACTGGGACGCCGACCCCGACCATAGATACGGTTCTTTCGCTGGTTCAGTTGCGGGCGCGCAGTGCAGGATTGTACTGAGCTCGTCCGCGCCATTGGTTTATGGAAAGGTGAGAGGGTGCAGGCAGGATGTTTGTCGCCATCGGTGACTGCGGCGACGGCCGGGTCGAGTAAGGTGGCCGCGTGCCTGCCGCCGTCCCCCGTGGAAGGGGACTGTAGACCACAGATCGTGGCCAAAGCGATCGGGGGGCCGCAATGAGCCGCCCTAAGATACTGGTGTCCCGCCGCTGGCCGGAGGCGGTCGAAGCGGAACTGACCCGACGTTTCGATGCGCATTTCAACGCCGATGATCGACCGCTCACGCCGGAGGATTTCCGCCACGCGATGGGCGCATTCGACGCAATCCTGCCCACGGTGACGGACAGGCTGGGACCGGAGGTCTTCGATCTGGCGCAGCCGCGTGCCCGGATTCTGGCCAATTATGGCGTCGGGTTCAGTCATATCGATACCGAATCGGCGGCCGGACATGGCATCGTGGTGACCAACACCCCGGACGTGTTGAGCGAATGCACCGCCGATATCGCGATGACGCTCTTGCTGATGGTGGCGCGCCGCGCGGGCGAGGGGGAGCGTGAGTTGCGCGCGGGCCAATGGACGGGCTGGCGGCCAACGCATCTGGTGGGTCGCAGGGCGTCGGGCAAGGTTTTGGGGATCATCGGCTTTGGACGCATCGGTCAGGAGATGGCGCGCCGCGCGCATCATGGCTTCGGGATGCAAATCCTTGTGCATAACCGGTCTGCCGTTGCGCCGGAGGTGCTGGAGCGGTTTGGCGCGCGGCAAGTCGACAGCGTCGATGCTTTGCTGCCGGCCTGCGATTTTGTCTCTCTGCATTGTCCGGGGGGCGCGGCCAACCGGCATCTGATCAATGCGGATCGTCTGGCGCACATGAAGCCCGGGGGCTATCTGATCAATACCGCGCGCGGCGAAGTTGTGGACGAGGCTGCCCTGGCCAGCGCCTTGCAGGGCGGTCAGATCGGAGGGGCAGGGCTTGACGTGTTCGACGGCGAGCCGGAGATCGCCCCGGAACTGATGGAGAGTCCCAATCTGGTGATGCTGCCGCATCTGGGCAGCGCGACCCTTGAGACACGGGAGGCGATGGGCTTTCGCGTGGTGGAAAACCTGACGGCATTTTTCGCAGGACAGGCGCCGCGCGATCGGGTCGTGTGACGGTGCAATGACACAGCGGACCCTGCGCTGGGCGGAGGGTCAAGTGGTCCTGTTTCGACAGGCAAGCATCTGGGGTATGACAAGTCCGGGCGCGTTGTCATGCACGGAACGCCGGATTTCGTGCCCAAAATACCTACTTAAGTTGGCTTTCGGTCTGCAAGCGCGATTTTTCTGCCCTCCTGTGCCGAGGCGTAGATTGCCTCTTCGATCGTGATGACGGGCAGATAGGCGCGGGCGGTGTTTTCCGGCAGTCTGTTGTCGCGCAGGCAGGCAACCACATGCGCTTGCAATGCATGGACGCAATCGCCGCCAAAAATTCCCGATGTGTCCGGCGACAGGATTTCGACGCTGTCACGCGCCCCGAAGCGGCGCAGGCGCAGCGCGCCGTCTCCCGATAGCGAAATCGTGCCTTCGGTCCCTTCGACCAGCGCCTCGCCCATGGTGCAGCGCGGGTTCGCCGCCGCGTGGTCAAGATGGCGGTTGCCATCGAACAAGGCGCGGGTCCCGCCTGCGAAATCGAACAGGATGTGGCCCGCGTCCTCGCCTGCAACAGCCGGGTTCAGGTGGCGCAGGTCGGCGTAAACGGACTCTGGCGGGCCCAAAAGGAAACGAAAGGTGTCGATCCAGTGGACCGCCGTTTCATGAACAAGGAATCGCGGCATAGTTTGAAAATAGGGCTGGCGGTCCAGATAGGCCCGTGGGCCTTGGCCATCCCCGGGGCGCAGGCGAAACGTCATCTGCTGTGTGGTTCCGATCGCGCCCGCCGCAATCTGTGCCTTGATCGTCCTGTACCATGGCTGAAAGCGAAAGTTCTCATGAATGATCAGCGTCGCGCCCGCCGCTTCGGCCTCGGCAGTGATGTTTGCGGCCTCTTCGAACGATGAGCAGAACGGTTTCTGGCATATCATCGCGCGCACGCCTTCGGCGAGCGCGGTTCGGATGGCCGCGGCCTGCGCAGTTGGCGGCACGATGATGTCCAGAAGGTCGGGACGCACCGCGCGCAGCATCGCCGTCAGGTCGGCATAGGCGGGCACGCCCACCGCCGCGGCCTTGTCCGGTTCATGGTCGCAGGCGGCCACCAGATCCACGCCGTCGATCCGTCTCCAGCCGTCATAGTGGAAGTGGCTGAAATATCCCGCACCCAGTCCGGCCACCCGCAGGGGGGCACTGTCCTTCTCCAGCGTCATTCTTGCATCCCTCTCACGCCATGCCGCCAGAGCATAGACCTGTCAGCGCGCGCTGCCTACAGTGCCCTTACCGGCGGGCACCTGAGACCCGCAGCAAGGAAGGAATATCACAGATGTTTGCGGTCTTAGCCATCTTCGAAATCAAACCCGAGGGCACGGAGGCGTTCTTGGATCTGGTGCGCCAGAATGCCAGCGCCTCTGTCCGGGATGAGCCGGGATGCCATCAATTCGATGTCTGCGCGGACCCTGACCGCCCCGGTGAGGTTACCCTGTATGAAATCTATGAGGACCGCGCGGCGTTCGAGACCCATTTGACCACATCGCATTTCATCAGCTTCGATTCCGCCAGCGCGCCTTTGATCCAGTCAAAGGATGTGCGGACCTATACGCGGGTCTGGCAATGAGCAACTGGGAGGTCTTTGCCGTAAAATATGCCGACCGTGCCGCACGTCGGCGCGCCGACAGTTTCATCTTCGACGACAACCACGACGCGCCGCATCCGATGGATTATTTCATATGGGTGCTGCGGCGCGGCGCCGAGGTGATCCTGGTCGATACCGGCTACGACGCCGCCGAAGGCAGCGCCCGCGGACGGCCGATCCGCATGGATCCGGTGGCCGCTCTGGCGCCGTTGGGCGTGGCGCCGGAGGCGGTCACCCAACTGATCGTGACGCATCTGCATTACGATCACGCCGGTGGGCTGCATCTATTTCCCAATGCGACGCTGCACATGCAGGCGGCGGAAATGGCCTATGCCACCGGCCCCTGCATGTGCCACGACGTGCTGCGCATGCCCTATACGGCGGGCCATGTCTGCGAGGCGATCCTGCGTTTGTATTCCGGCAAGGTGATCTTTCACGAGGGCGATGCCGAGGTGGCGGAGGGCGTCAGCGTGCATCGCATCGGCGGGCATTCGCGGGGATTGCAGGCGGTGCGCGTGGCGACGCAGGCGGGATGGATGGTCCTCGCCTCCGATGCCACCCACTACTATGAAAACTTCTGGATGCGAAAACCCTTTCCCATCGTGGTCGACCTGCAGGACATGCTGGATGGGTTCGGCCGGCTGGAGTCGCTGGCCTCACGGCGCGATCTTGTCGTGCCGGGGCATGATCCGCTGATCCCGCAACTGTTCCCGGAAGGTCCTGCTGCCCATATATCCCGGCTTGATCCGGGGCCACGGCAGGTCATTACGCCCGCGCTTTTCGCGCCCTCGATGGACTGACACGCCGCGCGGACCCCGGGCGCCACCCTCGCAGGAATGATAGAAAAGCGCGCGATGCCGTCCCGGACAGCTTGACCAGAGCGGGCAAGAGGTTTGCATATCGGGCGCAGCGCGCGGTGAATGTCCATGGCCGCGACAGCGCTTTGCGGGAGAGATACATGACACTTGGATTTGCCATTCTGGGCGCGGGCCGCATCGGTCAGGCCCATGCGCGCGCCATCTCGGCCACGCCGGGGGCGCGGTTTGTCGCCTTGTCGGAACCGTTGCAGGCGGCGGCTGATGACATGAAGGCACGCTACGGTTGCGACCTGCGCGACATCGACCAGATTGCCGACAGTCCCGACGTGCAGGCCGTTGCCATCTGCACGCCGACCGACACCCACGCCGACCTGATCGAGCAATTCGCAAAGGCCGGAAAGGCGATCTTTTGCGAAAAGCCGGTCGATCTGTCGGCAGACCGCGTGCGGCAGGCGCTGGCCACGGTCGAGCAGACCGGCGCCAGACTGATGGTGGGTTTCAACCGGCGGTTCGACCCGGACTTCATGTCCGTGAAGGCCGCGATCGACGATGGTCAGGTTGGCGATGTGGAGATGGTGGTCATCACCTCGCGCGATCCCGGCCCTCCGCCCTATGGCTATATCGAGGTTTCGGGCGGGATCTTTCGCGACATGACAATCCACGATTTCGACATCGCGCGCTGGCTGCTGGGCGAAGAGGTGCAGACGGTGATGGCACAGGGATCGGTCCTTGTGGACCCGAAGATCGGCGAACTGGGCGATTATGACAGCGTCAATGTGATCCTGCGCACGGCCACTGGCAAACAGGCGGTCATCACCAATTCACGCCGCGCGACCTATGGCTATGACCAGCGGATCGAGGTCCATGGCTCGCGCGGGATGGCGGCGGCGCAGAATCGTCACGAAAGCACGGTCGAAGTGGCAGGCGCCGGGGGCTATACCCGTCCGCCGCTGCTGAATTTCTTCATGGACCGCTATGCGCAGGCCTACGCGAACGAGATTGCCGCCTTCGTGGCTGCATTGAACGACGGCGGTCCGCTGCCGACAACCGGCAGCGATGGCCTGAAGGCCTTGGAACTGGCGGACGCGGCGCTGGACTCGGCGCAGACCGGCAAGGCGGTCGTCCTGACGTGATCCTGACCCGCGCCCGCCCTGTATTCGGGCGCGGGTCCCGATCCCGTGTCGAAGGTTCTGGACAAGATCCGGCGCAGGTCTTTCTGTGACATGCGGAGGAGGATGGATCGGGCTGTCGCGGTCAGAATCGGCAAAACCGACCGTGCGGGCGGGAAATATCATTGCGATATGCGGCAGCCCGTGCAAAATTCCCTGCAAGGCCGCGATGGATCGTTACTGTCTGGAGGGAAGGTCTGATGATCGAAGGCGGAAGGCCCCTGCTGGGCAGTGGTCGGGTCAGTATCGCGGTTGGTGACCCGATGTCATTGGTAACGCAGGATAAAACAATCCGGAAAGCCGTTCGGGACATGGATGCCGCAGGTGTAACAATCCGCGCTGCGGGCATTTGTCCGGCACTTGAAGACCCCGCGCAGTCCCGTCATGCCGCATGGACCGCCGGCGCCGCGCGAAATGCGCTCTGCGGGCGGGTGCCCGTGGACGCGTTGCAGGCTGTCATGGCAGCCTGACCACAATAATCCGCGTCCCGCCAATGGGGCGCACCGGTCATCCAGGGAGGATAACATGACCACACGCAGAACCGTTCTGGGCATCGCCGGGGCCACCATGGCCGCGCTGATGACCACCACCTCCGCCTTCGCACAGGAGGTGACGCTGACCTTGCATCAATTCCTGCCCGCGCAGGCCAATGTGCCGAAACTGGTGCTGGACGTCTGGGCCGACCGCGTCGAGGCGGCATCGGAGGGACGCATCGAGATCGAGCGTTATCCGTCGATGCAATTGGGTGGCGCGCCGCCGGAACTGATGGATCAGGCCATTGACGGCATCGCCGATGTGGTCTGGACCGTGGTCGGCTACACGCCGGGCCGTTTCCCGACCACCGAGGTCTTCGAACTGCCCTTCATGGTGGATGATGCCCGCGCGGCCTCCTACGCCTATTGGAAGATGTTCGAAGAGCATATGGCCGACGGTGAATTCGCGGATGTGAAGATCCTTGGCACCTGGGTGCATGGTCCGGGCATGTTCCACACCAACAAGCCGGTCACCGTGCCCGCCGATCTGGAGGGCATGAAGATTCGTGGCGGTTCGCGTCTGGTGAACGATCTGCTGACCCGCGTCGGCGCGGAACCTATCGGCATGCCGGTTCCGGCGATCCCGGAGGCCCTGTCCAAGGGCGTTCTGGACGGGACGACCATCCCGTGGGAGGTGACTGCCTCGCTGAAGGTGCCGGAACTGGTGACGAACCACACCGAATTCGACGGGCCGGCCTTGTATAATCTGACCTTTGTTCTTGCGATGAACAAGGACCGCTACGAAAGCCTGCCGGATGACCTTCAGCAGGTCATCGACGAGAATTCCGGGCTTGATTTCTCGATCTTCGCGGGGGGCACGCAGGCGGATGCGGACGGTCCCGCGCGGCAGATGGCGGTGGACCGTGGCAACAACATCGTCACCGTTTCCGAGGAAGACGCCAAGGCCTGGGACGATCTGGTCAATCCGATCTACGAGAGCTGGGTTGCCGACATGAATGCCAAGGGGATCGACGGCCAGGCGCTGATCGACCAGGCCAAGGCGCTGATGGCGGACTACTCGTCCGACATGGACACCTACGCCGACTGAGGCGCAGAGCACGCAGGGCCGCGCCGACCGCGCGGCCCTTTTTCATTTTTCCTGACGGGAGAAGGCTGCGATGGCCGGTCTGCACCGCTTTGTTCTGGGCATCACGCGCATGATGGCGTTGTTGGGCGGCATCGTTCTGACGGCGCTGATCCTGATCACCTGCCTCTCCATTCTGGGCCGTGCGGCCAATACGGCGCTGCATTCGGACCTTGTGATGGGAGCCATGCCCGGACTGGCGCAGGCGTTGATCGACTTGGGCGTGGGGGCCATTCGCGGGTCCTACGAACTGGTTGAGGCGGGCATGGCATTCTGCATCTTTGCCTTCCTGCCGTTCTGTCAGGTCACGGCAGGCCACGCCTCCGTGGATGTCTTTACCAACATGCTGCCACGTGGCGCGAACCGTGTGCTGGAGGCGGTGATCTCCGTATTGTTTGCCGTGGCGCTGGTGACGGTTGCCGTGCAGCTATACGAAGGCACGACGCGAAAGATGAGTTCGGGGCAAACCTCGCTCCTGTTGGAGTTTCCGATCTGGTGGGCCTATATGGCCAGCCTCGTTGGCGCCGTGCTCGCAGCCGCGGCCGGGGTCTACATGGCCTTGCTCCGTCTCTTCGAGGCGACGACCGGCCGCATATTCGCGCCGAATGCGGTGGGAGCAAAGCATTGAGCAACCTCGAGATCGGGATATACTCCTTTCCCGCGCTGCTGCTGTTGATTTTCCTCCGTGTGCCGATCGGCCTCGCGATGTTTGTCACGGGGTTTTTCGGGTTCTACCTCGTCATGGGCAGCACTCGACTGCCGCTGGCGCAGCTCAAGGACCTGACCTACTCGACGTTTTCCAATTATTCGCTGTCGATTGTGCCGATGTTCCTGCTGATGGGGTATTTCGCGACGCTGGGCGGCATGAGCAAGGCGCTGTTCAAGGCTGCGGAGGGCTGGCTGGGGCACCGCAAGGGCGGGGTCGCGATGGCGGCCATCGGCGCCTGTGCGGGGTTCGGCGCGATCTGCGGCTCCTCTCTTGCCACGGCGGCCACCATGAGCCGCGTGGCGCTGCCGGAACTGAAGCGCTACGGCTATGAGGGCGGTTTCTCGACCGCGACGCTGGCGGCGGGCGGGACGCTCGGCATCCTGATCCCGCCTTCCGTGGTGCTGGTGATCTATGCCATCCTGACCGAACAGAACATCGCCAAGCTGTTCCTCGCGGCCTTCGTGCCCGGTCTTCTGGCGGCGCTGGGCTACATGATCGCCGTGTCGATCTATGTCCGCGTGAACCCGAAATCCGCGGGCGTGCGACCGCCGATCCCGATGACCGAACGGGTTCGCGCGCTGATCGACGTCTGGCCGGTGCTGCTGGTCTTCATCGCGGTGGTCGGCGGCATCTACGGTGGCATCTTTACCCCGACCGAAGGCGCGGCCGTGGGCGCGCTTGGCACCGGTCTGATTGCGCTGCTGAACGGCGGGCTGACGTGGCGGACGCTGCTCGACAGTTTCGCCGATACGGCCCGATCCTCGGCAATGATCTTTTTCATCGTCTTCGGGGCGGCCTTTTACAACCTCTTCCTGGCGCGGACCCGGGTGCCGCAGGAATTGTCGAACTGGGTGGTGGAACTGGGTCTTGCGCCGATCACGGTGCTGGCGGTGATTCTGGTCATCTATCTGCTGCTGGGCTGTTTCATGGACAGCCTGTCGATGATCCTGCTGACCGTCCCGATCTTTTTCCCGGTCGTCATGGCGCTGGATTTCGGCCTGTCGCCGGAGCATACGGCGATCTGGTTCGGCATCCTTGTCCTGATCGTGGTGGAGGTCGGATTGATCACGCCGCCGGTGGGAATGAATCTGTTCGTGATCAATGCGATGGATCCAGATACGCCGATGGTGCAGACCTACCGGGCCGTGCTGTATTACGTGGCGTCCGATCTGGTGCGGGTGGTTTTGCTGGTGGCCTTTCCGGCAATCACGCTGTTCCTGCTTCCGGGGTAGTCGGGGGCGCTGCCCCCGTCCGCGCTTGCGCGCGGACTCCCCCGGGATATTTCAGGCCCGAAGAAGCGCGCAAGGCGGGAGGAGACCGGCATGGATGTCAAAGGGTTGGTAGCGGTCGTGTCGGGGGGCGCCAGCGGTCTGGGGGCCGCAACGGCGCGGCGGCTGGCCAGCGAGGGGGCGCGGGTCGGAATACTGGATTTCGATCTTGAGCGCGCGTCGGGGCTTGCGTCGGAGATCGGCGGACATGCGGTGAGGACCGATGTCCGGGATGCGGCCTCCGTTGCGGCGGCCATGTCCGAGATCGTTGCGCGGCTGGGCCGGCCAAGGGTGGCGGTGAGTTGCGCCGGCATCGCGCCGGCGGCCCGGATGGTCGGGCGGGACGGAACGCTGTCGACGGACCTGTTCGAACGGACCATCCGGGTCAATCTTATGGGAACCTTTTTCGTCATGGCGCATGCCGCCCGCGAGATGATGGCGCAGGAGCCGCTGGATACGGGGGAGCGCGGGGTTGTGATCAATACCGCGTCCGTCGCCTTTGAGGACGGGCAGGTAGGGCAGACGGCCTACGCGGCCTCCAAGGGAGCGATTGCCGCCATGTCGCTGCCTGCGGCAAGGGAGATGGCAAGGCAGGGTGTGCGGGTCATGTCCATTGCGCCGGGACTGTTCAACACGCCCATGATGGAGGGGCTGCCGGAGGAGACGACCGCGGGCATCGTGGCCAACATCCCTTTCCCGCACCGTCTGGGTGCCCCAGAGGAATATGCCCAGATGGTCAGCCAGATTGTTGCCAACTCCTATCTCAACGGCACGACGATCCGGCTGGATGGCGCGGTGCGGCTGCCGCAGCGGTGAGAGACGCGCGGTTTTTCCAGCCCGCTGCGGGCGGGTGATCATCCAGTGTCTGTGCGGGGGATAGGCCCGTGATGCGGCGGCCCGGATGAGGCTCGCGCGGACCATGACCTTGCGCCTGATGCATCAAAGTGCAGATACTTTAGATGTTTTCTTGCGTAGCGGGGCGTTTCTTGCATCATAGTGCATTATCGAGTCACCGAGGGCGTCTGGCGCCCCAGGCTGCAGGCCGGCAAACGGCCGCGGGGTGAGGGGAGGTCCGGGCCAGTCCCGGGCAGGAGGGGAAAATGACCGAAAACCGGAACGCGGCGATCTATTTCGTCGACCGGCATCTGGCCGAGGGGCGCGCCGAAAAGCTGGCGTTTCGCGAGGCCGGAGGCAAGCAGCGCAGCCAGACCTACGGGGCGCTTTCGGCGCGGAGCGATCTGGTGGCTGGGGCGCTCGCGCGGGCGGACATACGTCCGGAAGAGCGCGTGGCCTGCATCGTCCTGGATCAGATCGAATACCCGGAACTTTTCTGGGGCGCGCTTAAGGCGCATGTGGTTCCGATCGCGCTGAACACGCTGCTGACCACCGAGACATATGATTTCATCCTGCGCGACAGCCGGGCGGTCTGCCTGTTCGTTTCGGCCGAACTGCTGGACACCGTGCGCCCCGCTGCCGAGGCAAGCCCGCATATCCGCCGCATCGTCGTGATCGGGGACAACGCGCCAGTGGGCATGGCGACCTACGACGCGTTTCTGGAGGGGGCGGAGCCGCGCGCAGCCGTGCAGGTGAGCGAGGACGACTGCGCCTTCTGGCTGTATTCTTCCGGCTCGACCGGGCAGCCGAAGGGCGTGCGCCACGTGCATGGCGCGCTGCGCGCGACGTCGGACACCTATGGCGCGCGCGTTCTGGGCATTCGGGAGGAGGACACCGTCTATTCCGTGGCCAAGATCTTTTTCGCTTACGGTCTGGGCAATGCCATGAGTTTTCCCATGTCGGTCGGGGCGACCACGGTGCTGTTCAGCGGTCGGCCCACCCCGGATGTGGTGGCGGAGATCATTGCGCGGGAGCGGCCTACTGTTTTCTGCGGGGTGCCGACGCTTTACGCAGCGACCATCGCCTGGCTAGAGAAACATGGCGTGCCGGAGGCGCAGATGCGCATCTGCATCTCCGCCGGAGAGGCGCTGCCGGAAGAGATTGGCAAGAAGTGGCAGGCGCTTTGGGGCGTCGACATCCTCGACGGGGTCGGCAGCACGGAGATGCTGCATATCTTCCTGTCCAACCGGCCGGGCGACGTTGTCCATGGAACCTCCGGTCTGCCTGTGCCGGGGTATGACCTGCGCTGCGTCGATGAGACCGGCGAAGAGATCGCGCCCGGCGGCGTTGGTGAGCTGCTGGTGCGGGGCGCCTCGGCCGCCGAAGGATACTGGAACAAGCGTGACAAGAGCCGCGCGACCTTTGAAGGGGAATGGACCCGGACCGGCGACAAATACGAGGTCACGCCGGACGGACGGTTCCTCTACTGCGGGCGCACCGACGACATGTTCAAGGTGTCGGGCATCTGCGACAGCCCTTTTGAGGTGGAGCAAGCGTTGATATCCCACGCCGGCGTGCTGGAGGCGGCAGTCGTGCCGCGACGCGATGCCGACGGGTTGGAAAAACCGCAGGCCTTTGTCGTGCTGAAGGAGGGGGTGGAGGCCAAAGCCGTCACCGCCGAACTGAAGGACTTCGTCAAGGCGCGGGTCGGCGCGTGGAAATATCCGCGCTGGATCGAGGTGGTCGAGGATCTGCCGAAGACGGCAACCGGCAAGATCCAGCGGTTCAAGCTGCGCGAGGTGGCGTGATGGACTGGCACGACGGTGCAAGGGGCACGATCACCGCGGGTGGCAAGACATTGGAGGCGCAGTGCTTTGGCCCGTCGCCGGACAAGGCGCCGACCATCGTGCTGCTGCATGAGGGACTGGGGTGTCTTGCCTTATGGCGCGATTTCCCGGCGCGGCTGGTGGCGGCGACGGGTTGGGGCGTCTTCGTCTATTCGCGGGCGGGCTATGGCCAGTCAGACTTGGATGATCTGCCCCGGCCGCTGGAATACATGACACGCCATGCGGTGGATGTGCTGCCCGATGTGCTGGACAGCTTCGGCTTCCGGCGCGGTGTTCTCTTGGGCCATTCAGACGGGGCAACGATCGCCGCGATTTACGGCGGGACGGTTGCGGACCACCGGGTGCGCGCCCTGATCCTGATGGCGCCGCATTTCTTTACCGAAGACATGGGGCTGGCGCAGATCGCCCTTGCGCGGGAGGTCTTTGCCACGGGAGATCTGTCCACGAGGATGGCCAAGTATCATCGGGACGCGGGCCATACCTTTCACGGCTGGAACGAGGCGTGGCTGGACCCTGCGGCAAGGGACTGGAACGTGGGGGACGTGCTTGATTATCTGCGGATCCCGGTGCTTGCCATACAGGGGCGCGAGGACGAATACGGCACCCTCGCGCAGATCGAAGAAGTAGAGACGCGGTCTTATGCACCGGTGGAGACGCTGATCCTGGATCACTGCCGCCACGTGCCGCAGGCGGATCAACCGGAAGCGGTCCTGACCGCCGTGGCCGATTTTCTCGCGCGGCTTGAGAGGATCGAGATGGCAGAGATCGAGGTGTCGTAAGCCATGCAGACGCCTTGGCCCAGCTATCCCTATGTGCCGGGACAAACGCCGCGCCACGCCGAGGATGCCTTTGACAGTATGAAGGGCGTTACCAGCCCCCTGTCACAAAGCGTCGCATGGCATGCCGGCCTGCGGTTCTTCGATGCCGGGTATTACTGGGAGGCGCATGAGGTCTGGGAGGCGGTCTGGATGGGCGCGCCGGCGAATTCACCGGAGAAATGCCTGCTGCAAGGGATGATCCAGCTGGCGAACGCCGGCCTCAAGCGGCGAATGGGGCGCATGCGTGCCGCTGAACGGCTTGACCGTCTGGCCGATGGATTGCTGTCGGAGGCGCGGAGACGGGGTGGCCCAGATGTGATGGGCCTCAGCCCCGCAGATCTGGAGGCAGCGCGGTCCGCGGTGAAATCTGCGGGATGAGTGTTTGCACTATAATGCATAAATTTGTTGGGTCATGACGTTTTTTCCGGAGCAGAAGGGCTTTTCTGCGCAGATACTGCCCGATTACCTGTAGATAAAAGATGAATGCGCACTATAATGCAGATCAAGGAAGGAATAGGGGTTCCATGACAAAGCGAATCGACTTTCAGGTGGACCCTGCGGCCTATCGCCATTGGCGCGTCGAATATGACGGGCCTGTTGCCAATCTTTTCATGGATGTGGATGAAAATGGCGGCCTTTTCGACGGCTATCTTCTCAAATTGAACTCTTACGATCTGGGCGTCGATATCGAACTGGCGGATGTGGTCCAGCGGATGCGGTTCGAACATCCGGAGGTCAAGACCATCGTGATGCAGTCCGGCAAGGACAGGGTGTTCTGTGCCGGGGCCAACATCCGCATGCTTGGCGGCGCGGCGCACAGTCACAAGGTCAACTTCTGCAAGTTCACCAATGAGACGCGCAACACATTCGAGGCGGCCGAGGCTGACTCGGGCCAGAAATACATTGCGGCCGTGCGCGGATCCTGCGCCGGGGGCGGCTATGAACTGGCGTTGGCCTGCAACCACATCATGCTGACCGACGACAGCACGTCGAACGTAGCGCTGCCCGAAGTCCCTCTGCTGGCCGTGCTGCCGGGGACCGGCGGGCTGACCCGTGTTACCGACAAGCGCAAGGTGCGCCGCGATCTGGCCGATGTCTTCTGCTCGACCGAGGAAGGCGTGCGCGGCAAGCGTGCCCGCGACTGGCGGCTTGTCGACGAGGTCATCGCAAATTCGAAATTCGACGCCGCCGTGCAGGAACGGGCGCACGAATTTGCCGCCGCCTCCAACAAGGCGGACGTGGCCGAGGGTATCACACTGAGCCCGCTGGACCGGACATTCCATGACGACGGGTCCGTCACCTATTCCACGGTCGAGGTTGTGGCGGATCGCAAGGCGCAGACCGTGACCCTGACCCTGAACGGCCCCGAAGAGGACGCGCCCGCAGATATGGCGGCCTTCACGGCGCAGGGCGCACAGGCCTACATGCTGCGCCTCGCGCGCGAACTGGACGACGCCATCCTGCACCTGCGTCTCAACGAGCCGTCGCTTGGCCTGATGGTCTTTCGCACACAGGGCGACCCGGACAAGCTGGCCGCCCATGAGGCGCTGTTGACCGCGAATGCCGATCATTGGCTGGCCAACGAGGTGCTGCAATACTGGAAACGCCTGTTGAAGCGTGTGGATGTCACGTCGCGGTCCATGGTGGCGCTGATCGAACACGGGTCGTGCTTTGCCGGGATCCTCGCAGAGCTGCTGTTCGCCGTGGACCGCAGCTACATGATGGAAGACGAATTCGAGGGCGACAACCGCCCCTTGGCGACCGTGACGCTGAGCTCGGCGAACTTCGGCCCGATGAAAATGGCCAATGGCCTGACCCGGCTGGAAACGCGATTCCTCGACGATGACGGGGCCATCGCGCGGGCGCGTGAAACCATCGGTGAGGCGCTGGATGCCGAGGCCGCTGAGGCCGCGGGACTGGTCACCATGATCCTCGACGACATCGACTGGGAGGACGAGATCCGCATCTTCCTTGAGGAACGGGCCAGTTTCAGCCCCGACGCGATGACCGGAATGGAGGCAAATCTGCGCTTCGCCGGTCCAGAGACGATGGAGACCCGGATTTTTGGCCGCCTGACCGCATGGCAGAACTGGATCTTCAACCGGCCCAATGCGGTCGGGGCGGACGGTGCGCTGCAACGCTATGGCAGCGGCAAGCGCGGTGACTACAACATGGAGCGCGTCTGACGCGCGGCACGGCGGGGGTTTCCCGCCCTACGGGTCCCGGCGCGATCGGTCCCGGCATTCAGGTGTAAGGGCGGGTGTCACTCCCGCGGCCCTTCGGAGGAAAAGACGATGCTAGATCTGATCAACGTAAGCTATGACACGCAGATCCCCAACAATGTGGGTCTGAGCGGCGACAAGAAGGTGTTGAAGGCACTGGAACGCTGGCATCCCGGCTACATCAACTGGTGGAACGACCTCATCCCGAAGAACTTTCAGGAAAGCATGGTCTACCTGCGCACCGCTGTCAGCGTGGATCCAAAGGGTTGGGCGAAATTCGACTACGTCAAGATGCCGGAATACCGTTGGGGCGTGCTTCTGGCGCCGCAGGTGGAGGATCGGCGGATCCCTTGCGGGGAACATGCGGGCGAACCGGCATGGCAGGAAATTCCCGGCGAATACCGCAACATGGTCAAGCGGCTGATCGTCATTCAGGGCGATACGGAGCCGGGCAGCGTCGAACAGCAGCGCTTTCTCGGGCTGACGGCGCCGTCGCTCTATGACATGCGCAATCTCTTTCAGGTCAACGTCGAGGAGGGCCGCCACCTCTGGGCGATGGTCTATCTGCTGTTCAAGTATTTCGGCAAGGACGGCCGCGAGGAAGCGGATGACCTGCTGCGCCGATCCTCCGGATCAGAAGAGGCGCCGCGCATGCTGGGCGCCTTCAACGAGGAGACGCCCGATTGGCTGTCCTTCTTCATGTTCACCTATTTCACCGACCGTGATGGCAAGATGCAGCTTGAATCGCTGGCCCAGTCCGGCTTCGACCCGCTGTCGCGCACCTGCCGCTTCATGCTGACCGAAGAGGCGCACCACATGTTCGTCGGTGAAACCGGGGTTGGCCGCACCATTCAGGCCACTTGCGAGGCCATGAACAAGGCAGGCATCAGCGATCCCTACGATATCGACAAGATCCGCAGCCTTGGCGTGATCGACCTGCCGACGATCCAGAAAAAGCTGAACCTGCACTATACGCTGTCTCTGGATCTCTTTGGACAGGAGGTGTCGACTAATGCGGCCAATGCCTTCAACTCGGGGATCAAGGGCCGCTACATGGAAACCCGGATCGACGATGACCACAAACTGACCGGCGATACCTACAAGGTGCTCGATATCGAGGACGGGCGTCTCATCGAACGCGAGGTCCCAGCGCTGACGGCGATCAACATGCGCCTGCGCGACGATTATGTGCGCGACGCCTCCGGTGGCGTTGGCCGCTGGAACAAGCAGATCGCCAAGGCCGGGGTGCAATTCGAGCTGAAGCTGCCGCATCAGGCCTTCAACCGCAAGATCGGCGTCTTTACCGGCAAGAACTTCGACCCGGACGGCAATCTCGTGTCGGGGGAGGCGTTCGACAAGGGGCTGCCAAACTGGCTGCCGACCCATGCGGATGGCGATTTCATCCAGTCCCTTATGAAACCTTGCACCGAACCCGGTAAATTCGCAAGCTGGATCGCCCCGCCGAAAGTCGGCATCGACAACAAGCCGGGTGATTTCGAATACGTGAAGTTGCACATGGCCTGAACCCGAGTGGTCGACTACGTGAAACCCGGGTGCCGGCGGGATCTTCGGCAAAAATTTACGCCACTCTTGATAAGACTCAAAGCGCGGGGCAGGATAGCCCTGCCAAGGATCCCGCATAACCGCGTCCAATGCGAACAGAAAGAAAAGCGACATGCATACCGACCGTCATATCGGCCACGCCCCCCGCAGCCGGGCGATCGGCGACAAGCTTATCTCGATCCAGGGGGGCTGCATCGGCTGCGCGGGCTGCACGGGTCTGTGTCAGGCGTTGATAGAGGCGCTTTCCGTTCCTGACGCGGTCCTCCGCCGCGGCAGCTGATCCGCGCCGAACTTCGGACAGAACGACCATGACAGCGGGGCCAAAAGGCGCCCGTCAGGAGGGACTTGGCATGAACAACCCGGTCAAACAGCACCTGATCGACCCCGAAATCTGCATCCGCTGCTACACCTGCGAGATGACCTGCCCGATACAGGCCATCACCCACAATGACGACAACGTGGTCGTGGACGCAGACATCTGCAATTTTTGCATGGATTGCATCCCGGTCTGCCCGACCGGGTCCATCGACGAATGGCGCGTGGTCAGCGCGCCCTACACGCTTGAAGAACAATTCGAGTGGGATGAATTGCCGGATCAGCAGGATCTGGGAGAGGCAGCGTCCGACGGCACCGGCATAGAGGCGTTGGATGATGCCGTGGCCGCCCTTCTGGCAGAGGCGCATGCCGGCGCGGGTGGCAAATCGCTGGCCCCGCACAGCGCGTCGAAACCCTCCATCAATCTCTACACATTGGGCAAGCCGGCTGTTGCGACGGTTCAGGGAAATTTCCGGCTGACCAGCGACCCCTCCCATGATGTCCGCCACATCATCCTCGACTTTGGCGGTCTCCCGATGCCGCTCTTGGAGGGCCAGTCCTTGGGGATCATCCCTCCGGGTGCGGATGTCAGGGGCGACCCGCATCTGCCGCGTCTCTATTCGGTTTCCAGCCCGCGCGACGGTGAGCGCCCGAATTACAACAATGTCTCGCTGACCGTGAAGCGCGAGGAAAACGGTCTCTGTTCCAACTACATCTGTGATCTTGAACCCGGCGATCAGGTCCGGGTCACCGGCCCCTTCGGCGCGACTTTCCTCTTGCCGGACGATCCGGAGGCGCGGCTTCTCATGATCTGCACTGGCACCGGCTCCGCCCCGATGCGCGCCTTCACCATGCGCCGTCAGCGGTCAGTGGGTGGCAGATCCGGTGGCATGACGATGTTCTTTGGCGCCCGGACACCGGACTCTCTGCCCTATTTCGGCCCGCTCAAGAAGGTCCCCTCCGACCTGCTGGAGCAGCACCTTGTCTACTCCCGGCAGGGCGGCAAGAAGCAATACGTCCAGGACCGGATGCTGATCGAGGAAGAAAAGCTCGCGGATCTGCTTGTCGATCCGAAAACCCATATCTACATCTGCGGTCTGCGCGGGATGGAGGAAGGGGTGGAAAGCGCCTTCACCAGCATCGCCGAAAGCATTGGCCAGTCTTGGACCGCACTGCGCGATGTGATGCGGGGCGATGGCCGCTACCACGTGGAAACCTACTGACTGACCTTCCCGGCTTCTTCTCTCCGGAAATACTCCGGGGGAGCCGCCCGCAAGGGCGGTGGGGGCAGCGCCCCCGATGACCGGCCCTGAACGGAACCGTCCATGACCCAGCGTCCCGGCGATACCTACCAGCATGAGATCCGCGTCACTTGGGGGGACTGCGATCCCGCGCGCATCGTCTATACCGCACGCATCCCATGGTTCGCACTGGATGCGATCAACGCCTGGTGGGAGGAAAGACTGGGCGACGGCTGGTTTCAGTTGGAACTGGATCGCGGCGTTGGCACGCCTTTCGTGCACATGAGCCTCGATTTCCGTGCGCCGGTCACGCCCCGTCATCGGCTCATCTGCCATGTCTGGCCGGCGCGCCTCGGCGCGACCTCTATCGATTTTTGCGTCGAGGGGGTGCAGGACGGCGTCACCTGCTTCGAGGGCCTTTTCACCTGTGTGTTCGTCGAGGCCCGCGCCTTTGCGAAATGCCATCCCCCGCCAGAGATCCGCGATCTGGTCGAGGCGCATCTCCCGCCTGCGTGAGAATGACCTCATCCTGGCGTCCGGGCCGCAGGACTCCGTTGCCTTCCGATCGCAGACCGTTAGCTTGTGCATTATAGTTCCAAATGCAGGCGCCGCATGACAGAAGAGATCGCAGCGAAGGGCAATGCCGATCCCGTGGTCCGTCTGATGGCGCGCGTGGGGGATCGTGTGCGATTGGCGCGGGAAGGACGCGGCCTCCCGCGCCGGGTGCTCTCTGAGATGTCCGGCGTCTCCCCACGCTATCTGGCGCAGTTGGAAGGGGGCGAGGGGAATATTTCCATCGGATTGCTGATGCGCGTTGCGGCGGCCCTCGACCTCCCCATCGACTGCCTGTTGAGCGAAGAGGACCCGCTGGCCGCGGAGTCGCAGCAAATCGCGGAGATGTACCGCCGCGCCGATGCGCCGGTTCAGGCGGAGGTGCGGGGACTGTTGCTTCACGCAGCGCCCGGCAACGGGCGGCGGGCGCAGCGCCTTTGCCTCGTCGGTCTGCGCGGGGCGGGGAAATCGACACTCGGCCGCGGGGTAGGCGGGGCGCTTCATGTGCCCTTTGTGGAGTTGAACCGCGAAATCGCCCGGAGCGGCGGGATGCCGGTAGGGGAGATCATGGCGCTTTATGGTCAGGAGGGATATCGCAAGCTGGAGGCTGATGCGCTGGATCGGGTGATCGCGGCGCATGACCGCGTGGTGCTGGCCGTCGGCGGCGGGATCGTCGCCGAGCCAGAGACCTACAATCGGTTGCTGGCGCGGTTCCACACGGTTTGGCTGAAGGCCGCGCCGGAAGAGCACATGGCGCGGGTGCGCGCGCAGGGGGATGAACGTCCGATGGCTGGCCAGCCAGAGGCCATGGCGCAGCTCCGGTCGATCCTTCAGGCGCGCGAGATGCTTTATGAACGCGCCCATGCGCAACTCGACACATCCGGCAGCACGTTCGAGGACACGTTGCAGTCCCTGCTGGGCCTCATCGCCGACAGACGGTTCCTTGGCTGAGCCGCCGACAGGCCGCGCGCCCGATCCTGCCATGTGCTTGCGCGCGGCCCTGCGCGACGCGGCGGAGGCGGTCTTTCTGCACGGGTCCACGCCTTGGGAAGTCGACGAAGCGATGGAGCAATTCGGCTTTGCCCGCGGACCGTTCGAGGCCGAGGATGCCACGGGTCTCGACATCGCTTTGGCGTGGCGCGCGGCAGAAGGCGGTGCGCCGGTGCTGCCCATCCTCCCCCGGATGCTGGAATTGGGCAAGCTCGGTCGCAAGACCGGCGCAGGCTGGTATCGCTATCCCGGCGGAGGCGGCAAGGTAGACGATCCAATCGTGGCCGATCTGGCCCTCGAAGAGGCGCATTTTCATGGATTGACGCGAGTTGACTACAGCGCGTCGGAGATCCGCGAACGGCTGCTGGTGGCCTTGATCCATGCGGCGGCGGACTTGATGGCAAGAGGCGTGCCCGCGCCCGAAATCGACCGGGCGTCCCGCGCTTGTCTTGGCTTTCCGGGGGAAAAGGTTGGCCTGATGACCTATGCTGCGGGCCTGCGCCGCGCACACCTGCATCAGATGGTGGCGCGCGTCCGGCAAGAGGGCGTGGTGCAGCTGCGGGGTGCGCCGGATCTTGTCGAGATCTGGTGGCCGTCGGCGTGACGCGCTGTCCCGCATCTTAGGTCCGATTTGTCAGGGGATGGTTCGGCTGGCCCGACGTGGGCGGCGACCGCCGGATGAGCGTTGCTGCCGACCGGGGCGGGGCGATGCCTCCCCGCCGGCTCACGGCAGGATCGTCAACCACATCCACGCGGTCAGAACGGACAGGGCGGTTGCGACCAGCACGCTCGTCGCGGCGACCCGGCGTGCGCGGCCATACATGTTGGCAAAGACATAGGTGTTGATGCCGGGTGCCATGGCGGCCGTCAGCACCGCCGAGCGGAACGCCTCCGTCGTCAGGCCGCTCAGGCTGCCCAGGGTCCAGGTGATGGCCGGATGCAACAGCAGCGAGACGGCGCAGATATAGGCGATGACGCGGAAATCGCCCTGTGGCCGATAGCGGCAAAGCACGCCGCCCATGCCGAAAAGCGCGGCGGGCAGGGCGGTGCGGATCATCATGTCCAGCGCGTCGGTGGCGGCGGTGGGCAGGCGCAGATCGACGATATTCGCCACCAGACCAAGGGTGATACCGATCACCAGCGCATTGCGGAACATCGCGCGCCCGACCTTGGCGGGCAGCGCGCGGCTTGATATGCCCGCGGCGCGGGCGCGCACAATCTCCATCGCGGTGATGCCGATGCCGTAACAGAACGGTGAATGCAGGGCGATGATGACGTAGTTGGCCTTCAGCGCGTCGGTGCCATAGGCCCGTTCGGTCAGTGACAGGCCGATCATGACGGAATTGGCGAAAAGACAGCAAAAGCCGATGGCGACGGAATCTTCCCAGTCCCGTTTGAAAAGATAGCGCGCGCCCAGCAGACCGGCAGTGAACCCTGTGGCCGCCCCGGTGTAAAAACTGACCAGCAGCCATGGATTGAAATCGGGACCCAGATCCAGCGTCCACAGGGCTCGGAACAGCAGGCACGGGATCGCGAAGTGCTGGGTGAAGTTCATCAGCCCGTCGACGCCGCTTTCAGAGAACCAGCCGCGCCAGACCGCGAGATAGCCTGCGCCGATCACGAGAAAGACCGGCAGGATGACGTCGATCAGAGCCTGCATGTCAGCATGGAGCCCTTGAAGCGACAATATGCGGCGCCGCCGGTGCCGGGACCGGCAGCGGTGCGATACGGCGGCGTCGGACACCCGCTGGATGCGGGGGAAAGGCGGCACTCTCTTGCGCGGGGGCGTGAGGACGCGTCAGGCCCCCCGTGTCACAGCGCATAGCGAATGACCATGCCGTCATGGGCCGGAGTGATGTGGTCCGGTGTCTCTGCCGTCACTTCGGCGTGGTCGAGATCGATGTGCATGTTTGTCAGGACGGCGCGGCGCGGTGCGGCGCGGGCGATCCAGTCCAGAGCAAGATCGAGATGCGCATGTGTCGGGTGCGGCGTGCGCCGCAGCGCATCCAGAACCCAGCAATCGAGATCGCCCAACATCTCCCATGCCGCGTCGGGAATGGTCACGACGTCGGGCAGATAGGCCAGATCCCCGATGCGGAAGCCGAGGGCGTCAATGGTGCCATGTCCCACCTCGAAGGGCGTCAGGGTGATCGCGCCGCCCGCCCCCGTTATGGTGAACGGGCCCTTGATCGAATGCAAATTCAGGATCGGCGGGTAGGGGGACCCTTCGGGCTGCACAAAGGCATAGGCAAAGCGTGACAGCAGATCGGCCTGCGTGGCGCCGTCGGCCCAGACGTCCAGCCTTTGGCGCATGTTGAAAACGATCTGGCGCAGATCGTCCAGGCCGTGGGTGTGATCGGCGTGGGCATGGGTCCATGCCACCGCATCCAGTCGCCCGATGCCTGCGTCCAGCAGTTGGTCGCGCATGTCCGGCGATGTGTCGACTAGCACTGTCGTCGTGCCATCCCCTGTCTCACGTTCGATCAGCAAGGAACAGCGGCGGCGGCGGTTCTTCGGATTTTCCGGATCGCAGGCGCCCCAGTGACCGCCAAGGCGCGGCACCCCGCCCGACGACCCGCAGCCCAGAATTGTGAAACGCAGCTCACCACTCATGCAGCGGCCTTCCATGCCGCGGCCTTGGCAAAGAGCCGATTGAAATTCGCCTCGGTCGCGGCGGCGAATTCCTCATAGGGCAGGCCAAAGACCTCTGCCCCCTTTTGCGCGGTATGCGCCACATAGGCCGGTTCGTTGCGCTTGCCGCGGTGCGGCGGCGGCGCAAGATAGGGGCTGTCGGTTTCCACGAGGATACGGTCCAGCGGCGCGCTGGCAAAGATGTCCCGCAGCTCTTGCGATTTGGGAAAGGTGGCGATGCCCGACATCGACAGGTAGAACCCGAGGTCCAGCGCGCGGCGGGCCAGCGCCGCGCCGGAGGAAAAGCAATGCATCACGCAGGTGTAGGGCTGCGCGCGGTGTCCCTCGGACAGGATGCGGATCATGTCCTCATCCGCGTCGCGGGCGTGAATGATCAGTGGCAGGCCGCTTTCCTGCGCCGCCTCGATGTGAGTCCGCAGGCTTTGACGCTGAATATCCGCGCTTTCGGCGGTGTAGTGATAGTCG
>Ga0102938_10000579_pt1 | contig 27043 bp, 28 predicted proteins | sample SalPonR2_B_D2_MG_FD_84516 | JGI IMG/M metagenome (GOLD analysis project Ga0102938, IMG submission 84516) | Salt pond soil microbial communities from South San Francisco under conditions of wetland restoration - Salt Pond MetaG R2_B_D2_MG | ecosystem: Environmental > Aquatic > Marine >... | reverse complement strand
CTTACGACAGCACTCTTTCAGATAAGGAAATTGTAGATGCCTTAAACAAGGCAAAAGGTTTCTTTAGAAGGGAAATTGGTAAAGAGCTAAAACTGAGATATACACCTGAACCTGTTTTCAAGGAAGACAGTTCAATTAAGAACGGAATAAGAATGAGCCATATAATTGATGAATTAGGAAAGGAATAATATGTTTTCCGATATTGTCATGCGCATTAATGAAGCAAAAAGAATATTGATAATTCCCCATATTATGCCAGATGGAGACACCATAGGTTCTTCAATCGCACTGAAATTGGCTCTGCAAAAAATCGGCAAAACCGTTTGCGTTCACAATATTGATCCGTTGCCAGATGATATATCGTTCATTGGAACGGAGTATATTGCAGATGCGACGGATTTTGTTGCGTCTGCAGACCTTGTCATTGCATTGGATTCAAGTGATAAAAATCGGCTTTCAGTACCTTTTGAAGACATTTGCGAGTTTGACATTATAAATATTGATCACCACAGAACAAATGAAAACTACGGATTATTGAATTTGGTGTTGCCTGACGCTTCTGCGACAGGGGAAATCATATATAATTTGATTGTTGAAATGGGAATTGAAATGGATGCAGAAATCGCTGAAAATCTTTATATCGCCATATCAACCGATACAGGGAGATTTTTATATAGCAATACGCATCCTGAAACCATGAAAATTGCGGCAAAACTTCTTGAAACAGGAATAGATATAGACAATTTGAATATTCAGCTTTATCAAAACCAACCTTATGACAAGGTGATGTTTGAGTCTGAGGCCATGCTTTCAATGAAACTATATTATAAAAGAAAACTTTCTGTGGTTTGTCTTGAAAAATCACTTTTTGAAAAGTACGGACTAAACCATACAGCCTCAGACGGAATTGTCGAAAGGGCGAGAAACATTCGTGGTGTGGACATCTCATTTCTGTTAAAAGAAGTTGACGACAGTGTAAAAGTCAGCATGAGATCAAAAGGCGATTTTGATGTTTCTAAAATAGCCGGGATTTTTGGAGGAGGCGGACACAAGAATGCTGCAGGTTTTGTCACAATACATCCGTTGAGTGAAATCAGCAAAAGGCTGATCGAAGAGGCTGGAAAACAATATGGGTTCTAAACATGAATTTAACGGAATTATAAACGTAATAAAACCACCCCATATGACATCCCATGATGTTGTAAATCATATAAGGCGAAAACATAATATTGCAAAAGTCGGCCATACAGGTACTTTGGATCCTATGGCATGCGGTTTGATGACCATATGCCTGGGCAAAGCAACCAAAATATCTGAATATTTGCTTTCTGAAGATAAAATATACAGGGCTGAAGTAACCTTTGGAATAAAAACCGATACCCAGGATATTTGGGGAAACATAGTCGAAAAATCAGAAAAATTGCCCGATGAGCAGGAATTGATGAAAGTCATGAAATCATTCACTGGAAAAATTCTGCAAAAACCGCCAATGTATTCGGCCGTCAGACACAAGGGTAAAAAGCTTTACGAATTGGCAAGAGAAGGAAAAACAGTTGAGAGAAAATCACGTGAGGTTGAGATAAAGTCGTTGAAATTGATAAATTTCAACGGATTCAATGCAACTTTTGACGTTCATTGCACAAAAGGAACATACATAAGGACCCTTTGTGAAGACATAGGCGAAAGTTTGGGGTGCGGGGGCACAATGTCCTTTTTATTGAGAATTAAATCAGGGCCTTTTTCATTAACGGATGCTGTGCCATATGACTGCGAAAATATAAATGATAAAATTATTGGAATTGACAAGGCTTTGTATTATTTTGAAGAAATGCATTTGGATAAATCTTTTTATATGCGTCTTTTCAACGGCAACACAATAAAAATACCTCTTGAGTATGAAGAGGGCGATTCGTATAAAATATATTCAGGAAATGAATTCCTGGGTATTGGGAAGGTTTTTTCGGCTGACAGAAAAAATAATTTTGAATTTGTTAAAATTGATAAATTGCTTGTATGAATCAGGAGAATACGATGAAAACATTCACGAAAATTAATGAAATCAGCAATATGGCGGGAAATACAGCTGTTGCGATGGGAACATTCGACGGTTTTCATATAGGGCACGACAAACTTGTTATGACTCTGCTGGAAATTTCAAAAACCAATAGTTTGAAAAGTGTTTTATATACTTTTTCAAATCACCCGAGGGATCTTTTGGCAGATGTCAAAAATCAAACTAAATTGATAATAAGCCCCGAACAAAAAATGCATATTCTAATGAAGTACAATCCGGATTATCTTTTGTTTCTTGAATTTGACGACTATCAAAAAAATATAGAGGCCGAAGAATTTATTGAAGAAATATTGATTGAAAAACTTGGCATGAAACACATAATTGTAGGATATGATTGGAAATTCGGAAAAAAAGCAGAAGGGGACGTAAAGCTTCTGAAAACATATGAATCAAAAGGTTTTTTCAAGGTTGAAGTTATAGAGCCGATTAGAATAGACGGACAGATTGTAAGCAGCACCCTAATAAGAAAATATCTTGATGAAGGCCGCATTGAAAAAGCAAATGAATTTTTGGGACGAGCGTACGAACTTTATGGCCATGTTGTCCATGGAAAAAGCAATGGGAAAAAAATAGGATTTCCGACAGCCAACCTTTCAAAAGAAACAAATTATTGTACCTTAAAAGAAGGCGTTTATGTTACTCTGACTAATGTTTGCGGAAAAGATTATAAAAGTGTTACAAAGGTTGGAAGAAATGTTTCTTTTAACGACGATGAATGTTCTGTGGAAACACACATATTGGATTTCAAAGACGATATATATGGGAAAACAATCTCTGTAAAATTTCTTTCAAGGGTACGCGACCAAATAAAATTCAATTCATTGATTCATCTTTCTGAAAGAATAAAAAAGGACATAGACTTTGCTATGAATTACTTTGAAAACATTTACTTTAAAGAACAATTGTGATAGTATGAATTCGCACGACTGAAACTCTTGCTTTGTTGGGCGAATCACCGACGCCATACAAGGCTGGAGCGGATAAAAAAAATGGAGGTGAAAACAATATGTCAATGTCAAAAGAAACGAAGCTCGGCATCATCAATGAGTACAAGACTCACGAGAACGATACCGGTTCCGCCGAAGTGCAAGTGGCTATACTCACTCATGAAATCAACAGCTTGAATGAGCATTTAAAGGAACACAAAAAAGATTTCCATTCTCGAAGAGGATTGCTTAAAATGGTCGGTAGAAGAAGAAACATGTTGAACTATTTGAAAAGCAAGGATATCGAAAGGTATAGAACACTCATTAAAAAACTTGGCTTGAGAAAATAATTATGAGCGGGATTGCCCCGCTCTATTATTTTATATGATCAAATAAAGGAAAATTGACTTTTAAATAGAATTTTAATATAACAATGAAAAGAAAAGATTTATAAGGAGGAAAACATGATAAAAAGCTTCAAGACTGAAATTGCCGGCAGAACGCTGGAAGTCGAAGTGGGCAGAGTAGCCGAGCAGGCAAATGGAGCAGCTTGGTTGAAATATGGCGACACCGTATTGCTTGTTACAGCTTGTACATCAAAATCTTCAAGAGAGGGAATAGATTTTTTTCCACTAAGCGTCGAATACCAGGAAAAATTATATTCTGTCGGTAAAATTCCCGGAGGATTCATAAAAAGGGAAAGCCGCCCGTCTGAAAAGGCGATATTGACTGACCGTTTGATTGACAGACCGATAAGACCTCTCTTTCCGGATGGATTCAGAAACGAAGTGCAGGTTGTGGCGTCACTGTTGTCTGTAGACCAAAACTGCGCTCCTGACATCGTTGCAATGATAGGGTCTTCAATAGCGCTCAGCATATCAGACATACCTTTTGATGGGCCTACTGCATCTGTTTTAGTTGGAATGATTGACGGCGAGTTCGTAATCAATCCAAGCAACGAGCAAACCGAGAAATCCGATTTGCACCTTGTTGTATCAGGGACTGAAGAAGCCATAATGATGGTGGAAGCCGGAGCAAATGAAGTTTCGGAAGAAAAAGTGCTTGAAGCCATATTGTTTGGGCACGAGGAAATCAAGAAAATAGTAACCTTCATCAATAAAATCGTTGAAGAAGTCGGAAAAGAAAAAATGGAAATCGCATTGTTCAAGCCTGATGAGAAAATTGAGAAAGAAATTTTCGATTTTGGATTTGAAAAACTTAAAGATTCAGTAAAAACTAAAGACAAGCAGGAACGCAAAGAGAAAATGGATGAAATACAGTCTTTGGTTTTCGATGAATTCATAGAAAAATATCCCGAAAACAAAAATGACATAAACAGCATAATTAAGAGCATGATGAAAAAAGTTGTCAGGGGAATGATTACAAAAGACAAAATAAGACCGGACAACAGAGCTCTTAACGAAGTGAGAGAAATCACATGCGATGTTGGTATCCTGCCAAGAACACATGGCTCCGGACTTTTCACAAGAGGTCAAACTCAAGCTCTTACGATAACGACACTTGGTTCTCTTGGTGATGCTCAGCGATTGGATGGAATAGGTCTCGAAGAAACAAAAAGATATATGCACCACTATAATTTCCCACCGTTTTCAGTAGGTGAAGCCGGATTCATGAGAGGCCCAAACAGACGGGCAATTGGACATGGAGCTTTGGCAGAAAGAGCATTATTGCCTGTCATTCCTTCCGAGGAAGAGTTTCCTTATGCAATACGCCTTGTTTCAGAAGTTTTAAGTTCCAATGGAAGCTCCTCGCAGGCCAGTGTTTGCGGAAGCACGCTGTCTCTTCTTGATGCGGGTGTGCCAATCAAGAAGCCGGTTGCAGGCATTGCCATGGGATTAATAAAAGAGGACGACGACATATCGATCCTTACAGACATACAAGGTCTTGAGGATTTCCTCGGAGATATGGACTTCAAGGTGGCTGGAACAAAAGACGGTATAACGGCAATACAGATGGACATTAAAATCCACGGAATAAACCGCGAAATTCTTTCCACTGCTTTAAAACAAGCAAGAGACGGAAGACTTTTCATAATGGATAAAATGAACGATGTCATCCCCGTACCAAGAACTGAAATGTCTGAATACGCACCAAGAGTGTTCAGCATGATGGTTGACCCGGAGAAAATTCGAGACATCATAGGCCCTGGAGGGAAAGTGATTAATCGAATCATATCTGAAACCGGCGTAAAAATGGACATAGACGACAGTGGACGCGTTTTGATTACAGCAAATGACGCAGCCAGTGGAAAACAAGCTTTGAAGTCTGTGGAGGAAATCGTAAAAGAAATCGAAGTCGGTGAAATTTACACAGGTAAAATTGTCAAGATAATGCCTTTCGGCGCATTTGTACAACTTCTTCCAGGCAAAGACGGATTGGTCCATATATCCCAGCTGACAGCCGAAAGACTTGAAAAAGTTGAAGACAAGTTCAATGTGGGAGATGAAATAAAGGTTATCGTAAAAGAAATTGATAAGATGGGAAGAATAAACCTTTCTCGGAAAGCTTTGCTTAAAAAGGAAAACGACAAAAGTTAATCAAAGCATGACTTCGGTCATGCTTTTTTTTGCCATTTTAATACTTGCATATGCTAAAATATAAAAAAAGAATGGGGGATTGAGTATGAAAGTGAAAATAGTGAACAAATCTAATTTCAATTTGCCGGAATACAAGACACCGTATTCGGCAGGGCTTGACCTTAAGGCATGCATTCCTGATTCTGTTACAATCAAGCCTTTACAAAGATTATTGATTCCAACCGGGCTTTTTATAGAAATCCCAAATGGTTTTGAAGGTCAAATCAGAGCAAGAAGCGGCCTGTCCATAAAACATGGAATAAGCCTGATAAACGGCATCGGAACAATTGACAGCGATTACCGCGGAGAAATCAAGATTGCTTTGGTAAATATAAGCAATGAAGAATTTACAATAAATAACGGAGACCGCATAGCTCAATTGGTAATCAACAAATATGAAAGAGTCGACCTTGTCGAAGTGGAAACAATTGACGAAACCGAAAGGGGCGTCGGAGGTTTCGGATCTACAGGCATTTAGGAGAATACGCAAATGGGAAAAAATATTGCGGTCATGAAATTTGGCGGCACATCTTTGATGACATCAACGCAAAGATATGCCGCATCAAAAAGAATAATAGAGATGAAGAATAGCGGCAAACTTCCAGTTGTAGTCGTTTCCGCAATGGGCAGATTTGGGGATTGCTACGCAACAGACACTTTGATTAAAATGTTGAAAGATGCAAATGAAGCTTGCGAAAATCGCAATTTGGATATGATTGCCTCATGCGGTGAAATCATTTCAGCAACTTTGCTTTCTGAGACTATTCGCAAAACCGGATATGAATCGGTAGCTTTGAATGGAGCGCAAGCCGGCATTTATACCGATTCAAGTTTTGGAGATGCAAACATAAAAAACGTGGATCCTGCAAATATATCGAGATGGATAAATAAAGGCTATATAGTGGTTGTAACTGGTTTTCAAGGCGTTGACCATGAAGGATTTTATACTACACTTGGACGCGGGGGAAGCGACTTTTCTGCCGTCGTTTTGTCCAAGGCTTTGAAATCGGATATAGTATATATAATTAAAGACGTGCCAGGCGTATTGACTGCGGATCCTAAAATAACAAAAAAAGCACATTTGATTGAAAAACTTTCTTATGATGAACTCTACGAAATGTCTAAAAGCGGGGCCAAAGTTGTCAATTTCAAGGCAGTATCCTATGCTAAGGAAAACAGCATAGAATTGGTGGTAAAATCCTTGCATTCATCAATTGATGAAAAAGGAACACAAGTATCCGAATGGAAACAAAAGGAATCTTTTTCCAAGGAGGAAAAGCTCCTTACTGCAATCGTGTCAAGAGACGGCATTATTCAGTACAGCCTTAATGAAAAAGACAGCTATAAAATAATTGATTTGCTCAACCTGCTTTCTGAAAAAGGAATAAGCATAGACATGATAAACATCGGCAGGGAAAGTCAATATTTCACAATAGACAAAATCAATAGTGAAATCGCTGAATTTGTACTTGAAGATTTGAAAATAGATTACGAATTGCGCAGCGGATGTTCGAAACTGACGATTGTCGGTCAGGCAATACATGGTGTGCCGGGTGTAATGGCGAAATTGTTGTGTTCGCTTGACAAGTCGGACATAGATGTATTCCAGACTTCGGACTCCAATGCTACCATATCATGTATAATTGAAAGCAACAAAATCGCTGCTGCAACCGAAATATTACATGACGTTTTCAAACTATGACAAGGAGGAAAATCCATTGATAAAAAGCATGACCGGCTACGGTCGGGGAGAATATGATGACGGCACAGTTTCATTGACTGCCGAGATAAAAACTCTCAACCACAAATACAACGACATAATAATAAAACTGCCTAAAAAACTTTCTTTGTTCGAGGAAAAAGTCAGGAATCTTATCAAGGGGAAAATAACAAGAGGAAGAGTGGAAATATATATTCATATTGATGAATCGAAAAGTGGAAGCGTTCAAATAAATCCGAATTTCGAACTAATAGATAAATTGATGCAAGCACTAAATGACATAAACGAAAAATATGAGCTTAACAAAAATGTCGGAATTGAACACTTGTTGAAATTTGAAGACATTCTTTCCATAGAACCAGTTGAAGAAGATCTTGACGAGCTTTGGGTGAAATTCGAGGCCTGCGTTTCGGGGGCATTGAATGATTTGATGGAGATGAGGCAGGACGAGGGAAAAAGGATATCAGTGGATATTATGGAAAGAGTCGAAACTGTAAGTTCATGTGTTGATGATATAGGCAAAAGGATTCCCGATGTCGTAAAAGAATACAAAGAAAAACTCAATCAAAGAATAAACGAACTTCTTTCAGACACAGGAACACAGATAGAAGAAAGCAGACTTGCACTAGAAGTAGCGGTTTACGCCGACAGAAGCGACATAACGGAAGAAATAGTAAGAATCAAATCCCACTTGAAAGAACTTGAAAAAATTCCTTATGAAACTGCGCCTGTTGGCAGGAAACTCGATTTCTTGATGCAGGAGATGAATCGCGAAGTCAATACAGTTGGCTCCAAATCACAGGATAAAGAAATCACAAGCATCGTGATCGACTTGAAGAGCGAATTGTCAAAAATAAGGGAGCAAGTTCAAAATATCGAATAGATTATGGAGGATTTTCAATGAATGAAAATAAAACATCGAAGGGATTATTGTTGGTGGTTTCAGGGCCTTCTGGAGCAGGCAAAGGGACAATATGCAAGGAATTCTTAAAGCATAACTGCAATGTATACCCATCAGTATCAACAACTACAAGGAATCCTCGCAAAAAGGAAGTTGATGGTGTAAACTACCACTTCATATCAAAAGAATCTTTCAATGAACTCCTTAAAGAGGAGGCCTTTCTTGAACATGCAAAAGTTTATGGCAATATGTACGGAACAACAAGAAACACAGTAATGTCTAAGATCAACGAAGGAATAGACGTTCTGCTTGAAATTGAAATGCAGGGCGCAAAGCAGGTAAAAGAAAAATATCCCGATGGAATCTATATTTTTATTCTGCCTCCTTCTTTAAATGATCTGAAAAAAAGGATTGAAAAACGCGGCAGTGAAACTCCTGAAAGCATGGAGAAAAGGCTTGAATCAGCTTTTGATGAAATCGGCTTTATTAAAGAGTATAATTATTATATAATAAACGATGAAATTGAAAATGCCGTCAATGTAATGGATTCGATATATATTGCAGAAAAAAGCAAGGTAAACGAAAACATCAACAATGTAATAAACAGATACAAGGAGGAAAAAGCCAATGCTTAACCCGTCGGTAAATGATTTGCTTAAAAAGATTGACAGCAGATATTCTCTTGTAATAGCGACTTCGAAAAGAGCCAGGGAAATAATTCAAGAGGAATTGGAAGAAGAAGGAGTCTCAACCAACAAACCCATATCTGCAGCTGTTGATGAATTTTACAATGATAAATTCCATATTGTCAAAAGCGAAAAATAGAGGTGTGCCATGTTAAAGGGAAAAACTGTAGTGCTTGGTGTTTCAGGCAGTATTGCAGCCTATAAAGCCGCTGAAATAATAAGCCTTCTAAAAAAAATGAATGCGGAAGTAAAAGTTATAATGACAAAATCATCCACTAAGCTTATCGGTGAATGTACATTGCAGACACTTTCAAACAATCCCGTCTATACAGACATGTTTTCCGAACCTTTCAGATGGGAAATAGACCATATATCCCTCGCGAAATCAGCGGATGTTTTTTTAATCGCACCCGCTTCTGCAAATATTATAGGGAAAATTGCAGGCGGTATAGCCGACGACATGTTGACAACAACGATTATGGCTACAGAAGTGAAAAAATTCGTTGCACCCGCAATGAATTCAAAAATGTTTTTGAATCCGATAGTGCAAAAAAATATGGATTTGTTGAAAAGCATGGATTACAATTTCATAGAGCCAGAAAGTGGAATTCTTGCATGCGGTGACGAAGGCGTTGGCAAACTTGCTACGCCCCAATCCATTGTAGACGCTGTTGCAGGATTTTTGACATCCAAGCAGACTTTAAAAGGCAAAAAGGTTCTTATTACTGCCGGACCCACAATAGAATCCATAGATCCAGTCAGGTATATTACGAACCATTCATCAGGTAAAATGGGATACGCTATGGCTATGGAAGCTGTATCAAGAGGCGCTGATGTAACATTGGTCAGCGGACCTGTAAATATTGATGCGCCAAAGGGGTGCAATGTGATTCATGTGAAAAGCGCTATTGAAATGAACGAAGCTGTTTTGAAGGAAAGCGACGATTCGAACATAATCGTCAAATCAGCCGCGGTTTCAGACTATAGGCCTAAAAATCCAACAAATCAAAAAATTAAAAAAACAAATGATGATTTTTTATTGGAGCTTGAAAGAAATCCGGACATATTAAAAAATCTTTCCAAGTTAAAGAAGACAGGCCAGATACTGGTGGGTTTTGCCGCCGAAACAGAAAATCTTATAGCAAATGCAAAATCAAAGATGGAAAAGAAGCAGTTGGATATGATAGTTGCAAACGATGTGAGCCTGAAATACTCCGGATTCAAATCCGACAAGAACAAAGCCGTTATACTGCTTAAAAGCGGAGAGAAAAAGGAACTTGAACTCATGACCAAGCAGGAACTGTCAAAAGTAGTTTTCGACGAAATTGAAAAAATATAATCATCTGATATTTTTCGGTTTTTTACAAATGGAAAATGCGGTTTTAAAATCAAGGAGCGGATTTGCTGCTCCTTTTGTATTGGAATGGAGGTTGCTGAAATCATGTATGCTGAAGTTGCATTGATAAGAAATGACAAGGATACAGATAAACTCTATACCTATAAAATTCCAGAATCCTTTGAATCCGAATTAAAGAAAGGCGACAAGGTTTCTGTATCTTTCGGCAGAGGATCAAACCGTCTCATGGGTTTCGTATTCAATGTACACAAATGCGTTCCTGATTTTAAAACGAAGGAAATAATCGAAATTTTTTCACCTGTTTATTCTTTGAACGAAAAACAGATTGATTTATGCAATTGGATGAGAAAGAAATATGTATGCACATATGCACAAGCAATAAAAACCATTTTGCCCCAGGATTTCATTCGTGGTTCAAAGCCGGCTTTCAAAATTATTCTTAAATTGCCTGGGTCAATTTCAAGCGTGGAAGACATTGATTCAAAAATACGCTCCAATGCTTCAAAGCAGAGAAAAGCTCTCATGTATCTATTGAAAAATGACTCTGTTGAGGAATCATCTTTTATTGAAGCAACCGGCACAACAAGAGCATCAATTGATAAACTGATTGGGAAAGGATTTATTTTATCAAAAAGGATGCCTTGTTCGATAAAAATATATTCTGACATTGAAAAGGATGAAGTGAGTCGCTTTTCAGACAATATGCTTTGCATGCTTGACAGTCCGGAACGTGAAGCTTGCTATTTGCATTATATTGATGAAGCAATAAAAAATATGGAAACTGTATTGATTGTTTCAAACGAAATTTCAGAAGCAGAAAACCTTTTCAAAAAATTCTCTAAACGATATGATTATCTGAATCCAATATTGTACAGTGGAAATCTTCCTTCATCATCTCTGGAATCTATACAAAAATCGATTGTTTCTAAAAAGACAAAAATGGTTTTCGGAACTAGAAATTCGGTATTTTTGCCATTTGATAATCTTGGACTCATAGTTGTCGACAGGGAAAATGAATACGGACACAAATCGGATTCAATGCCAAAATTTCACACAAGCGAAATTGCGGAATTCCTCAAATACTCACACAATGCCAGGTTGATGTATTCCGACATAAGTCCTTCAATCGGAATTTATTACAAAAATTCCAAGAGGAATACTCTTTATATAGGAAAAAATTCGGAAATCGGAAATTTTAATAAAGTATCATGTGTAGATATGAAAAAAGAACTTAAAAACGGAAACAAGACAATGTTCAGCACTATTCTTGAAAATAAAATAAGATTATGCAAAGAATGTGGGACAGGAATAATTATCTTGTTGAATCAAAAGGGACACTCGACATCAGTTGCATGCAGATCATGCGGTTATGTTATGAAATGCCCGTCCTGCGGACTATCACTAAAATATTATTCGAAAGATGATTCATTGAGGTGTCCACATTGTTCTTACCAAATATCATCAGACACTGTCTGTCCTTCATGCGGAAGCAATTATTACAAGTATTTTGGGGTCGGCCCTGAAAAGGTGAAAGAAGAGATTGAAAACAGATTTCATGGTTATGATGTTCTTTTGATAAACAGCGAAAAAACAAAGACATATTCATCACTTCAAGCATCGGCTCAAAATTTCAACTCGGGGAATAAGGACATAATCATAACTACCGAATTGATGCTTAAGAAGAATCTTATTAAAAGACCCGTTCTGTTTTCCATATTGAATGCAGACATGTTCCTTTATGGTCAAGATTACCAGGCAAACGAGAGATTTTTTTCTATGATCAGAAAAATAAGGTCAGCAATTCCATGTAAAGAACTCTTGATACAATCGTATGACCCTTCGCAAATGGCAGTCAGGCACGCCGTCAACAACAACTATGAAGAATTTTACAAGGAGGAGCTTGAGTATAGAAGAACCTTGAAGTTGCCTCCTTTCTACAGAATGGCAGTTTTTCACATCTTCGGGGATGAAGAAATATATGTAGCCGTGTCAGCCGAAAATTACGCCAATCGCTTAAAAAAAGCAGTTAAAGGATTGAATATTAAAATTCTTGGACCAAGCAAAAACAACAGTCTTAAATATAAATCAAAATTCAAGTTTCAAATTGTCGCAAAGTGTGCACCGGTTGATATTAAGGAATTTATGGGTATAATAAAGTATGTGAATAATAATGAGAGGCACTCTTTCAGGAAGTCGTCCGCAAAACTTTCATACGATATTGATTCTCGATAAAATTAATCATATAAATTGGAGGTATCGAAATGGCAATAAGAAATGTTAGAAAAGAAGGGGACCCCATACTGCGAAAAAGGTCTAAAGAGGTAACGGAAATCAACGATAGAATCCACATTCTTCTGGATGACATGATTGAAACAATGGATGCGGAAGATGGAGTGGGTCTTGCGGCTCCGCAAGTTGGAGTACTCAAGAGGGTAATTGTAATCAGGATTGGAAATGAACTGATACAACTTATAAACCCGGAAATAATTTATGAAAACGGCGAACAAACTGACATCGAGGGTTGTCTAAGCGTGCCTGGCAAATCAATGAATGTTAAAAGACCGCTTTCTGTTAATGTGAAGGGCATTGACAGAGGTGGAAATGCTGTGGAATATGAGGGATCAGACCTCATGGCAAGAGCATTCTGCCACGAGGTAGACCATCTGGACGGCATATTGTTTATAGACAAGGGGATTCCTGAAAGCGAATAGGTGAATTTATGAAAATAATTTTTTTCGGAACTCCGGAATTTTCTTTGAAAACTCTTGAGGTCCTTGACAAGCACCAAGAAGTGGTACTGGTTGTAACTCAACCAGATAAAAGAAAAGGCAGGGGCAAAAAGTTGCAAATGACACCCGTAAAGGAATATGCGGCAAAAGCGGGAATACCTGTTTTCCAACCTGCAAACATCAATGATTCCGACTCAATCTCTTTCATAAGAGGATTCAATCCGGATATTGCCGTAGTTGTTGCATATGGACAAATACTGAACAGTCAAATATTGGATCTGCCAAAACTTGGCTGTTACAACATACACGCATCCCTACTGCCCTATTACAGGGGAGCTGCACCTATTAACAGCGCAATCATCAACGGAGAGAAAAAAACCGGCGTTACCATAATGAAAATGGACAAGGGAATGGATACGGGAGATATTTTGCTTTCGAGGGAAATTCCATTGAATTACACAGACACAGCCGAATTGCTTCATGACCGTTTGTCAATTCTCGGTTCAGAAGCAATTTTGGAAGCTATTGAAATATTGGAAAATGGAAAAGTTTCATTTTCCAGTCAAAATGATGAGATTGCGACTTATGCTCCGAAAATTTCAAAGGAAACAGGAGAAATCGACTGGCAAATGAATGCCGAGAAAATAAGGGACCTAATTAGAGGATTGAACCCATGGCCGCTTGCATACACATATGTTAATGGGATGAAAATGAAAATCCTTGAAGCAAATTATGTTGAATGCCAAAATAATCTGCCATTTGGAACCTTTATTGAAATGCGCGACAGGGGATTTCTTGTAAAAACAGGTGATGGATGTTTGACTCTGAAACGAATTCAATTCCCAAATAAAAAAGCCATGTACTCGGATGAATATGCCAGAGGCCACATAATCGAGCCCGGCACTATTTTCGGAAAATAGGAGGAAATAAAATGTATTCTACTTATGGATTTGAAGGACTCATTTACTTGCTGCCTGCTTTTGCATTGGCACTTTTTGCTCAATTCAAAGTTAAAAACACATTTGCAAAATATTTGAAGGTTCCAACACAAAAGGGAATCACAGGTTATGAGACTGCAAGAAAAATATTGGATAGAAACGGACTTGGAAATGTCGAAATTGAAATAATAGGCGGAAATTTATCAGATCATTACGACCCTCTTAAAAAAGTGGTCAGATTGTCAAATAGTGTTGCAAAAGGCAATTCAATAGCTTCTGTTAGCGTTGCCGCACATGAGACTGGACACGCAATCCAGCATTCATCAAACTATGTTCCACTGACGCTCCGCAGTACTATAGCTCCCGTAGCGGGTTTCAGCATGAAATTCGTTTGGGTCTTAGTCCTTGCAGGAATGTTTCTTAAAATGTATGGACTTATAGATATTGGCATAATCCTTTTTACTATTGCCATACTTTTTCACATCGTCACGCTTCCGGTTGAATTCAACGCAAGTTCGAGGGCATTGGTTCAGTTGGAGGAAACTGGTATCGTGAATTCAATTGAAAGAGACAAATCAAAACGTGTACTTGATGCGGCTGCTTTGACATATGTTGCCGCTGCAGCCGTTTCCCTTGCGCAACTGATGCGTCTAATTATACTGAGAAATAACCGAAGAGGTTGATTGAATGAATAAAACCATGCGTCATATAGCTGTAGATTTGCTTGTACGGATTGATTCAAGCAATTCATATTCTAATGAAATACTCGATTCCGCCATAAAGAAGAATTCTTTAAGCAACAATGACCAAAGGCTCCTTACCAGAATTTTTTACGGCGTATTGGAAAACAAAATATTGATTGATTGTCACATTGGCAATTTGTCAAAGATTCGAATCGGCAAATTGCACGAAAAGATACTAAATTCTTTAAGAATAGCAATATACCAAATCATTTTTCTCGACAATATTCCGATTTCCGCCGCTGTAAACGAATCGGTTAAAATTGCAAATAAAACAAACAGGCACTCGGCCGGATTCGTTAATGGAGTCTTAAGAAATTTTGTCCGCAAATACGAAAAAGGATTACTGCCTTTGCCGGGTGAAGAAAATGAAGTACGCAACATTTCGGTGAAATATTCCTTGCCGGAGTGGATTGTCGAAGAATTGTTGAAACAATTTGATTTTGAATCATTAAAAAACATTGCAGCTTCAAATAACCAGGCACCTCCGCTTTCATTGAGAGTGAATACAATCAAGACAACAAAAAAGGATCTTGAACAAAATCTATCTTCCATCGGAATAGAGACAGCCGAAAGCATTCATGCCGACGATGGTCTTACTATAAAAACATCAAAAGATACAAGTGTAAACGAAAACCAATATTTTTCAAAAGGACACTATTATATACAAGACGAGGCTTCAATGATGGTTTCACAGTATTTGTCACCAAATCCCGGGGAAATTGTCTTTGATCTTTGTGCCGCGCCAGGAGGCAAAACAACTCATGTTGCACAGATAATGCAACAATCCGGCAGAATTCGCGCTTTCGACCTGTACAGCCAAAGGGTTAAAAGTATTGTTGATAATTCAAACAGACTTGGAATACGCATTATTGATGCAGAAACAAAGGATTCAGCCTATACAGACTGTAAATTAGCCGAATCTGCTGACAGGGTTTTAGTTGATGTTCCATGCAGTGGAATAGGAATATTTAGAAGAAAACCTGAATTGAAGTATAGAATATCTAAAAACGATATTGGCGAAATCATCAAGACGCAAAGAAAATTAATTGACAATGCAGCTGTTTATGTACGAAAAAATGGTTTTATCGTTTACAGCACCTGCACCTTAAACTACAATGAGAATGACAAAATAGTTTTTGATTTTCTTCAACGAAACAAAAATTTCAGGCTTGTGGACATAAACAAAGGCAGATATCCTGCAATTTTCAAAGAATCCGTTCCCTTCATCAAAGAAGCAATCCATACGTATTCACATAGAGACGGTACGGATGGCTTTTTCATTTGCATGATTCAAAAAAAATGATTACAAGGTGGCAATATGGATAAAATAGCTATCAGCGACAAAGGAAATAAAAGGAATAATAATCAGGACTACCACTACATGGATCCCTTGAATCGATATTTCATTATAGCTGATGGAATGGGTGGACATAAAGGTGGAGAAGTAGCCAGCTATACCGCAGTTTCCGCTGCAAATGAATTATTGAAGAATCATAGAGCCGAAGGAATAAATCAACTCGAGTCTAAATTGAACGAAGCTTTCAATGTTGCAAATGAAGCGGTCTATAAAAAATCATTTTCGACAGATCAATTGACTGGAATGGGAACAACAATGATTGTAAGCTATGTCTTCAATAATCAACTCTTAATCGCCCATGTAGGGGACAGCCGTGCTTATTTGTTCAAGAACGGCGAATTATTGCGTCTGACAAAGGACCACTCACTTGTACAGGAAATGGTTGAAAACGGAAAATTGGATTCAAAAGAAGCACAAACGCATCCTAAAAGAAATATAATCACAAAAGCAGTAGGCACTCAGGATTCAATCAAACCAGACATCACCGTAGAAGAATTGCAGTCGGAAAATTTGACAGACCTTATAATGTGCACGGACGGCTTGACGGATTATGTGACAGACAAAGAAATCGAAAATATATGCCGTAAATTGGGCACGTTGGAAGAACACGCCGATGAAATGCTCTCTTTGGCATTGAAACGCGGCGGTTTCGACAATATAAGCATCATAGCAGTGAGATTAAATGAAACATCGGGGAGTTGTTAATACATGATAGGAAAAATACTGGGAAACAGATACCAAATAGTTGAGAAAATCGGCGAAGGCGGAATGGCCAATGTGTACAAGGCCAAATGCAATTTATTGAATCGCTTTGTAGCCGTCAAAATATTAAAAACAGAGTTTGTTAACGATAAAGAATTTATTGCAAAGTTTAACAGCGAGTCACAGTCTGCGGCAAAATTGTCTCACCCAAACATAGTGAATATTTATGACATTGGAATTGAAGAAGACATCAACTATATAATAATGGAATATATAGAAGGAACAACTTTAAAAGAATCCATACTGGAAAACGCTCCTTTTGAAAATAATAGAATAGTCGACATTGCTTCTCAAATTGCGGCCGCACTTTCACATGCTCATAAGAATAAAATTATACACAGAGACATCAAACCGCAAAACATATTGATAACAAAAGACAATCGGATAAAGGTTGCCGATTTTGGGATAGCAAGAGCCGTAAGCGATGCAACTGTTGTAAACACCGCTAATTTGATGGGAACTGTTCACTATGCTTCTCCAGAGCAACTAAAGGGAAGCCTTGTTGATGAAAGAACTGACATATACTCCTTAGGCGTTATAATGTATGAAATGTCTACAGGTCAATTGCCCTATGTGGGAGAAGCGCCAATAACCGTTGCGCTGAAACATATGAATGAAGATTTGATACCCCCGAAACTAATCAATACCAATCTTTCAGGCGGAATAAACGACATTATTATGAAGACAATGAACAAAATTACTGCATACCGTTATGAATCAGCCCAATCCTTGATTGACGACTTGTGCGTTGCAGGTTCAAATAAAACAGGTTTTTACAATTCCAATATCGATTCGGGCAAAACAACCATATTGCCCAAAGTGAAAGGAAATGTTTCAAAAGCAAATAAACGTCCAGAAAAAAAGAAACGCAAAAAGCATGTCTATACCTTTGCGATACTTGCAGCATTGCTTCTTTCAATAGTTTTCATATTATTTGCGTCTTATGCATTTTTAAAAGGCGATTTATTGAAAAATGAAGTCACCGTACCTTCTTTGATAGATAATACTTTTGAAGAAGCAAAAAATTCGTTATCGGAAATCGGACTGGATTATGTAGTCTTTGAAGAAAAATACGATCGTCAGATAGGCGAAGGGAACATAATTATGCAGGATCCCGCAGGAGGAGAAATTGTAAAGGAAGACTATACGGTCAAATTGACAGTAAGTCTTGGAAAAATGAAAATGAAGGTTCCAAACTTGTCGAATCTTACCAACACCGAAGCCATAATAGCAATTGAAAACAACAAACTTGCAGTCGGTGAAATAGATTATGTTTACAGCGATCTTCCAATGAACGTTGTTATAAGCCATTTTCCGGAACCGGGGATTCTTGTCGACGAATACACTCCGATAGACCTTTTGCTCAGCCAAGGTCAAGATGTTCAAACATTCATAATGCCTAACCTTGTGGGCAGAACTATCGATTCTGCCAAAAGCAATATTTTGGAGTTGGATCTTTCCATAGGAAACATTACTTTTGAAAACAGTGAAACTGTTGAAAAAGATCGTGTAATAACGCAAAGCGTTCCTTCCGGTACAGAAATAGAACAAAGCACTTCAATAAATCTATCGGTAAGCAAAGGATCGGCTTTTCAAGAAGAACTGGTTTCAAAAACTTTTATTATTCCATTAAGCTTCAGTTCCAATGAAGCACAGGTTAAAGTCATTATGACTAATGAAGATTCCCAAACTGTGATTTTCGACGATTCTGTGAAAAAATCAGAACAAAACCTAAGCCTCAATATTGAAGGAAAAGGCAAGGCAACCATAGAGGTTTTCTTCGATGGAACTTTGGCTTTTTCAGAAGAAGAGACTTTTGAATAAGGAGGCTCCATGGAAGGAAAGGTGACAAAGGGAATAGGCGGTTTCTATTATGTGGCAGACGGAGATTCGATAATCGAATGCAGAGCAAGGAAAAAAGTCAAATCCGAACAAGGGCGAATTCTTACCGGAGACAATATTGAATTTTCAATAGAAAAACATGGTTGCGTAATCGAAAAAATTCTTCCGCGAAAAAACAAATTGAACCGGCCCCCGGTTTCAAATGTCGATCAGGCAATGATTGTTTTTTCAGTCGATTTGCCAAAACCAAATTTTCTTTTTCTTGACAAATTGATCTTAAATTGTGAAATGGAGCATCTTGATATTTTCCTTTGCTGCAATAAAGTAGACTTGGATTCCAATGCGGTCATTGCGATTCGCAAACACTTTTTGAACACAGGCTATGAAATTATTTTTTCAAGCACAAAAACCGATATAGACATGGCAAAAATTCAAAACAAGCTTGAAAACAAGACAACGGTGCTTGCAGGACCTTCCGGAGTTGGAAAATCCTCAATAATAAACAAAATCGAACCCCAAATGAATTTGTTGACGGGAAACATCAGCTCCAAATTGAAAAGAGGAAAACACACCACAAGGCATACTGAACTGCTTAAAACGGGGAAAAACGGCTTTGTATTGGACACCCCGGGTTTTACATCCCTGGAAATTGAAAAACTTGATTATGACGAAGTAAAAGAGTATTACTCGGATTTCCTGAATTTCAGCACTTTGTGCAAATTCAAAAACTGCAATCATTTAAACGAACCTGGATGCCAAATAAAAAATCAAGTATCGGTTGGAGGCATTAGCCCAACAAGATACGAAAACTATAAATCAATAATCAACGAATTGAAAAATACAGGGAGGTACTGAATATGAAATTGTCACCCTCGCTTTTGTCCGCAAATTTTGCCAACTTGGAAAAAGACATAAGGGAAGTAGAAAGAAACGGAGTTGAAATGCTTCATATAGATGTCATGGACGGTCATTTTGTCCCAAATATAACTATTGGTCCGGTTGTTCTCCAATCAATAAGAAAAATAACTGAACTGAAATTAGATGTGCATCTAATGATTTCAAATCCGGGACAATATATAAATGCTTTTGTTGATGCCGGAGCTGATATTTTGACCGTTCACGCTGAAGCGGATATCCATTTGCATAGAACCCTTTCCATCATCAGGGAACTGGGGGTAAAGGCGGGTGTTTCAATTAATCCTTCCACTCCTCTGTCAATGATAGAAGAAATCGCCGAAATAATGGATTTGCTTTTGATTATGTCTGTAAATCCCGGATTCGGAGGTCAAAGCTTCATTGAAAAAAGTCTTGAAAAAATATATAAAGCAGATCAGATTAGAAATCAACGCAAACTTGATTTTCTAATTGAGGTGGACGGTGGAATAAAACCACAAAATGCCGCAAAAGTTTTGAATGCGGGAGCTGATATTTTGGTGGCGGGATCCGCAATTTTCAAAGGACAGCAGATTTCTGAAAATATTCGTTTATTGAATGAATCAGCCCGTATGGAGATTCAGCCATGAAATGCATGATTGTAGGAAACGGAGAAATAAAAGACGGCAAATGGCTTTCGGATAAAACAAAAGCTTACCTTCCCGATTTTATAATTGCCGCCGACGGAGGATACAATAATTTGAAAAAAGCCGATATAATGCCAGATATTCTACTTGGGGATTTTGATTCAATTGACACAGTTCCTGAAAATTGTCCGTTTGAAATATACAAATTCCCAAAAGAAAAGGATTTTACCGACATTGAATTGGCAATTGAATTCGCATTGGAAAAGGGTTGCAATCGCATTTGCCTTGCCGGTGCAACAGGCTCGCGCCTCGACCACAGCATTGCCAACATAATGTTGTTGCGAAAATTGCTCGAGCATTCCGTCGATGCGGAAATCATAGACGAACACCATGAAATATTTTTGATTGAAAGAAGAAAGAGCCTATCCAATCGAAAAGGCTCTTTGCTTTCGTTGTTGCCTCTCGATCCTATTGTCAGCGGAGTATATCTACGAGGATTCAAGTATCCACTTGAGAATTCAACGATAAAAATGGGCGATACATTGGGAATAAGCAACGTGGCGATATCCGACAATTGCGAGATTTCAGTTGAAAACGGCATATTGATGGGAATAATTGCGGATAATAAACTATAAAAAAAAATCTACCATGTGGTAGATTTTTTTATATCGCTCTTTCAACTTTGCCCGATCTCAAACATCTTGTACATACTGAAATTTTCTTTGGAGAACCGTCTACGATGGCTTTCACTTGCTTGATGTTGGGTGCCCATGCTCTTTTGGCATGTTTATTGGAGTGGCTTACCGCATGTCCGGTAATTTGACCTTTGCCACATATATCACATTTTTTGGACATTTAATTGACCTCCTTTAATGAGTTTTAAATTGCAACACAATTATTCTATCAAATATAAAATCTGTTTTCAATGGCAATGTTGAAATCAAAATTTTTATATGATTAAATACAAATGATTGATAATCCAATCTTGATACTGTATCATTATATAAGAGTTTTCAATAGGGTGCAAGTAAAAAAAGGAGGATTCCATGACTGCTCAATTAAAAAATGAATACGGCAGCATTTTCATCTGCAACGATGTAATTACAAATATTATAGGAATATCTGCCATTGAATGCTATGGCTTGGTTGGAATGGCTTCAAAATCCGCAACCGATGGCATTGTAAAACTATTAAAGAAAGAAAATTTGAGCCAAGGAGTTAAAATCGACATCGATGAAAACAATAATATTTCAATAGATTTATTTGTAATAGTGCAATTTGGAACAAAAATTTCCGTAGTCGCAGAAAATATAATCGAAAAGGTCAAATATTCAGTAGAGAAATTTACAGGATTGAATGTCCAAAAGGTCAATGTAAACATCGAAGAAGTAAGAGTACAGGAATTTTAGGATTGGAGGGTTTATTTTGAAAATAGACACCATAAGCGGTGATATATTGTTGGATATGTTCAGGCAGGCCTCTGCCACTTTAAAAGCAAACAAGGACCATGTAAACGATTTAAATGTTTTTCCTGTTCCAGATGGAGATACGGGAACAAACATGTCGATGACTTTCGAATCGGCTGTAAATGAAATGAACAAGCTTGATGAGATCTCTATTACAAATGTAACCGAGGCTTCCTCGAACGGTTCTCTAATGGGCGCCAGAGGAAATTCAGGAGTAATATTGTCACAAATATTGCGTGGATTCCATAAAGGATGCAGCAAAAAGACATCATTGAATACTGCAGATTTTTCAAAGGCTTTGATATATGCGGCAGATACTGCATATAAAGCTGTTATGAAGCCAGTCGAAGGAACCATATTAACCGTAGTCAGAGCCGCTGCGGATTCATCTGTTGACATTTCAGAAGAAAACCCGTATTTCGACGAATTCCTTAAGAGAGTAATCGAAGCTGCCGATAAAGCATTGATCGAAACTCCCGAACTTTTGCCTGTGCTTAAGCAAGCTGGTGTTGTTGACGCTGGGGGACAAGGGCTGGTTTATATACTCAAAGGTTTCTACGGAGCGATCATAGGTGAAAAAGCAAAGGAAATAGAGACGGAATTCAAACATAAAATGTCAAAGGAATTGTCTCCCGTCGCAGACAACGAAGATATAGAATTCGGATACTGCACCGAATTCATTGTAAAAGGAACAAACCTCTCCGACATTAAATTGAAAAATGAAATAGCGGATTTTGGAGATTGCATGCTTGTTGTTGGACATGATGAAATGCTAAAGGTTCATATTCATACCAACGAACCGGGTTGGGTCATGCAAAAGGCTCTTTCTTTGGGAGAGCTTATAGACATAAAGGTTGACAATATGCGATATCAGCATAATGAAAGGCAATATGAAAAAGAGGTTCCGCCTAAAGCAAATGAAATTCCTCCTAAGCCATACGGAATAATGGCAGTCGCAATGGGTGATGGAATCACGGAAATATTCAATGATTTGAATGTTGACAAAATCATCGAGGGCGGACAGACTATGAACCCAAGCACCGAAGAACTTCTTTCCTCAATAGAAGACATAAATGCCGATGAAATCATAATTTTGCCAAATAACAGCAATATAATACTTGCCGCTCAACAGGCTCAAAAAATTTCCGAAAGCAAAATTTCAATAGTTCCGACAAAAACAATACCTCAGGGTATAACAGCGATGCTTTCTTTCAATCCAGACGCAGGAATTGATGAAAATCTTCTTCATATGACTGACGCAATGAAAGAAGTTAAGACGATACAGGTAACTTATTCTGTCAGGGACTCTTTCTTCAATGACATAGAAATTAAAAAAGATGACATTTTGGGCATATTCAACGGCGATATAGTAAGTGTAGGAAAAGACATCAATTCCGTGACACTCGAAGTCTTGAAAAAAGCTCTTGGTGAAGATGATGAGATAATTACGATTTATTATGGTAATTCAATTGAAGCCGATATGGCCCAAAATTTGTTGGAAAACATAGAAGCTTTAAACGATGAAATTGATGTTGAAGTATACGAAGGCAAACAGCCTGTATACCATTACATCATTTCCGTCGAATAAACACCGTGCCTTTACAAACCCGCTTCATAAATCAATAAATAAATTCTATGGGCCAGCTTAATGCTGGCCTTAGAGATTGGCTGCTGCAAACCATGAATCTTCACATACGGGGTACTTATATGGAAAAGATTGGCATATTAAAAATACCTGGCATAGGTCCAAAGAAAAAAGCATTGTTCAATTCTATTGGAATAAATGAATCAAAGGATTTTTTATACTATTTCCCTAAAAAATTCAAAAATTATTCAAAAGTGACAAAAATATGCGATTTGATTGATTCAAAAACCGGCATAGTCAGGATAAAAGTGCGAAAAACCATATCAAAGAGGTCAAAGGGCGGCAAGAGATATCTTGTTGTGTACGGTTTTGATTCAACCGGCGAATTGGAAATGGTTTTCTTCAATTCGCACTACATATTCAAAATAATAAAAGAAGGCAATATTCATTTGTTTTATGGAAAAGCCTTATCAAAATATAACCGGATTCAAATGGTCAATCCTGAGTTTGTAAATCCGGATGAAATTGGCAGAATTTTGCCTGTCTATAAAACTGTGCCCGGTCTGTCGCAAAATGATTTTAAAAAAGGTGTAGCTTTTGCTCTAAATAATTCAAAAGGTTCCGCTGAACTTCTTCCGATGAAAATAGTTCGTGAACGAAACTTTGAAACACCGCTCAAGACTTTGGAAAATATGCATTTTCCGCCTGATTCAGCAAAATATAAAACTGCTTTCGAAAAACTAATATATGTTGAATTTTTCCTTCTTCAGATGACAATCCTGAAAATGAAGAAAATCAGGCTTTTGGAATCTTCAGTTGCAGCAATGAAAACATTCAACCTGCAAGAAGACAAAACAGTAAAAATGCTTCCATTCAAACTGACCGACAGCCAGTCGAAGATTGTTCGGGAGCTTTCAGACCTTTTAAAATGCAAAAATTGTCCCAAAATTCTATTGCAAGGAGATGTTGGAACAGGCAAGACATTGGTTGCTTTTCTGGCAGCTCGCCAGTCTCATTTAAGCGGATACCAGTCAGCGATAATGGCTCCAACTGAATTGCTCGCCGAACAGCACTATAATACATTCAAAAAACTTTTCGGCAACAGTGAAATGAATGTTGGAATACTGACCGCAAATTCTCAAGGCAAATCGAAAATAAAAGAAAAACTAAAAAATGGAAAATGCAATCTTGTTGTTGGTACACATGCAATAATACAAGATGATGTAGCTTTTAAAAATCTTGGATTGATAATAACTGATGAACGACATCGCTTTGGCGTAGGGCAACATGATTCTCTTGTAAAAAAAGGCTCGTCGCCTCAAATTATTGTCATGTCGGCGACTCCTATTCCAAGAACAATATCCGAAATAATTTTTGGAGACATGGAAATACTTCGCCTGACTGAAAAACCTAACAAATCCATAAAACCTGTAAAAACTTTTCTTTCAAAAGACCAAGAGACCAGGCAGGCGATGCATCAACATATGCGTAGGGAAATGCTTTTAGGCAGGCAAGTCTATTATGTATGCCCCCGCATAGAAAACGAAGATGATTCCATCGCTTCGGTTGAAAAAACTTTCAAATATTTTAGCGGTTCGTTATTTCATTCTTTCAAAATTTCCGCGCTGCATGGAAGATTGTCTCAAAATGAAAAAAACGATATTATGCAGGCTTTCCGAAATCGTGAAATAGACATGATTGTATCAACAACCGTAATCGAAGTGGGAATAGACGTTCCAAATGCCACAATCATGGCAATAGATTCATTCGAACGCTTCGGACTTGCTCAAATACACCAATTGCGTGGAAGAGTCGGAAGAGGAGCATATGAATCATTTTGTTACCTTGTAACCGATAAAAAAGATGAATCAACATTAGAAAAGGCCGCCATCTTAAGAAAATGCAGCGACGGTTTCGAAATTGCAAAGGAAGACATGAAAATACGCGGGCCAGGTCATGTTTTTTCACTTAAACAGCACGGATTTCCCGAATTCAAACTGGCCGACATGTTCAAGCACTATAAAACGCTTATAAAAGCACAAAAGGATATTGAAACATTTTACGGGCACAGCCTTGAAAATCTTGATATTTCACCTCAACTCGAAAGAGCCATTGATCTATATGCAAAACAAATTAAAGAAATCAATTTAATGCAAGGAGGCACACCATGAGAATTATTTCAGGAAAATACAGGGGTACACATCTGAGCGGACCCGAAGGAAGCGATACAAGGCCCACTTCAGACAGAGTAAAGGAAGCTCTTTTCAATATTTTGATGTGGGATATTGAAGAAAGCAGATTTCTTGACCTTTTTGCCGGCACCGGAGGAATAGGAATAGAAGCTTTGAGCAGAAACGCCGAGGAAGTAGTATTTGTCGATTTTAACAGCAATGCCTTGAAAATCCTGAAAAGCAACCTCGAAAAAATCAACCTGAATTCAAATTTTGAAATTTTTAATAACGATGCATTCCAGGCAATAGACATTCTTTCTTCACGCGGGAAGATTTTTGACATCATATTCCTCGATCCCCCATATGAAATGAAAGATACACTTGAATTGATAGAAACTATTTTCGATAGAGAAATCATTGCAAATTATGGTAAAATAATTGTTGAACACGACAAAAGAAATGAAATGCCAGAAAAAATTCGAGGTTTTCATAAATCGAAGCAAAAAAAATATGGAAATACCATGCTAACAATTTATGGAATGGAGGAAATTTAAATGCAATCGGCTGTTTATCCCGGCAGTTTTGATCCAATAACAAATGGACATCTCGATATAATACAAAGAGCATCGAGTGTTTTTGACAAGGTTGTTGTCGGAGTTCTGCACAATCCAAACAAAAAGCCTTATTTCGACATTGAAGAAAGAGTAGATCTAATAAGAAAAGTCGTTGAACCTTATGGCAATGTCGAAGTGACAAGTTTCGAAGGCCTTTTAGTTGATTTCATGGCAACGAAACCTGAGCATGTGCTTGTCAAAGGACTTCGCGCTTTTTCGGATTTCGAATACGAATTCCAAATGGCTATGATGAATAGAAAATTAGATGAATCAATTGAAACGCTTTTTATGATGACAGGCAACCGTTATTCGTTTGTCAGCTCAAGTCTTGTAAAGGAAATTTTCCTTCTAAACGGAAATATTGAGGAACTGGTTCCACCTTTGGTATATGAATCTTTGAAAAACAAGAAAGAGAGGTCCTTGATATGAGTGTACTAAAACTTTTGGACGAACTTGAAGAAGTGATTGAAAATTGCGCAAACCTTCCTTTGTCGGGCAAGGCTTTGATAGACAGAAATGATTTTCTTGATATACTTAAGGAAATCAGGATTGTTTTGCCTGATGAAATCAAACAGGCTCAATGGATAAAGCAGGAAAGAGCTTCAATACTTGAAGAAGCTCAAAACGAGTCCGGTTCAATGATCGAAAAGGCAAAACGAGAATCAGCTGAAATGGTTGAAAAAGCAAAGATTGAATCAAATGAAATGATGTCAAAAGCAGAAGAACATGTACGCTCGCTTATTGAAAACGATGTCATAGTAAAGGAATCCACGAAAAAAGCGAAGGGAATCATACAAAACGCGGAGGAAACAGCAGAAGAAATCAAATCCGGTTCCTTGAAATATTCCGATGCCATACTGAAAAATTTACAAAAGAACATTTCCGATATAATAGAAACATTGGAAGACAACAGAATTGAATTGAAAAATATGGGCTCTATGTCAAATAGTGTTGGTGGAAAATCAAAACAATAAAATTAACAAGCAACTGAAATCAGAAAAGCGGTTTGGATTACAATCTAAGCCGCTTTTAATTTGGAAACATTGAAACTGATT
>Ga0102938_10000577_pt1 | contig 27065 bp, 21 predicted proteins | sample SalPonR2_B_D2_MG_FD_84516 | JGI IMG/M metagenome (GOLD analysis project Ga0102938, IMG submission 84516) | Salt pond soil microbial communities from South San Francisco under conditions of wetland restoration - Salt Pond MetaG R2_B_D2_MG | ecosystem: Environmental > Aquatic > Marine >... | reverse complement strand
GCTCACTCGTAGCGGAGCGCCTCGATCGGGCTCAGCGCCGCCGCCCGGCGCGCCGGCCAGACGCCGAACACGACGCCGGTGAGCACGCTGACCAGGAACGCCATGCCGACGACCCACGGATTGATCACGAACACGTCCAGGAACGGCACGATCTGCACGATGCCCCACAGCGTGACCAGCGAGAGCGCGACGCCGACCGTCCCGCCGATCACGGTCAGGACCACCGCCTCGATCAGGAACTGCTGCAGGATCGTGCGCGGCGTGGCGCCCAGCGCCTTCCGCAGGCCGATCTCGCGGGTGCGTTCGGTGACGCTGACCAGCATGATGTTCAGGATGCCGATGCCGCCGACCAGCAGGCTGATCGCGCCGATACCGCCCAGCAGCGCCTGCAGGATCACCGTGACGGTGTCGAACAGCGACAGCGCGCCCTCGATCGTCTGGATCTGGTAGCTGTCGGGCGGCCGGCGCCGATCCAGGATCGAGCGGACCTGCTCCTCGACGGCGCCGGCGTCACGGTCCAGATCGATCGAGATCGGCAGGAAATCGTACTCGCCGCGCGGCACGCCGGGAACGTCACGGTAGAACGCCCCCAACGGCACGTCGCCCGACACGTCGTTCGCGAACGTGCCCAGCGCGCCCCCGATCGGCTCCTTCACCCCGATGACGGTGTACGTCGTGCGTACGCCACGCGCTTCGAGGAGGATCTCGCGACCCACCGGATCGACGACGTCCTCGAACAGCTCGCGCCGAGCGTCGGCGGACAGCACGATCACGGACGCGGTGCGTGCCGCGTCGCGCTCGTCGAAATAGCGACCCCGCGCCAGCTCGATGGAGCGATCGATCTCGGGCGCGTCGGGCGTCGTTCCGTTCAGGCTGATGTTCTCGCGCGTGTCGCCCACCACGGCCGTGACGCGCGCGCTCTGCTGACGCAGGATCTGGATCGGCAGACGCGAGAGCGCCTCGACGTCGTCGTCCGTGAACCGCTCGGCGTCCGGATCGTCGAACACCCGCTGCACGAACAGCGACTGCGAGCCGAACTCCTGGATCTCGGAGGTGATCCCCGCCGTCGCGATCTCGCCCAGGCTCACCGTCGCGGTGACGGCGAACACGCCGATCACGACGCCCAGCAACGTGAGCAGCGAGCGGAGGCGGTTCTCGAACAGCGCCGCCAGCGCGGTCCTCAGGTTCTCGAGAAGCATCTCAGGCCCCCTGCTCGTTCGCGCCGTGCGCCGTGTCGTCGGCCGGGGCGGCGCCTCCGTCGACGCCGGGTCGTCGCCGCGACGTCACGGCCTCGGAGGACTCGACCACGCCGTCGCGGATGTGGATGATCCGCTCCGTGTGGTCGGCGACCTCCTTCTCGTGCGTGACCATCAGGATCGTTCGCCCCTCGTCGTGCAGGGCGTCGAACAGCGCCAGGATCTCCTGCCCGGTGCGCGAGTCGAGGTTGCCGGTGGGCTCGTCGGCCAGAAGGATGTCCGGCTCGGTCGCCAGCGCCCGCGCGATCGCCACGCGCTGCTTCTGACCGCCGGACAGCTCGTTGGGCTTGTGTTGGAGCCGGTCGGCAAGGCCGACGCGCTCCAGCGCCTCGGTGGCGGTCCTGCGCCGCTGCCCGGGCCCCAGGCCCCGGTACATCAACGGAAGCGCGACGTTGTCGAGGGCGCTGGATCGCGCCAGCAGGTTGTACGCCTGGAACACGAAGCCGATGCGCCGGTTCCGGACCTGCGACAGACGCTCCTCGCTCAGGTCGGCGACCTCCTCGCCCGCGAGTCGGTACGATCCCTCGCTGGGCGCGTCGAGGCAGCCGAGGATCTGCAGCAGCGTGCTCTTGCCGGAGCCGGACGGCCCCATGATGGCGGCGTACTCGCCGGGGAGCACCTCGAGGTCCAGGCCCCTCAGCGCGTGCACTTCGACGTCCGCGCCCAGGCGGTAGATCTTGCGAAGACCGCGCGCCTCGATGACCGGGGTGCTGCCGCCGGCGTCCCCGGCGGTCACGATCCGCCTGGAGGCGTGAACCGCACCGGCGCTCCGTCCTCGAGCTCGTCGATGCCGACGACCGCGATCGTGTCGCCGCCCGACAGGCCGTCGGTCCCGTCGGGATCCACCGCCGCGACGGTGGCGTTGCGGTCCACAGGATCGACCTCGACGCGCCGGGCGGTTCCGCTGCCCGGCTCCTCGCCTCGGTCGACCCGGAACAGGAAGCTGTCGCCCGTCTCGTCCTCGGTGATCGCCTCGAGCGGGATCAGGAGCATCTCCTCGAGGTCCGCGACCCGCACCCGGGCCGTGACGGTGTAGCCGGGACGGACCGGCACGTCGCCCTCGAGCGCGCCTTCCGCGAACGCCAGCATCGCCTCGACCTGAGCGCTGCCGCCTTCGCGCGCGGCCACGGGCGCGAGCCGAACGACCTCGGCCGGGAGGCGCAGGCGCGTGTCGGCGTCCGGCACGATGTCCGCGGGGAGCCCCACGGCCAGCTCGGCGGCCCGGTTCTCGTCGAACGAGGCGCGGATCCGCAGCTCGCTCGGATCGGCGATCGAGGCGACGGGCTGCGTCCCCGTCGCGTCGCCCACCTCCACCGCGAGCGTCGCCACGACGCCGCCGAACGGCGCGCTCAGCACGGCGTCCTCGATCCGGGCCTGCAGGTTCGCGAGGTCGGTCTCGAGGCGGGCGACGTTCGCCTCGGCGCTGGCGCGCTGCGCCTGGGCCAGCGATCGCTGGTTCGCGAGCCGGCTGCGGGCGGCGTCGAGGCTCAGCTCGGCCTGCTCCAGCGCCCTCGCGGCCGCATCGCGCGCGTCGCGGACGTCGCGAAGCTCGTCACGCGAGGCGGCGCCGAGTTCCAGCAGGCGCTCGACCCGCTCCACGTCGGCTTCGCGGCTCCGCAGATCGGCGACGGCCTGCAGGCGCCGGTCCTCGGCCTGCACCACGGCGGACTCGGCGTCGAGCCGGTCGACGCTGAGCTGCGCCAGCGTCCGCTCGAGCTCCGCTCGCGCCGACTGCAGCGAGACGCGGGTCGACGCCACGTTGCGCTGAAGCTCGGCGACGTCCAGCCGAATGAGCGCCTGCCCCTCCGTGACCGCGTCGCCCTCCTCGACCAGGACCTCGGCGACGGTGCCGCCGCCGCTGAACGCGAGACCGCGTTCCCGCGTCGCCTCGATCGTTCCGCTGCCGGTGACCTCCCGGACGAAGCGACCGGTCTCGGCGGGCTCGACGACGACCTGCTGGACCGGCGGGCCGCCGCGGCTCCGGAGCGCCACCACGGCGGCGACGCCGATCACGATCACGATCGCCAAGATCCAGACGACGCGACGTCGACGCCGCCGCCGGCCTCTGGCAGGATCGTCGCGGCTCACGAACCGGCTCCCAGGATGGTCGCTTCGAGCGAGCGCAGCGCGTCGGCCAACCCGTGGCGCGCGACGCGAGCCTCCGAGGACCGGCGCAGCAGGTCCAGCTGAGCCCGTTCCAACGCCACCTCGGCGATGGAGCCCGCCTCGAAGCGGACGCTGGCGACACGCACGTCCTCCTCGGCGGTCGCGACCTGCTCAAGGGCGCTGGCCAGCCGTCCCTCGGCGGCCAGCACGGCGTTGTGCGCCTGCCTCACGGCCAGCGTGAGGCTGCTGCGGAGATCGTCGGCGCGCAGCTCGGCCGAGTCCAGCCGGTCGCGCGCCGCCTCGACGTCCGAGCGCGCCACGGTGAACGCCACGTCGACGGCCTCGAGCTGGGCCCGGGCCACCAGCACGGCGCGCCGCGCGGACCGCAGCGACGCGTTCTCGTCCAGGCGGGACGTCGCCTCGTCCACGCTCGGCACCGTCGGCTCGGGGGCGGCGCCGTCCAGCGCCGGAAGGTCGCCGGCCTCGCCCAGGCGCACCGCCAGCCGATCGATCGCCAGCTCCAACGCCTGACGCGCGTCGCGCAGGTCGCGCTCGGCGCTTCGCACGACGTCCTCGGCACGCGCGACGTCGCTTTCCGTCGCGGCGCCCGCCTCCAGGCGGATCGCTGCGGCGCGCGCTTCGACGCGGGCGATCCGCAGGGCCACGTCGGCGATCGCCACGGAGTCCTGCGCCTCGAGCGCGGCTTCGAAGGCGTCCGCAGCGGCGTCCCGTGCCGATGCCTCGGCGTTACGAAGCGCGTCTTGGGCCGCCTCGACGTCGTGCCCTGCGTTCAGCGTCGGCACGCGCAGGCTGGTGGGGTCGGCCTCGACGCGGGCCGCCTCGCGCCGGGCCGCGTCCAGGTCGAGCCGCGCGGTCCGGACCTCGACCGACGCCTGTACGGCACGGTCCATAGCGGTTTCCAGGTCCAGCGTCTCGGTCGTCGTCTGGCCCCGGGCGGGGGCGAGGAGGGGGGCGATCAGCGCCAGGAGGAACAGCGCGGTCAGGATGCGGCGGACGGTACGAGTGGTCACGGTTCGAGCGGTCACGGTGCGGTCGGTCATCACGGTCACTCCAGGCTCTCAGGGTCGACGGCGAGCGCGTCGAGAAGACGGAACACGGCGAGGCGAAGGTCGTCCACCGCGCGATCGGCGTCGAGATCGGCGCGGCGCGTCTGGAGCTCGGCCCGGCGTACGGCCGCGTCGGAGGCGGCGCCGGCTTCGGCCCGCAACCGCACGATCCGTTCGTTCTCGCGCTCGAGCTGGGCCGAGCGTCGGGCCAGCTCGGCTCGCTCGGCGGCGTCCTGGGCGTTCGCGTAGGCGCGATCCACGGCGATGCGGGCGCGATCGGATGCGCTGGCGCTCCGCACGCGGGCCTGGTCTTGCCCCGTACGAACGGCGGCCAGCGCGTCGGACAACGCCGGGCTGAACGGAATCTCGGCGCGCACGCCGATCTCGAAGCGGCTGAGCGAGCCGCCCGGGCCGACCCCTTGCACGCCGTCGTCCGGATCGAACGAGGCGTTCAGGCGGGGCGCCAGGCGGTCGCTGTCGATCGAGGCGGCGAGGCTCCACGACCGGTCGGCGTCGCCGCTCGTGAACCCCGTCTCGAGCGTCAGCGTGGGCAGCACGTCGCGGACGGAGGCGGCGGCGGTGCGATCGGCCTCGTCGACGTCGCGCCGGGCGGCACGCACGTCGGGCCGCAGGTCCAGCGACGCGTCGCTCCGCTCCGGGAGGGCGGGGGGCGCCGGCAGCGGACCGCTCGGTGGCGGCACGGCTCGCCCCAGCACCGTCTCGAGCGCCCGCTGCGCGAGGCGCAGCTGCCGTCGTGCGGCGTCGCGCCCTTGCTGGGCCCGGGCCAGGGCCAGCTCGGCCTGGGCGACGTCCAGCTCGCTGGCGGCTCCCGCAGCGAGGCGCTGGCGCATCGCGTCCGCCTCCAGGGCGGCGAGCGTCGCCTCCGCCTCCGCCAGCTCGGCCGAGGCCTCGGCCCGTAGCGCCGTCTGGAACGCCTCCACCGCGTCGATCCGGGCGGAGCGTCGCGTCGCGGCCAGCTCGTCCCGCGCGGCCGCGACCGAGGCTCGGGCCCGCGCCAGCTCGTCCGCCCCGGCGCCCCGAAGCGCCGGGTCGATGCGGACGGTCAGCCCCAGCGGCGCGACGTCGCCTCCGCCCAGGTCCTCCGACGGCGCCCCCTCGGCCGCCACCAGCGATCCCGAGCGACGGTCGTAGCCGCCCGACAGGGCCAGGTCGAGGGGAACGGCGGTCGCGGACGCCTGCCGCGCGGCCCGCTCCAGCGCCAGCTCCGCGACCTGGACGCTGGGCGCGTCGCCCACGAGCGTCAGCAGTTCCGCGTAGCCGAGCGTCTCGCCCAATGCGGCCGGACCTTCCTGCGCGTACGCGGTGGCTGCGACCAGCAGGAAGGCGACGACGAGGCGCATGACGCGTCGCGGACCGCAGGCACGACCGCTTCCCCGCCCGCGCGGCGGACGGGGCGGTGGATCCGTAACTGGAATCGGGTCGAGCTGCACGATGGAACTCCGTTCGAGAGGGGCGAAGAGGCGATCCGGGTTCGCCGACGGTCCGTCGAGGACGAGCATGCACGATCGGTCCGCGGCCGTCCTCCTTCCTCGGTCGGAGACGCGACCGACGGCGCGAACGACCCGCGACCACCCTGGAGCGTACGCCCAATGCAAGCCAATCATCGCGACCGAGCACACGTCCGCGCTAGCGTGAATGCGAACTCTCTCGCCTCCAGGAGGATCCGATGGCTCACGTGGACGTTCCCGACATTCCCCGCCAGAGCGACCTTCGACTTCCCGCCGACGCCACCGCGCTCATCGTGGTGGACATGCAGAACGACTTCGTCGACGAGGCCGGCGCGCTGCACGTGCCCGACGCCGCCGAGACGGTTCCCCGCATCCGCGAGCTGGCGGATCGTGCGCTGGACGCAGGAGCGCGACTCGTCTTCACTCAGGACTGGCACACGGAGGACGACCGCGAGTTCGACGTCTGGCCGCGCCACGCCGTGATGGACACCTGGGGCGCGCGGATCGTGGACGGGCTCCAACCCGACCGGGCCGACCGGGTGATCCGCAAGCTCCGTTACGACGCGTTCTACGGAACGCCGCTGGACCACGTGCTTCGCGACTGGGGCATCGAACACGTGGTGGTGGTGGGCACCGTGGCCAACATCTGCGTGCTCCACACCGCGGCCTCCGCGGCGCTCCGCTGGTTCGACGTGACGCTGGTCGAGGACGCGGTCTCGGCGCTGACGCCGTTCGACCTCGACGCCACGCTTCGTCAGCTCGACTTCCTGTACGGAGGCCGCATCGTCGCGAGCGAGAACCTGAGGTTGGACGCGGCCTCGCCGCGATGAGCGTCGCGACCGTCGCGGCGTGCGTCACCACCCCGTGGCCGCTGGACTTCGGCGGCAACCTGCGCAAGGCGCGGTCGTCGATCGCCACGGCGAAGGCGGCGGGCGCCCGCTACCGGCTGGGTCCGGAGCTCGAGCTCACGGCCGCGGGCTGCGAGGATCACTTCCTCGAGCCGGACACGGTGCGTCACGCCTGGGAAGCGCTGGCGGAGCTCGTGAGCGACGACCTGACGGACGGGATCGTGTGCGACGTCGGCATGCCGGTCGTGCACCGGGGCGCGCGCTACGCCTGCCGCGTGCTGCTGCTGGACCGCCGCGTGCTGCTGATCCGGCCTGCACGCCAGGTGTCGGGCCGGCACGGGAGCCGCTGGTTCACGCCGTGGAGCCGCACCCGGCAGGTCGAAACGTTCCCGCTCCCGGACCCGGTTCGCGAACGCACCGGTCAGGTGACGACCGTGATCGGCGACGCGCGCCTGAGAACCCGCGACGCCCTGATCGGCTTCGCGACGCTCGACCCCGCGTCGGCGGGGGCCACGACGCCGGCGGTCGAGCGGGACGCGAACGAGCGAAACGGAATCGGGCCCGCAGCGACGGCGCCGGGCCGGCCGGAGCACGACGGCGTCGACATCGTCGCGGCCAGCGGCGTCACGCGGCACGAGCTCGGCGCGATGGAGGCGCGGCTGGGCAGGATCGCGGCCCTGAGCCAGGAGTTCGGCGGAACGGTCGTGCTCGCCGCAGCGCGCGGCGCCGATGGCGGTCGGGCGTACGCCGACGGCGGCGCGATGGTGGTCGTGAACGGCGAGCTGGTCGCGCAGGCCGCTGCGGTCTCTCTCGAAGAGGTCGAGGTGGTCCTCGCCGACGTGGAGGTCGGCCTCCCCGGCGCGGAGCCCTCCCGGGACCACGCCGAGGCCGCCCCGCATCCTGTGGTGGACGCCGATCTGCGCTTGGCCGCCGGCCGGGACCGGCCCGCGAGTCCGCCGCGACCGCCCAAGCAGCTGTCCCGCGAGGAGCAGATCGCCACCTACCCCGCCGCGTGGCTGTGGGACCACCTGCGCCGCTCGGGCGGGGGCGGGTTCTTCCTGCCGATCTCGGGCGGCACGGACTCCGCCGCCGTCGCCACCGTCGTGGCGTCGATGTGCCGGCTGCTGGCCGACGCCCTCCGCGAGCGCGACGACTCCGTGACGCGGGACGTGCGGCGCGTGCTGGGCCTGACCGGCGACGATCCGACGCCGCTCGATGCGCGCGCGTTGGCGGGGCGGCTGCTCACCACGGCCTACCTGCCGACCCGCGTGTCCAGCGAGGGGGGCCGCGAGCGTGCGCGCGCCCTGGCCGAGGCGATCGGCGCCGACCATCTGGAAGTGGGGCTCGACCCGGCCGTGGAGGTGCTCGCGAACGCCACCGACCGGGCCGCGCTGCCGGGCCGAGAGCGCCCGCTACGGTTCGCGGCCGAGGGCGGAGGCGAGGCCGAAGACCTCGCGCTGCAGAACCTCCAGGCGCGGATGCGGATGGTGACGAGCTACCTGCTGGCGCAGCGGACGCCCGCCCTGCGCGGCGTGCGTGGGCCCCGGCTGGTGCTCGGGACGTCGAACCTCGACGAGGCCCTGACGGGGTACGTCACCAAGTACGACGCTTCCTCGGCGGACCTGAACCCGATCGGCGGGCTCCGCAAGACGGACCTTCGCCGCTTCCTGATCTGGGCCCGCGACGCGATGGCGCTCCCCGCCCTGGACGCGGTGCTGGACGCCACGCCCAGCGCCGAGCTCACGCTTCCGGGCGAGCACGGCCCGCAAACGGACGAACGCGAGATCGGCCTGACGTACGAGCAGACGGCACGCCTGAGCGAGCTACGGGGCGCCCAGCGCTGCGGTCCGCTCGAGACGTTCGAGCGGCTCGCGGACGAATGGGCTCCCATGCCCGCGGCCGAGGTCGCTGCGCTCGTGAAGCGCTTCTACCGCGCGTACGCCCGCAACCGCCACAAGGCGACGATCGCGACGCCCAGCTGCCGGGTGTCCGGCTACGGCGCGGACGACGCGCGCTCCGACCCCCGACCGTTCCAGCTCGATCCGGAGTGGCCGTGGCAGTTCCGCGCGATCGACGCGCGGGTCGAGCGCCTGCTCGCCGACGCGGCCGGAGGGCCCTGAGGTGCGCATCGCTCTGCTGGGCGGACGCTTCGATCCACCCCACTTCGGCCACCTGCTGCTCGCCGAGCAGGCACGCGAGCAGCTGGCGCTGGACGAGGTGCATTTCGTTCCCGCGGGCGCGCCGCCGCACAAGGGCGTCGTCGCGCCGCCGGGGGCGCGCGCGACGATGACGCGGCTGGCGACGGAGGACCACCGCGCGTTCCACGTCGACGATCGTGAGCTGCGCCGCGAAGGACCCTCCTATGCGATCGACACGATCGAAGAGATCCGCTCCGAGCGTCCGAGCGACGAGCTCGTGTTCCTGATCGGCGCCGACGCGTACCTCGAGATCGCCAGCTGGCACCGGGCCGAGACGATGGTGCGGCGTGTCGAGGTCGTCGTCGTGCCGCGGCCGGGTACGTCGCTGGCCGCGCTGGACAGGCTGGACGAGCCGTTCCGGAGCGCGGCGAAGCGGATCGATACGGTGCCGATCGGGATCTCCTCCACGCTTCTGCGGACGCGGGCCGGCCAGGGCCGAAGCCTGCGGTACCTCACCCCGCTCCGTGTCGCCCGCTACATCGTGGCGGCCGGGCTGTACCTCCCGAACCCCAGTGAACCGGAGGCTGCCGAATGAACGACGCCGACTGGCGCACGACGCAGGGCGCGATGTTCACCGACCTGTACGAGATCACGATGGCGCAGGCGTACTTCCGTCACGGCCTGCACGAGCGCCCGGCGAGGTTCGACCACTTCTTCCGCGACTACCCCGACTACGGACGGCACAAGGCCGGCTTCGCCGTCTCGGCCGGCCTGGCCTGGCTGCTGGATTGGCTCGAGGAGACGCGCTGGCGCGACGAGGACCTCGCCTACCTGAAGCAGGTCCGCGGTCGGGCCGGCGAGCGGCTCTTCGACGACGCCTTTCTGGAGTGGCTTCGCGGCCGGGGCGTGGGCGAGGGCGTCACGATCCGCGCAGTCCCGGAGGGCCGCGTCGTGCACGCCGAGGCGCCCGTCGCGATCGCCGAAGGACCGCTGGCCGCGCTGCAGCTCTTGGAGACGTCGCTGCTGAACCACCTGAACTACCCCACCCTGGTGGCCACGAAGGCGGCACGCCTGCGCGAGGCGGCGGTGGACGGCACCGTGCTGGACTTCGGGATCCGCCGCGGTCACGAGCGGGGCGTCCACGCCGGCTCGCGCGCGGCGCTGATCGGCGGCGTGAACGCGACGTCGAACACCGGCCTGGCGTTCGCGTTGGGCGAGACGCCCAAGGGGACGCACGCCCACGCCTTGGTGCAGGCGTTCATGGCGCTGGGATCGGGCGAGCTCGGCGCGTTCGAGGCATACGCCGAGGCGTTCCCCGACGACTGCCTGCTGCTCGTCGACACCGTCGACACGCTCGGTTCGGGCGTCCCGAACGCGATCCGCGTGTTCGAGCGCCTGCGCGAGCGGGGCCACGAGCCGGTCGGGATCCGCCTGGACTCGGGCGACCTGGCGCACCTCGCGGTGCGTTCCGCGCAGCAGCTGAACGCCGCCGGCTTCGAGGACGCCACCATCGTGCTCTCGAACGAGCTCGACGAGCTCACGATCCAGCAGATCCGGACGCAGATCGTGGAGGAGGCGCCGCGCTACGACGTGGACGCGGAAGCGCTGCTGGGGCGCCTCGGCTACGGCGTGGGCACGCGCCTGATCACCTCGCAGGGCGACGCGGCGCTGGACGGCGTGTACAAGCTCGTCGGTATCCGCGGCGACGACGGCTGGGAGCCGGCGGTCAAGCTGTCCGAGACGCCGGAGAAGGTGCTCGTGCCCGGCGACAAGCGCGTCTGGCGGCTGTACGACCAGCGCGGCATGGCGACGGCGGACCTGGTCGCGCTGTCGAGCGAGGCGCCGGAAGAGGCGGACTCGTTGACGCTTCACCACCCGAACCGCACGAACGTTCGGCGCGAGCTCAAGCGGGGCGAGCTCTCGGGCATGGAGCCGCTGCTCGAGGAGGTGTTCAGAGACGGTCGGCGGACGTCGGACGAACCGACGCTGGATGCGCTGCGCGAGCGCTGCCGTGCCGACCTCGAAAGGCTCGATCCGGGCGTCCGCAGGGTGCTGCGGCCGCACCTGTACCACGTGTCGCTGTCGACGAAGCTGAAGGAGCTGCGCGACGAGATGGTCCAGAAGGCGCAGGAAGCGGCCGAACGCACGGACGACGGTCCCTCGGACGCGTCCGGCTCCTGATTCCGGTCCCGATCGGGCCCGTGCCGCGGCTCAGCTCAGGACGGCGCGGTGACGGCGGAACACGTGGACGGCCAGCAGGGCGGCGGGCACCAGGAAGGCGTAGCTCGTGGCCAACGCCGGGACGATGCCGACCGCCTGCTGAAGCGCGCCGAACGCCACGTACGCCACCCCGGCCACGCCCCAGGTGAACCCCATCAGCATGCCCGACGCCGTCGCCACCGCGTTCGGAGCGAGATCCTGCGCGCTGAGCACCAGCAGCGGGATCGGCGCGTTCGTGAAGGCGCCGGCGGCGGCGACGGTGGCGTAGAACGCGACGGTGCCCGGCGCCAGCGCCAGCGTGAGCAGCATCGCCGGCAGCGCCAGCGCCATCGCTCCGACGATCAGCCGGGCTCGACCGACGTGCGGCTCCAGCCCCCCGGCGACGATCAGTCCCAGCGACGCGGCGATCTGGTACGTCGCCAGCGTGAAGCCCAGGATCCCCGCGTCCGGCGCGAAGCCGCGCACGTTCACGAGGTAGAGCGGCATGGCGTTCAGGAAGCTGATGTAGGCGACCGCCCGCAAGATGCCGACCCCGGCCAGCAGCCCCACCGGACCGGCGAACAGCTCGCGGTCGAACAGCTTGGGGCGCGCGTGGCGTTCGGGACGGACCTGCTCCGGCGCCAGCGTCAGCAGCGCGACCCCCAGCACCACGCCGATCGGCGCCAGCCACGCGATCGCCCACGGCCCGTAGCTGCGAAGCAGCCAGAGCGCCAAGACCGGCATCACCGCGGAGCCCAGCGGCCCGCCCGAGCCGAACAGGCCGATCGCCAGTCCCTTCCGCCGTCCCGCCTGCCGCGCCATGGACGCCGCGGCCGGGTGGAACAACGCCGATCCGAGGCCGCCGATGGCGAGGACCAGGAACAGTGCCCAGACGGTCGGCACGACCGGCAGCAGGCTCATCAGCGACGCGCCGACGATCAGTCCCAGCGCAGCGGCGCGGCGCCGGCCCCAGCGGTCCGCCAGCGCCCCCGCGAACGCCTGCAGCACGTTCGACGAGAACGAGATCAACGCGACGAAGCCGGCCAGCGCCGCCTCGCCCAGACCGAACCGGATCTGGAGGGTGGGCAGGAACACCGGCAGGATGTTCGCGAAGGCGTCGTTGACGGCGTGCGCCGTCGTGAGCAGGACCGCCAGGCCGGCGGTCCCGAGTGCGGTGCGGCGAACGACGATGCGCGTCATCCGGGCAGTGTACGCGCGAACGCCGACGCCGATCCCTCCGCACGTCGGCCGCCGGGGAAGCCCGCCGTCCGTGCTTCTCCGGCATACGCCGCGGCACGGACGCGCTACGCGTTGGGGCGGTTCGGACGCGCCGGCCCGCGGTGTCGGCGCGGAGCGAGGAGGCCTGGATGCACACATCGATCCCGAAGGCGTGGGCCGTGACCAGCTGGGCGCTTGCCGTGCTGGCCGCGGCCACGAAGGCGGCAGGCGCGTTCCTGCCCGGCACCTACCGCGACGGCGTCTGGGCCGCGTCGCAGATGCGAGGCGCGGACCTCGTCGCGCTGGCGATCCTGCCTGCGCTGCTAGCCGCGGGCGCCGAGGCCGCCCGGCGCGGCGCTCCACGCGGCGTGCTGGTCTGGCTGGCGGCGCTGCACCTGCTGCTCTACGACGTTGCGTTCTACCTCTACGGCGCGGCCTACAACGACTTCTTTCTGGCGTACACGGCGCTGTCGGCGGGCGCTCTGGTCCTGCTGACCGCGGCCCTGGCGCGGCTGGACCTGGACGCGATCGGGGCCGGCTTCGCCGCCGGGACGCCGCGACGGTGGCCCGCGATCGTCCTCGCGATTCTGGGGCTCGGCCTCGGGGGCACTTGGCTCGCCCAGTCGATCGCGGCGCTGGCGAGCGGCACGGTTCCCGCCTCCGTCGTCGCCTCCGGGCATCCCACGGCGCTGGTGTTCGCGATCGACCTGACGATGCTGGTGCCGTTCTTCCTGCTGGGCGCCTGGGGCCTCTGGCGCGACCGCCCCTGGGGGCGGGTCGCCGCGACGGTGGTCGCGATCAGCGGCGCCGCGTACACGGCGTTGCTGGCCGGGATGGCGATCGGGGCGGATCCGACCGTCGTCCAAGGCGCGACCGCGCTGCTTCCCCTCTGGGCGACGCTCGGCGTCGCAGCCGCGTCGGTCGCCTGGACCCTTCTGCGTCACGCACCCAACCGCACCGCGACGGTCGCGGCGCGGACCCCTCGGAGGCAATACTCATGAGCTACGCCCGGCACGTCCGCGTTCTGGTCACGCTGTCCCTCGCGCTCCTCGGCTTCGTCGCCACGGCGGCGCTGGAGCCGCTGCTTCTCGGGGGCCGTCACGAGCTGGCGTCTGGAGAGACGCACGACGGGACGGTGACGGTGATCGCCGGCGACGTGACGATCGCGTCGGGCGCCCGCCTGGACGGGGCGCTCACGCTGGTCGGCGGCCGGCTCACGCTGGGCGGCACGGTGGACGGCACGGTGCACGCGTACGGCGCGGCGGTCGAGCTGCGCGACGGCTCGCGTGTCGACGGCACGTTGGAGCTCACGGCGTCCGAGCTGACGCGCGGTCCGGGCTCGGTGGTGACCGGCGCCGTCCGTCGCGACGTCGAGCGGTCGTTCGACGTCCGTTTGCCGCCCGCCTTGGAGCGGGCCGTCCCTCCGGGGCGCACCCTGCCTTGGGCGGTCCCCACCGGCTCGCGCAGCGCGGACTTCCTCGCGATCTGGGTCGTGCTTCAAGCGGGATTCATGGCGCTTCTCGCGTTCGTCCTGGCACGGCTCGCCCCGTTCCGGCTGGACAGGATCGGAAACGCCGTCACGGGCGATCCGGTTCGCGCCGGCTTGAGCGGCTTGCTGGCGGCCGTCGTGACCGCACTGGCCGCCGCGCTCCTGGCCGTGACCCTGATCGGAATCCCGGTCGCGATGCTGGTGGCGCTGGCCGCGTGGCTGGCGACGGTGTTGGGTCTGGTCGCCGTGGCGGACCGGCTGGGCGAGCGGGTCTGGCCGGAGGGACGCGACCGCGGCGGACGCGCCGCGCTGGGCGGGTTCCTGCTCGGTCTGGGGTGGGCGGCGCTGTCGTTCGTCCCCGTCCTGGGCGGACCGGTCCGCTCGGTGGCGGGGCTGGTGGCGTTCGGCGCGGTCGTTCGCACGCGCGTCGGCGAGGGACCGCCGCGGCCGGGCGTGCCGGGTGGGCAGGACGCCCGCGGGCAGGACGCCCAGGGCTCCGAGGCCGCCGACGACCAGCCCCGATGACGCGCAGGCGACATCGCCCGACCGTTCTCGGCCAGGTCGAGGCCGTGCCGGCCAGCGTGGCGCTCAGCGGCTCGCGGCGGTCTGATTCACGCTGAACACGGCCCCGAACGGGTCGGTCACGACCGCGATCCGACCGTACTCGGTGTCGAACGGCTGCACGGACACGCTCCCGCCCGCCGCTTCGGCCGCACGGGCGGCGGCGTCGCAGTCCTCGACCTCGAAGTACGGCATCCAATGCGGCGGCACGCCCTGCCACTCCGCGGTCATCTCGAGAACGCCGGCCACCGCGTCGTCGTCCTTCCACAGCACGTAGTACACGGTCGGTACGGCGTCGCTCTCGAGCCTTCGCGCCTCGGCGTCCATCAGCTCCGCGTAGAACGCTTTCGCGACCTCGCCGTCGGGCACGTTCACCTCGCACCAGCCCATCGTCCCGTGCTCGTGCGTGACGCCGAAGCCGCGGTGCGCGAGCGGCTGCCAGAGGCCGAACACCGCGCCTCCGGGGTCCTGGACGATCGCCATGCGACCCATGCCGGGCACCTCCATCGGCTCGGCCACGACCGATCCACCCAGCGCGGTCACGCGCTCGGCCATCGTCGCGGCGTCGTCGGCCGCCAGGTAGACCGTCCACGCCGAGGGGGTTTGCGCCCCTTCCAGCCGCTGTCCGATCCCCGCCGCGGAGCGGCCGTCGACCATCGCCATGCGGTAGTGGCCGTGCTCCGGGCCGGCGACGTCGTACGTCCAGCCGAACAACGCCGCGTAGAACGCGGCGGCCGACTCGGCGTCCGGCGACACGAGATCGAACCAGCAGGGGGTTCCAGGGGCGGGTGCTTCATCGTGACGCGTCATGACGTCCTCCTTCGTCCCCGGGTGGCCGGGGGGCCAGCATAGCGGGTGCACGCCCGCGCCCGCCCCTTGGCCGTACACTGGGCGGACGATGGACTCGAGAGGCTCCCAGGCGGGATGACGGACACGACGCATCAAGACGCGCTACGCGAGAGGCTCGAGGTGCTCTCGTCGCTGCTTCCCGGCGTGGCGTACCTGTGGAGGCAGGAGCCGGACGGCCGCTTCAGCGTTCCCTACGCCAGCGACGGGATCGCCGCGATGTTCGAGCTCTCGCCCGAAGCGGTCGTCGCCGACGCATCGGCTGTGATCGCGAAGATCCACCCGGACGACCTGGGTCCGTACCTCGCCTCGGTCGCCGCGTCGCAGCGCACGTTGACGCTCTGGTCGCACGAGTTCCGCATCGTCCGCGACGACGGCAGCCAGCGCACGCTGAGCGGCCAGGCCATGCCCGAGCACGACGCGGACGGGGCCACGATCTGGACGGGGTTCGTCACGGACATCACCGAGCGGCGGTCCATGCACGACCGGCTCCGCCTGATCACGGACGCGCTGCAGGACGTCGTGGTGCTGACCGACGCCGACGCCAAGGTGAGCTTCGTGACGCCCAGCGTCCGCGCCGTGCTGGGCCGCGAACCGGACAAGGTCGTCGGTCGCCCGGTCCTCGAGCTGTTCGAGCCTCGCGACCGCGATGCGTTCCAGGAGGCGCTGCGAGCACCGGCCGATCAGGTGGTCGAGGCGCGCGGGGCTCACGCGCGTGGGCACGAGGTGTGGCTCGAGGCCACCCTGCGCCGCATCGACGGCGAGGGCACGGTGCTGGCCTGCCGGGACGTGACGCAACGCGTGCGCGACCGCCGCGACCTGCAACGGGAGGTGGCGTACCGCCGAACCCTGGTGGAGCTGACGCGCGACATGCTCTCCGCCGAGCTGGACGAGCGTTTCTACCAGCTGCTCATGGAGCGCGCCATCGAGCTGGTGCCCGACGCGCAGGGCGGCAGCATGGTGCTCTGGGACGAAGAGGACGAGCGCTACGCCTTCGTCGCCGCGAAAGGCTTCGACCTCGACGTGCTCCGGACGATCCGCCTGACGCCCGAGGAGCTGGACCGCAGCGACCCTCCCCGCGTCGAGCGGATCGAGGTTCGCAAGACCAGCGGGCGCCTGGACGCCGCGACGCTGGCTCGCTTCCGGGCGGCGGGCCGAATGGACGAGCTCGAGATGACGCTCTCCGTACCGATCTCGTCGCGAGGACGCGCCGCCGGATTCCTGAACCTGGACAACTTCCGACGCGCCGACGCGTTCGGCAGCGACGCGATCGAGGCGGCCGAGGCGCTGGCCGTGCAGGTCGGGCTGGCGTTCCAGCGCCTGGAGCTCGAGGCGTCGCTCCGCGCGGAGCGTGCGCGCTACGAGCACCTGGCCGGACACGACCCGCTCACCGGCCTTCCCAACCGCCGGCTGTTCCAGGACCGGCTCACCCGCGCCCTGGCGCGAGCGAACCGCCGCGACGGGCACGTCGGCCTGATCTACGTGGACATGGACGAGTTCAAGGAGGTGAACGACCGGTACGGGCACGCCGTGGGCGACGCACTGCTGCGGGCCGTGGCGACGCGCCTGCACGACACCGTCCGGGAGGAGGACACGGTCGCCCGGCTCGGCGGCGACGAGTTCGCCGTCGTGCTCTCCGAGCTGACCACCGCGGCGGACGCGACGGAGGTCGCCGACAAGCTCGGCTCCGCACTGAGCGACCCCTTCCAGCACGACGCGGTCGAGCTTCGCGTCAGCGCCAGCATCGGCTGCGCCGTGTACCCGACCGACGGCGCGGACGCCGACGATCTGATGCGGGCGGCCGACGCGGCGATGTACCGCGGCAAGGCCGTGGCGCGGCAGGCCCTGCGCGGCTGAGGGTGACGGCGACGTGGCGACGACGTTGGCCGCGTTCCCGATCGGTGCTTCAGCGCACCGCGATCCGCTCGAAGAGCCGTAGCGTCGCCAGCGTTCCGCGATGGAAATCACGGATCCGAACGTGCTCGTCCGGACTGTGGATGCGGCTGCCCGCATAACCGCAGCCGAGCGCGACGACCGGCACGCCCAGCGCATCGACGAACGGATGCATCGGTCCCGATCCGGGACTGGTCGGGTGCACGACCGGTTCCTGGCCGTACACCTCGCGTAGCGCGGCAACGGCGTCCCGGACGAACGGGTCACGAAGATCGGACCGAGCCGCACGCTCGGCGTGCTCGAGGGGGACGACCTCGACGTCGCCGAACCCGTGCCGGCCGAGATGCCGCTCGAGCGCGCCACGGACCGCCTCGGGATCCTGATCGGGAACCAGCCGCATGTCGAGCTTCGCAACGGCGGTCGCGGGCAGGATCGTCTTCGCGCCCGGTCCGCCGTAGCCGGCGTGGATCCCGTTCACGTTGAGGGTGGGCTCCAGGTAGAGCTCGCGCTTCCAGGCGGAGCCGGCACGGCCACCGAGCCAGCGATCGATGCCGTACGTCGCGGCCAGCTCGGCGTCCTCGTCAGGCAAGGCGTCGACGAACGCCAGGTCGTCCTCGCTGGGCGGCATGATGCCGTCGCGGAACCCTTCGATCGTGACCCGCCCCTCGGCGTCGCGAAGGCTCGCGACGGCCGCGGCGATCCGGTAGCCGGCGTCCTCGGCGACGGCGCCGAGGCTCGAATGGAGATCGCGGTCGGCGGTCCGCACGCGCAGCTCGACGGTGAGGATCCCCTTCATCCCGCAGTACGTGAACGGGCGCTCGGCGGCGTCGACGCCGCCGAACTCCCACAGGCAGCCGTCGGCCCGGAGCCGCTCGGCGTGCTCGTAGACGTAGGCGGAGAGGCGCGGACTGCCGATCTCCTCCTCGCCCTCGATGACGAAGGTGACGCCGAAGGGAAGCTCGCCGTGACGCTCGCGGAACAGACGCAGCGCCGTGAGCCGGGAGACGATCTCGCCCTTGTCGTCGGCCGCTCCGCGTCCGTACCAGGCGCCGTCCCGCTCGTCGAGCTCGAACGGCGGGGAGCGCCAGGCGTCGATCGGATCCTCCGGCTGGACGTCGTAGTGGTTGTACAGCAGCAGCGTCGGCGCGCCAGGCACGAGCCGTTGCGCAAACACGACGGGAGCTCCGCCGGTCGCGTGCAGCTCCGGCTCGAAGCCCTCCTCCGCCAACAACGCCGCGACAGCGGCCGCGGTCTCCGGAATCGCACGCCCGTCGGCCGCCACGGACGGCTGCGCCACGAGCCGGCGCAGCCGTTCCTTCGCGAGACGCAGCGTCGCGTCCGGGAGGCGAGCCTCGCTCACCGAATCGCCGCGTCGAAGAGCCAGATGCGCTCGTCGGTGCGTGGCGTCCACTCCAGGCGCTCGCTGAGGCCGTAGAGGTCCTGCGGCTTGTAGAGGAAGATCGCCGGCGCCTGGTCGTGAATCCGGGCGAGCGCCTCTGCGTAGATCTCCTGGCGCGCCTGCCGGTCGACGGTGCCGCGACCGGCGTCGAGGAGCGCGTCGAGCTCGTCGTCGGCGTAGTACGAGAGCAACTCGCCGCTGCGAAGCAGCGGGTAGAGGATGAAGTCGGCGTCCAGCGGCGCGTTGCCCCAGCCGATCAGGTACAGGTCGGGCGCGTTGCCGCTGAACAGGTCCCCCACGTACGCGCCGTACTCGCGGATCTCGAGGTCCACCTCGACCCCGACCTGGCTCAGCTGCTCGGCGACGGCCTGAGCCACCTGAGCGTCACCCACATAGCGGCCGTTGGGCGACTGGAGGGTCAGGGTGAGACCCCCGTCCGCGTAGCCGGCGTCTGCCAGCAACTCGCGCGCGGCCTCGGGATCGTGCCCGTACGGCTGGACCTCGGGGTCGTAGCCGAAGTCCACCTCGGTGAGGAAGGTGCTGGTCGGCGTGGCGCGGCCCGCCAGGATGCCGTCGATGATCGCGTCTACGTCCACGGCCAGGTTCAGGGCGCGACGCACGCGGGGATCGTCCAGCGCGTCCGACCCGCCGGTGACGTTGATGCCCACGTAGATCGCGCGAGCGCCGGGAACGGCGGCCAGGTCCACGCCGCGGGCGGCTTCGAGGACGGGCGCCAACGTGGGCGGAACCTGCACGATCAGGTCGGCCTCGCCCGCTTGCAGCGCCGACACGCGCGTCGTGGCCTCGGGGACCGGCCGGAACTCGACCGCGTCGATGGCGGGCGCTCCGCGCCAGTGGTCCTCGAACGCGGCGAGCTCCAGCGCCACGTCGCGGCGCCACTCGGTCACCTGGAACGGACCGGTGCCGATCGGAGCACGGCCGAACGTCTCCGCGCCACCGTCATCGAAGGCGTGGGGCGGGACGATCAGCAGCTCGCTGAAGTAGTGCTCCGCCAACGGGGTGGGCTGGCTGGTGGTGATGCGAATCGCATGCTCACCGGTCTTCTCGACCGAGGTCATGAAGGTGAAGCCGCCCCGGATGGGGGACTCGGTCGCCTCGTCCAGGAGGCGCTCGATCGTGAACACGACGGCGTCGGCCGTGAACGGCGTGCCGTCGTGGAAGGTGACGTCGGTCCGCAGCTCCATCTCCCAGACGGTGCCGTCCGTGACCGTCCACGAGGTCGCGAGCGCCGGGGCGTAGCCGCCGTCCGGCTCCTTCTCGAGGAGCGCGTCGAACACGTTGATCAGGACGTTGAAGGTCGGGGTCTCGCGGTTCATCGTCGGGTCCAGCGTGGCGGCGTCCGCGGACTGCATGACCACCAGCGGCTGGGCGACCGCGAGCGCCGTCAGGGCGAGCGTCACGGCGAGGGCGAGCGTGCGTACGGTTCGGACCATCGAAGCACCTCCGGAGTGCGTGCCGCCAGCCCGGCGGGTGCGGGCGCCGACAGCGTGCGCATCATACGCGCTCGTCGCCCGCCCGCGCGGCGGGGGTAGGCTGGCCGGCATGCTGCGCTACCTCGTTCGCCGCGTCGTGCTGAGCGTGGCCGTCCTCCTGGGCCTCTCGATGCTGGTGTTCGCGATGGTGAACCTATCCGGCGACCCGGTGCGGCTGCTGCTGCCGCCCGACGCGAGCGCGGCCGACGTCGCACGCTTCCGCACCGCGATGGGTCTCGACGATCCGCTGCCGGTCCGCTACGTCCGGTTCCTGGCCAAGGCCGTCCGGCTGGACTTCGGCGACTCGATCCAGCTACGCGAGCCGGCGCTGGAGCTGGTGCTTCAGCGCCTTCCCGCCACGCTGACGCTCGCTGGGCTGGCGGTGGCGGCGGCGATCGTGATCGGCGTACCGCTGGGGGTGCTCACCGCGGTGCGACGGGACACGGCGTGGGACACGGTGATCACCGCGCTGGCGCTGGTCGGGCAGTCCACGCCGGTGTTCTGGGTGGGGGTGATGAGCATCCTGCTGTTCGCCGTGCAGCTTCGCTGGCTCCCCTCCTCCGGCACCGGGGGGCCGGAGCACCTGGTGCTTCCGGTCGGGACGCTGACGCTGTTCCTGCTCGGCGGCCTGGTGCGCGTGACGCGCACCTCCATGCTGGAGGTGCTGGACCTCGCGTACGTCCGGACCGCCACCGCGAAGGGGCAGCTGCGGCGGATCGTCGTCTGGCGCCACGCGTTCCGCAACGCGCTGGTGCCGGTGGTCACGCAGATCGGCCTGCAGATGCGGTTCGTGATCGGCGGCAGCGTGATCACCGAGACGATTTTCGCGTGGCCCGGCCTGGGTCGGCTGCTGGTGAACGCGGTCTACGCGAGGGATTACCCCGTCGTCGAGGCGGGCGTGTTCGTCGTGGCGGCGATCCTGATCGTCGTGAACACCCTCGTCGACCTGTCGTACGCCCGTCTGAACCCGAAGGTGAGCCTGGCGTGACCGGTCGTCTGCTTCGTCGCTGGCTCAGGAGATCCCGCACCCGCTGGGCGCTGGCGGTGTTGATCCCGATCCTCGTCGCCGCTCTGGCGGCGCCGCTCTACCCCCGCAGCCCGACCGACCAGGACCTGCGCGCGACGCTGGCGCCGCCCGGAACGGTCAGCGCGGCCGGAACCTTCTATCCGCTGGGCACCGACGAGCTGGGGCGCGACCTCGCGTCGCGCTTGCTGCACGGGACGCGAGCGTCCGTCGCGGTGGGCGCCATGGCGCTGGCGATCGCGCTGACGGTCGGCACCCTGCTGGGCCTCCTGGCCGGCTACTTCGGCGGCTGGGTGGACGCGCTGGTGACCGGCCTGACCGAGACGTTGATGACCCTGCCGTTCATCCTTCTGGCGATCGCGGTCATCGCTGCGGTCGGCGCGTCGACGACCGTGCTGATCCTGACGTTGGGCCTCACCGGCTGGGTGAGCTTCGCGAAGCTCGTGCGCGCCAAGACGTTCGAGCTTCGCAGCGAGGAGTTCGTCCAGGCCGCGCACGCCCTCGGCGTACGGAGCGCCGGCACGCTGGGCCGCCACGTGCTCCCGAACGTAATGCCGCTGCTGCTGGTGGACGGCACGTTGCAGTTCGGAGCGCTGGTGTTGGCCGAAGCCGGCCTCAGCTTCCTCGGACTGGGCGTGCCACCGCCGACGCCGACGCTGGGCGGGGTGCTGGCCGGCGGTCAGGTGTTCCTGGCGGTCGCCTGGTGGATCTCGACCTTTCCAGGCCTGCTGCTGTTGACCCTGGTGCTGGCGGTGAACGTGCTGGGCGACACGTTGCGGGACGCGGCGGCGCCGGGCGGCTAGCGCTGGCTCCGCGCATGCGGGGAGTGCACGTCGCCACGAGCGTCCCTGTGGGCCCCGCTGCGGATTCTCGTGGTCGAGTCGGCGTCCGTCAGCGGCGTACAGACCGTGACCGTTCTGAGGGCGCGCTCTACGGCCGCGCCCCATCAGGCCACGCGCCAAGGGCCAGACCAGCAGCGCTGCCGCGGACCACGCGTTCCCCTACGGCCCGTACGTCCGCGGGTACCCCTGCGCACGGTAGTCGACACCGGCCATCGCCACGGCCTCTGGACGCAGGTCGCGTTCTGCCTCGCCGTCGTCCATGAGCTCGGCCCGCAGGAAGGCCGTCACCAGGTGCGCGATCGCGTCGTGGGCCCGATCCATCTCCCAGCTGGCGTCGGAGCAGAAGCCGCCGGCGCCGATCGCCCGGTAGAACGGCACGGCGTCGCACGAGCCGGCGAAGACCGTGTGCCCAGCACCGTGCAGCGCGGCGAGCGCCTTGCGTGGACTGGCGGCGTGCTCGAACGCCCAGGCCGAGCTCCACGCGAACGGTGCCGAGGGGTCGGCCGTTCCGCCGACGGCGAGCAGCGGCGCGTCGATCGGGGCCAGCCCGACGGGACCGAACAGGAAGGCGTCGCTGGCCATCGCCACCACGGCGTCGACGCGGCGATCGGAAACGGCGGGCCAGAGGCCCCCGGGCGTCGTGTCGAGGCCCGCCCGCGCCGCCATGGCGTCCACGTCGGACAGCACCAGCTCGCACAGGAAGGCGTGATCCCCCTCCCGCCACGCGGGCTCGGCGCACAGCCGCGCGAAGCCCTCGAGGTCCAGCCGAGCGCCCGCCATCGCCAGCGCCGTCGTGCCGCCCAACGAGTGCCCCACGATCGCGACGCGATCCGGATCGGCCACGCCTGCGAGCAGGCCCCCGGAGGCCGCCTCGCGATCGGCCCAGTCGAGGGTCGCGAAGACGTCGGCGGGACGGTCGATCACGCTCCTCCAGAAGCCGTCCAGAGCTACGTCCATCGCCTCGCGGTGCTCGGGCGCGACGACGACGAAGCCGTGCGACGCGAGCCTCTCCGCCAGCCATACGTAGCCCGCGCTGGGCAGCGCGAAGCCCGGCGACAGGACGACCAGCGGTCCGGGCGTCGGCGCGTCGGCGAACGGCGCGTCGCGTGTCGCTCGGCCCACCGTTCGGACCGGACGCCGGGACCGGACCAGCCACTTGAGCTCGTAGGCGTAGCTCACCGTCGCCGCATGCCCGGCGTCGCCGCTGGCCGGATACCAGAGGTCGAGGCGCAACGGCGGTGCGCCGTCGAGACGAACGGCCCGCGTCCCGACGGCATGCGGACCTCGGCCGCCGTAGCGCGGGGCGTCGACACGCGGGTCGTCGGGGATCGTGGCGGCGGCCTGGTAGGCGAGCACCCCCAGACCGTAGAGAACGACCACCACGGCGACGCTCGCCAGTCCGATCGCACTGCGCTTCAGATGATTCACGTTCGGGCCTCCCTCGGCACGCTGGCCACGAGCCTCCGCCAGCACGACGAGGCTACGGACCCCTGGGGATGCCGCGACAGGTCCGGAAGTATCGGCGAGAGGACGACCCGGCTACAGCAGTCCGAGCTCGCGGGCGCGCGCGATCGCCTCCGTGCGCCGCTGCACCTGCAGCTTCGCGAAGATCTCGCGGTTGTAGCCCTTGACGGTGGGCAGCGCGCGGTAGAGGCGCTCGGCGATCTCGCGGTTGGAGAGGCCTTCCGCGATCAGTCGCAGCACCTCGAGCTCGCGCACGGTCAACGGCTCGAGGAGGGGCTGCTCCGGCGCCGCGGCGAGACCTGCGGCATCGACCTCCGACGACGGCGCGCGACCCGACCGTGAACGCGTCCGGAACGCCGCCGCGACCGCGCCTGCGAACGCAGGCAGGCTCCGGCGGCCCGCCGCCTCACGCAGGAGCCGTTCGATCGGCTCGCCTTCGGCCGTGAAGAGGCGTCGTCGTCGTTCAGGCTCGGCCAGCCGCAGCGCGCGCTCGAGCGCCCCCGCTGCCGCGTCGAGGTCTCCGCGCGCCGCGTGGGCCAGGGCCGTCACCACGAGGATCTCGGTCGCGCTGGCGGTCCGCGACTGGCGATCGGCGAGCTCCGACAGGCGCCCGAGGAGCGTCAGCGCCGTGGCCAGCGCAGCGGCGTCGCGGTCGTGGCGGCCGCGGGCGATCAGGATCCGAGCCAGCGTCAGCTGCTCGAACTCGCGCAGGTACGTGGGCGGCTCGTCGGGCGTCAGCTCGCGCGCGTCGGCCCATGCGGCGGCGGCGTCCAGATCGCCCAGCGCGAGCCGCACGCCGGCGCGCAGCGCGGCGATCGGTCGGACGTCGGGAATCGGGGTCGGATGGAATCGCCGCTCGGCCTCGTCGAGCTCCCGCAGGGCGCCAGCGAGATCGCCCGCGTCCCGGGCGCGACGCGCTCGCGCCAGGTGCCAACGGAACTCGGTGTCGACCTGGACCGCGTGCTCTCCCAGCGACGCGCTGCGCTCCAGCAGGCGCGTCGCTTCGGCCAGGTCGCCGTGCTCGTAGGCGACCTCGCTCAGGACCAGCAGCAGATTGGCCGCGCCCATCGGCGCCGCGTCGGCCGCCTCGCGAAGGGGGGCCAGCGCGTCGCGGCAGATCCGCTGCGCCTCGTTCAACTTCCCGTGCGCCAGGCGCATGTCGGCCAGCACCTCGATCGGTCCGAGGCCCAGCGTGGCGCCGGCGCGCGTCATGGTGTCGATGCCGGCGCGGAAGGCGTCGAAGCCGGCGTCCAGCTGGCCCCGAGACCACTGCGCCAGACCCTGCACGCAGCCCACCGCACCGCGCTCGAAGGCGTCCTCCTGGGGCAACGCTTCGAGCGCACGGCGGGCGTGCACGACCGTGCCGTCCAGGTCGTTTCGCGACTGCGCCACGAAGGCTCGCGCCGTGGCGATCGCCGCCCGTAGCGGCCGCTGGTCCGCGGTCGCGGCGTGCCCCGCGTCCCAATCCTCGTCCACGGTCTCCTCGCGCCGCTTCGCGTCCCGCAGCCACGCCTCGGCGTCACGAATGCGCCGCTCGGCCTCGTCCAGCCGGCCCAGGTCGGTCGCCGCGCGGGCGTACTCGATGCTCAGCAGCGGCCGTGAGCTGATCGCCGCCTCGGGCAGCGCGTCCAGCCACGCCAGCACGGTCGCCGCCCGGTAGGCGCCACGCATCGCTCTTCCGAAGCGCAGCGCCAGCCGAGCCGCCCGCTCGTGGTCGCCGGCCGCCAGGGCGTAGCGGACGGCTTCGGCCGGATCGCCCTCGTTCTCGAACCAGGCGCTGGCGCGCGCCAGCAGCACGGCGCTCCGGCCGGGCCGCTCGGCGTCGAGGTGGGCGCGAAGCATCTCGGCGAACAGATGATGGTAGCGGAACCAGCGGCGGCGATCGTCGAGGGGGACGAGGAACAGGTTGCCGCGCTCCAGCGACGCGAGCAGGCGGTCGCAGCGGGCCCGGCCGGTGACGGCCTCGCACAACGGAGCGGACAGGCTCGCCAGCACGGACGTCTCCAGCAGGAACGTGCGGAGCGCCTCGGGCTGGCGGCGAAGCACCTCGTCCACCAGGTAGTCCACGATGTAGCGGTGGTCGCCCGCGAAGGCGCGCACGAAGACGGCGACGTCGTCGCGATCGCGCAGCGAGAGCGCCGCGAGCTGCAGGCCGGCGATCCATCCCTCGGTGCGTGCCTCCAGCGCCGCGACCTCGTCGCCCGTCAGCTCGAGGCCCATCGCGTCGTTCAGGAACGCCGCCGCCTCGTCGGGCGTGAAACGCAGCTCGGTAGCGCGAAGCTCCGTCAGCTGACCCCGCGCCCTGAGCCGCGGGAGGGGCAGGTCGGGATCCTCGCGGGTCGCGACGATCAGGTGGACCCGGGGCGGGAGCCGCTCCACCAGGAAGGCCAACATCTCGTCCACGTCGGGCGCGTCGACCGTGTGGTAGTCGTCCAGGACCAGCGTGAGTCCGTCGGGGAGCGTGGCCAGCTCGTTCACCAGCTCGCTGGCCACGACCTGGAGCGGCGGCGGCCGAGGGGCCTGCAGCGCCGCCATCGCGGCCTCGCCCACGCCGCCCACCGCCTCGCGCAGCGCGGCCACGAGGTACGCGACGAAGCCGGCGGCATCGCCGTCCGCCTCGTCCAACGACAGCCAGGCTGCGGGAACGCCGGCGTCGGCGATCCAGGCGCTGGCCAGGGTGGTCTTGCCGAACCCCGCCGGCGCGGACAGGAGCGTGAGACGCCCACGCGCCCCCTCGCGCATCCGGCTCAGGAGCCGCGGGCGGCGCACCGTCCCGGCGGGGATCGGCGGCGCGTACAGCTTCGTGGTCAGCACGGCCTGGGTCAGCATCGGACGGATCCACGACCACGATACAGGCCGGCGGGCCCGGGAGCGCGGTGCTCCCGGGCCCGCCGGCGTCCTGCGGACGCCTAGGGACGCTGCTTTCGGTCGAGCAGCACGAAGAGCGACGCTCCCGTCAAGACGTAGACGATGATGGGCCATGTGTTCGCGAAGCCGGTGAAGAACCCTACGGCGAGGACGCCCAGAAGGCCCGCGGCTAGCAGGATGGCGGTCGCAAGGTGTCCATGCGTCATCCGTTTCCTCCTTGGCGCTCGACGCGATGCCTGCGCAGCGCACGATCCTCGGTCACGCGAGCGCAGCGCGGGTGCCGGTCGCGCGTTCGTTCCAGGCGGAGGCGTTCACGCCCCGCACCAGGAGCCAGCCCAGCAGCACCAGCTCGCCGACGAACGTGAACTCGCTCACGACGATGCCCGATTGCGGGACCATCACGGTGAGGACCACGTCGATCAGGTAGCCGGCGCCCGCCACGATCAACAGGGCCCCGATCACGCGAGGAATGAAGCCGGACGCCCAGATCAGCAGGCCCAGCGGCACGAGCCACAGGCCGAAGAACACTGCCGCCACAGCCCCGTAGCCGACGCGGTGGAGCTCGACGAAGAACGTCGACAGCGCCTCTCGCTGCGCCGGGTCGAGCGCGGCGGTCCAGGCGCCAACGTCCAGCACCATCAGCGCGGCGGCCTGGTTGACCATGTTGAGGCTGGTGATCGTGACGGCGATGATCACCAGCACGACCATCGTGACGGCGCGCTTGCGGTGGACGACCTTGAGGAGGTCGAAGAGCGCGAAGACGATGAAGAGGAAGACCACCTGTCCGGTCAGCTCGAGGACGATCCCGAAGCGCCAGAGCTGGGCGTTGGCCAGCAGGTTCTGGGCCGTCGCGGCGGCGTCGCCCGGCACGAAGAGGCGCTGGCG